>Ga0209810_1000770_pt1 | contig 59981 bp, 68 predicted proteins | sample Coa_R1_7_FD_187159 | JGI IMG/M metagenome (GOLD analysis project Ga0209810, IMG submission 187159) | Surface soil microbial communities from Centralia Pennsylvania, which are recovering from an underground coalmine fire - Coalmine... | ecosystem: Environmental > Terrestrial > Soil > Unclassified... | reverse complement strand
CCCCCGGCCCCACCCCGCCCCCGACCCGCCCGGCCCGCCGCTCCCGCGGGAGCCACACCAGCGACCGCCGCTGCTGCGCCAGCCGCATCGACAGCGGCGGCCCCGCCGGCGAGAGCCCCTCGCGCGGCGACGTGGTCCGCGCCTCGATCGCGGCCCGGAAGTCGGCCGCCGTGCGCCCCGGGAAGACGGTCACCACCCGCCCCATGTCGTGCTGCCCGAAGTGGGAGTCCCCCGCCCCCAGCGCCGCCCCCAGCCGCGGGCGGTAGGAGGCGTAGAACTGATCGAGCTTCCGCCGTCCCCTCGGGGTCATCACCGCGGTGTGCCGCAGCTCGATCCCGTCCACCGACCGCGTCTCCAGCAAGGCGCGCGCGCGCCGCTCGTTGATCGAGGCGAAGAAGGTCGGCATGAAGGGATGGGCCAGCACGGCCAGGCCGCCCTCGTCGTGGATCGCGTCGACGGTGTCCTCGATCGACATCCCCATCCGCACGGGCCGCTCCAGGAAGAGCCCCACGACGTGCGTCCCGGACGGCAGCGCTGTGGTCACCTCCTCGCCTCGCACCACCTCCACGCCCAGCTCCGCCCCCGCCACAGCGGCCCGGGCGCACGCGTTCATCGTGTCGTGGTCGGTGATGCAGAGCACGGAGATGCCCGCCGCCGCGGCCGCCCGCACCAGGCCCTCCGGCGAGACCATCCCGTCGCTCGACAGCGTGTGGGCGTGCACCTCGGCGGCGCCCAGCCCAGGCCCCAGCGACAGAGGAGCGACGTCAGGCACGCGGACCCGCCTCCGCACCCACGGGGACCTCGCCGCCGACGGGCGCCGGAGCCGAAGCGCCCACCGGCACGACCTCACCCTGCAACGCCGCAACCCGCGGCACCACCACACGCATCAGCACGGCCCACGACAGCACCGCCAGCACGATCCCGGCCAGCGCGTCGACGACGTAGTGCTCCCCCAGGTACACGATCGAGAACATCACGGCGACGCACCATATCGCGAACAGCCATCCCCGCCGCGGCCACACGCTCACCAGCGCCAGCAGCGAGAGCACCGGGAACGCCATGTGCAGCGAGGGCATCGCCGCCACCGGATTGGAGTTGAGCGTCTGGTAGTACGGCGACACCGCGCTGGGGAGCGTCGACGAGATGATCTTCGTCACGCCGCTGACCGCACCGTGGTCCGCCGCGTACCACGGGGGAGCCGAGGGCAGCAGCAGGAACACCACGAAGGCCACGCACGCCATGCCCAGCAACGCGGTGACGTATCGCAGGTACGCAGTGCGCGACACCAGCCACAGCACCAGTCCCACCGTCAGCGGGATCACGAAGTGGCAGAAGTACACGACGGTGGCGAAGTAGTCGAGAGCGCCGCCGGCTGCAGAGTGATGCAGCGACGACTGCAGCACCGCCGTCGGCAGATGCCCGCCGAAGAGCCACTCCTCCGCGGACGCCAGGTCGCCGACGTGCGGGGCGAACCCGGTCTTGGTGGCCAGCCCCCGCATCGCCTCGTAGGCGAGGAACAGGGCGATGAACGGCACCCAGTCCGCCAGGAAGCGCAGCACCCGCCCCGACAGCAGCGCCACCGGGACCATGAGCAGCAGCAGATAGTCCGGCGACACCGAGATGCCGCGCCAGATCATCAGCCCCGAGATGACCAGCAGGTAGCCGAGGGCGATCCCGACCAGCGGCCCCGGCCGGCGAACGCCACGGAGGCGTCCCAACTCCACGGCGGCCAAGTCTACGCGACGGCACCCGGCGCGATCCCTGCCTGAGAAGTTCTTGAGAAGAGCGCAACACGGGGCCGAAAGCGCCGCCACCCCACCCTATACTCGCGCCATCATGGCCGAGCCTGCCCGCGTCCTCGTCGTCGACGACGAGCCGAGCATCACCGACTTCATCGCCATCGGCCTGCGCCACGAGGGGTTCGAGGTCCGCACCGCGCCCGACGGCCGCGCCGCGCTGCGCGTTGTGGACGACTTCAAGCCCCACCTCGTCATCCTCGACCTGATGATGCCGCGGATGGACGGCTGGGAGCTCTGCCGGGCGCTGGCCGGCGACCGCCGCCGCGGCCTGCTCATCCTCAGCGCGCGCGACGAGGTCGGCGACCGCGTCCAGGGCCTGGAGCTGGGCGCCGACGACTACCTGGTCAAGCCTTTCGAGTTCACCGAGCTCCTCGCCCGGGTGCGCGCGGTGCTGCGGCGGCGCGAGCCCGACCTGAGCCGCGTGGTGCGCGCCGGCGACCTCAGCATCGACACCGCCACTCGCGAGGTGAAGCTGGGCGACGCGCTCATCGACCTGAGCGTCCGCGAGTTCGACCTGCTCCACTTCCTGGCCGCCAACGCGGACCAGGTGCTGCCCCGGCAGCGCATCCTCGACGAGGTCTGGGGCTACAACTTCTTCGGTGACGAGAACAACGTCGAGGTCTACGTCCGCTACCTGCGCCAGAAGCTCGGCGACAGCGCGCACGAGCGCATCCAGACCGTTCGCGGAGTGGGCTACCGGCTGCGCAGCGCGCCCGTGACCACGGAGGCGTAGCCAACCCTGCCCGCGCCGACACGCCGTCTGCGCACCGCGCTCGGCACGCTGCGCTGGCGGCTCACCCTCACCTACGTCGCGCTGCTGGCGCTGCTGCTGGCGGGACTGGGCACCTACCAGTACCTGGCCCTGCAGGACAACCTGGTGTCGGTGCGCGTCGACGCGCTGCAGGGCGACGTCGACCAGCTCCAGGTGGAGATCCAGCAGTTGCTGCCACGTACGGCGCGAACGCCCGCCGGGGTGGCGGCGGCGCTGGCCACGGTCTGCGCACGCCTCAATCGCACCGCGCCCGCCGGCGGCGCCACCGACGCGGCCACCGAGCGCACCATCGCCACCGCGCTGATCGCCGCCTCCGGCCGCACCGCGGAGGTGGTCATCTACGACCGCTTCCTGCAGCCGGTGATCAGCCTGCCCACCGGGCTGGACAGCGCGCCGCACCTCAGCGACACGTCGCTGCGCACCGCGCTGAGCGGCAGGCGCGGCGGCCCCGAGGTGCTCGGCACCTCGACCGGCAACCAGCTCGCCGCCGCCTTCCCCATCTCCCGTCCCGGCGGCACCTGCGGGGTCGCCCAGCTGAGCACCTCCACCCAGCCCATCGACGACGTGCTCAGCGCCGAGCGCGAGCAGCTCGCCATCGGCGGCGGCATCGTGCTCCTGCTGGCGCTGCTCATCGGGCTCCTGCTCACCTCGCGCGCGCTCAAGCCGCTGCGCCGCGTCGCCGACACGGCGCGCCACCTCGCCGGCGGCGACCTGCGCGCCCGCAGCAACCTGCCCCGCACGGGCGAGGTGGGCTCGCTCGCCGCCACCTTCGACGACATGGCCGACCGCATCGAGGTGGCCTTCGCCGCCCAGCAGGAGTCGGAGACGCGGATGCGCCGCTTCGTCGCCGACGCCTCGCACGAGCTGCGCACCCCGATCACCGCGCTGAAGGGCTACATCGACGTGATGCGCCGCGGCGCCGTGCGCGACCCGCAGGCGGTCGACGCCGCCCTGGAGACGATGTCCCGGGAGGCCGAGCGCATGCGCGTCCTGGTGCTCGACCTGCTCACCCTGGCGCGCCTCGATGCGCATCGCCCCATGGAAACGGGCCCTGTCGACCTCGACGAAGTGATCGACAGCGTCCTCGACGAGAGCCGCGACCTGCCGGGCATGCCGGCGCAGATCCACCACGACCGCGCGGGCACCCCGGTTGTGGTCACGGCCGACCGCAACGCGGTGACCACCATCGTGCGCAACCTGCTCGGCAACGCCTGCAAGTACGCGCCCGGTGCGCCGCAGCGCTGGACCGCCACCGCTGTCGACGGGTACGGTGCGCTCAGCGCGCACGACGAGGGCCCCGGCATTCCGGCTGCCGACCTGCCGCACGTCTTCGAGCGCTTCTACCGCGGGGAGAAGACCAGGGCGCGCGAGGAGGGCGGCTCCGGCCTGGGCCTCTCCATCGTCCAGGGCCTGGCCGGCGCGATGGGTGGCGACGTTGCGGTGCTGAGCCAGGAGGGACGGGGCACCACGGTCACCGTGCGGCTTCCACTCGCAGGCTCGCCGGCACGGGCGCAGAGCGGCAACCCGGGATAGAATCGCCGCCGGTGACGGCAGCACACCGGGAGAGACCATGAGCGACACGGCGCTGGAGCAGCACGCCCACGGTTCCGAGTCGTTCCGCGAGCTGCTTCGCGAGCGGATCATCAGCATCCGCACCATGGACCGGCGGCTGCGCCTGGTGGTGGGCGCGGCGGTGGCGCAGCTCCTGGTGGCGGCGGTCATGGTGGCGCTGCGCGGCGCCAACATGCCGCGCATCGTCGGCGACGTCACCGACGACGTCACCTCCACCATCCCGGTGGCCACCTTCGTGGTGGCGACGGTGTTCGTGGTGGTGGCCTGGACCTTCGTCCTCGCCGGCGCGCTGCACGCGCACTGGTCGCTGCGGGTTCTCGTGGTCGGGCTGTTCGGCTGGTCGCTCGTCGTCGAGCGCGACGTGCCGGCGCAGACCACGGGCGGCACGGTCGCCGCCATCGCGCTGCTCGCGGTGATCGCCGGCATCACCGTGTGGAGCATCGTTCGGGACCGCCACGCCGCCGCGCCCGGCGCCGGCCTCATGGCGGCGCGCACCGCGCTGCTCTTCCCGCTGGTCGCCGGGCTGTTCATCACGGCGTGGCTCAGCGCCGCTGCCAGCGACCAGTTCGAGTACTTCACCACCTCGGTGTCGGATCACCTCTACAACCTGGAGTACGCGCTCATCCCCCTGCTGGTCCTCGCCGGCGCCGACTTCGCCGACTGGGGGCACGTGCTCGGCACTCGCGGTGCGCTGGTGGCGCAGCGGGTGCGCAGCGCCTGGCCACTCCTGGTCGCCGCCGCCGTGGTGGCGGGTGGGATGCTCGCGGACGCAATCCGCGTCGACCAGGACACCATCGCCCACGCGCTGGCGCTCGGCGGGATCCTCGTGGTGGTGGTGGGGCTGCTCGTCTGGCTGGTGCGCGCCCGGCAGAGCTGGCCGGCGCACTTCCCCTTCCTGGCGCTCGCCTCCGTCGTCGTGCTCGACGCGACCATGGGGTTTCTCATCGAGCACTTCGTCCAGGGCGGCGACGAGTACGTCAGCGACCACATCTACGCGATCACCGCCTCGGTGTGGCTGGGCTTCGCGGTGCTCAGCCTGATCGCCCTGGCGGCCTGGCGGCGCATGCACCCGATGCTGGTTGCGGGGCTCACCTTCGTCGTGCTCATCGGGGTGTGCGACGTGCTCTTCGGGTTGGGCTCGATCGCCACCGTGTATCCCGGCCTCGGGCTCTCCCAGGACACCAGCGGGCTCGACCTCGACGGCCTGCGCGCCGCCTTCGCCATCGTGACGCTGCTCGCCGCCGCCGTCCTCCTGCTGCGGCGACGGCTGCGCCGGGACGCATGGCTCCTGGGCATGCTGCTGGCGGTCGACGTCAGCCTGCAGGTGCTCGCCTGGGTCAACCTCCTCTTCGACAACACCGCCGCCGTCGCCGGCCACACCACCGCCGGGCTGAGCATCGGCGCCGGCGTCATCCTGCTGGCGGCGCTGCTGCTGGAGCTGGTCGCCTCCGGCGACGCCATCACCAACAAGCACGGGCGCCTGTTCCCGCGCCCCTCGCGGGTGCTCCTCTACCTCGGCTACATCCTCATGGTCGCGGCCGCGGTGCTCTACTTCGCCAGCCTGTACGCGCCCGACACGGGGGCTCTGCGGGAATCGCAGTTCGACAGCGAGCAGTGGGTGCAGGAGGGGGTGATCTTCCTCGGCCCGGCGTTGGTGCTGGCGCTGTTCATCGGCGGGGTGGTGCGGCACGGTCGCGAGCAGCCGCACGACGTCGAGGACGAGGAGCCCGACCTCGACCTAGCCCTGGCGCGACACGAGTAGCCGCGCGTAGCCGTCGCCGTCGGCGGCGGTGCGCACCGGGAAGCCGTCCTCCTCGCAGGAGCGCGGCACGTTCTCCTCGGGCTCGCCGTGGTCGAGCCAGACCTCGAGCCACTCGCCCGGCTCCACCTTCTCCAGCGCGACGCGAGTCTTCACGTAGTTGAGCGGGCAGGACACACCGCGCAGGTCGAGCACGCGCACGGGAGCGGGGTCTGCGCTCACAGGTCGAAGGGGGACTGCGGGCTGAAGCGGTTGAAGAAGGTGAACTGGTTGGTCAGCAGCAGGAGCCCGAAGACCAGCAGCAGCCCTCCCGCCACCATGTTCACCACGCCCATGTGCCGGTTGATCGCCCGGATGGCGCCCTGCAGCCGGTCGGCCAGCGCCGCGATGAGCAGGAAGGGGACGGCCAGCCCAAGGCAGTAGGCGAGCATCACCGGCAGCCCGGTGAAGTCGCCCTGCGACGCGACACTGAGGATGGCGGCGAGCTGCGGGCCGATGCAGGGCGTCCACCCGGCCGCGAAGGTGACGCCGAGCAGGAAGGCCGCGGCCATGCCGCCCGAGCCGGGCAGCCGGTGGATGCGGCGCTCGCGCATGAGCGGGCCCCAGTGGAAGACGCCCAGCGTCTGCAGCGCCAGCACCACGACGATGGCGCCGGCGACGGCGTTGACCAGGTTCTCGTGCTGCAGCAGCAGGGTCACGTTGAGCGCGCGCAGCACGTAGAAGAAGGCGATGAACACGGCGCTGAAGCCCAGCACGAAGGCGACGCCGTTGAGCATGAGCGGGACCCGGGCGATCCGTGGCACAGCCGCGGGCCCCGCCGCCGCCCCGCTCGTCCCTTCGGCGAGCATCGCGCCCGGGCCGGCCCCCCGCGGCCGCGGCTCGCCGAGCTGGGCCCGTCCGGCCTGGCCGCTGAGCAGCGCCAGGTAGCCCGGCGCCAGCGGGAACACGCAGGGCGACAGGAACGACACCACCCCGGCCGCGAAGGCGAGCGGGTAGCTGAGGTGGATGACGGTGTCGGCGAGCACGACCCGTAGCCTACCCGGCCGCGAACCGCGAGCCGGTGAGCGCCCGCCGGGACGCCTACGCCGAGGTGCCGGCGTGCTCCTCCGCGGTGCGCTCCACCGCCGTGCTCGACACGGGCACCCCCTCCGCCCGGTCCTCGACCAGCGTGCCGCTGACGTCCATGGCGGCCTCGCCCTGTGGCGTCGCCGCGGCGGGGTCGATGCGGATCACGGCGGTCGCCTGCACCGTCGCGTTGAGGGGCAGGTCGAGGGTGGCCAGGGCGGTGCGGTTGTGCCGGCCGGCGTCGCCGAAGACCTCGAAGAGGAGGTCGGAGAGCCCGTTCATCACCTTCGACTGCTGGGCGAAGCCGGGGGCGCTGTTGACCAGCCCGATGACCTGGACCACCTGGCGCACGTTGTCGAGCGAGCCGCCCGCCCGCGCGCGGGCCAGGGCCAGCAGGTTGAGGCCGCAGAGGCGCGCCGCCGCGGCGCCGTCGGCCAGCGACACGTCGCTGCCCATGGAGCCGACGTAGCGGAGCTCGCCGTCCCACATGGGGAGGACGGCCGTGGTGTACAGCAGGTCGCCGACCACCCGCACCGACGGGTAGTCGCCCAGAGGCTGTGGCGGCTCCGGCAGCTCGATGCCGAGCTCCTTCAGCCGCGCCTCCGGGCTCGTGACCTTGCCGTGCGCGGGTGCGGGCACGTCCACAACTCCAACTACCCTGTCAAACCCCTGTGGCCACTACGGTAAGCGGCGATTGGCGCGCTGGTCGCGCACGCCGGGGACAAAGGTTGTAAAGGTTGCGCAAGAGGGTGCACCACCCGGCACCACGCGATTGAGACCGCCTAGTGTCTGGCGGCTCCCACCAGCGTCTCGATGGCGCTTTCGAGGTGGGCCAGGGTGCGCACCTCGAAGGCCTGGGTGCAGTGGGGCAGGTAGGCGTTCATCGAGGAGTCGCCGAGTCCCCAGCTCAGCCGACCTTCGGGGTTGAACCAGAGGACGCGGCGCGCCCGCCCCTTGATCGTGCCCAGCAGGTCGGCGCGGGGGTTGGTGTAGTTGCCGCGGGCGTCGCCGAGCACCAGGACGACGCTCCGCGAGGTGATCGAGTCGTCGTACTGGGCGAGGAAGCGCTCCAGGCTGCGCCCGTAGTTGGTCGCCGAGTAGTAGGCGATCGCCTTGGGCTGCAGGGCGTGCGCGATGGCGGTCTCGGCGTCGTAGTGGAGGAACTCGTCGCTCACCTCGGTGCAGTCGCTGACGAAGACGAAGCTGCGCACCCGGCTGAAGCGGTCCTGCAGGCGGTAGAGGAAGTGGAGCATGAGGCGCACCGTCGACTGCACCGAGTTGCTGATGTCGCAGAGTGCCACCACCTGGGGCTTGCGCTGCGGCGGGTCCTCCCAGCGCAGCCGGAAGGGGATACCGCCCGTCTGCAGGTTGCTGCGCCAGGTGCGGTGCATGTCCAGCGAGCCCTTGCGCCTGGGGGCCCTGCGCAGCTCGGGGAGCGAGTCGAGCTTGCGTCCCAGCCGCTCCACCAGGCGGCTCATCTCCGCCGTCTCGCGCGGGGTGAAGGCCTCGATGCTGCGCATCGACAGCTCCCGGGCCCGGCGCGACTCGCTGAGCGCCCCGTCGTTTCTGTCGTATTCGGCACGAACGAAGCCGCGCACGGCGGCGCGAAGCCGGTCGAGCTGGCGGCGGACTGCGTCGCGCCAGGCCTGGGCGTCCTCCTCGCTCATGCCGGATTCGCGCAGCCGCTGGGCGAAGCGGTCCAGGGCGGCGTCGCTGCCCAGCCCCAGGCCCATGCCCTGGAGGATGAGGCGCCCGGCCATGCCCTGCTGCAGCACGGTGTCGATGCTCCCCGCGCCCTCGCGGCGCGCCGTCTCGCGGATGAGCAGGGCGAGCTCGAGGTCGTCGGTGGTGCGCAGCGCCGCCCAGAGGCGGGCCAGCTCGGGACCCAGCTCGTCGAGGGCGCCCTCCGGCAGCGGGGGGAGGTCGCGCGGCTCCTCGGGCCTCGGCGGCAGGTCGGTCTGGCGGCTGCCGTACGGCGAGAAGTAGAGCTCGAAGAGCTGCTCGAAGGTGTCGAGGTCGAAGTCGCGCTTGACCAGCGTCGCCCGCAGCGCCGACCGGAAGCTGGGCCGGTCCTCGATGTCCACCGCCCCCGCCGCGATCAGGGCGTCGGCCACCTCCGGCGGGGAGATGCGGATGCCCGCTTGGCGCAACGCCACCGCGAAGCGGTGGATGTGCTCCTCCACGCTAGTTCAGCAGCGCGGCGAGGTTCTCACGCCCCTTGCGCACGTCGCCTTCGTACTTCAGCACCAGCGACAGCGTCGACGACACCACCTCGGGATCGAGGCGCTCGGCGTTGAGCAGCAGAAGCGCTCGCGCCCAGTCGATCGACTCGGCGATCGAGGGCTGCTTGCGCAGGCCGAGCTTGCGCAGCCGTGCAACCACCGATGCCACCTGCCGCGCCAGCCCCTCCGAGGCGTCGGGGACGCGGCGGCGGATGATGGCGCGCTCGCGCTCCTCGTCGGGGAAGTCGAGGTGGAGATGCAGGCAGCGGCGGCGCAGCGCGTCGCTCATCTCGCGCGCCGCGTTCGAGGTCAGCACGACGATGGGCTGCGTGTGCGCCTGCATCGTGCCCAGCTCCGGCACGGTGACCGCGAAGTCGGAGAGCACCTCGAGGAGGAAGGCCTCGAACTCGGCGTCCGCCTTGTCGATCTCGTCGATGAGCAGCACCACGGGGTTGTCCGAGAGGATGGCGCGCAGCAGCGGCCGGGGCAGCAGGAAGCGTTCGGAGAAGAACACGTCGTCCTGGGTGGCGATGCGCTCCACCGCCTCGTGCAGGGACGCCGCGTCGCCCACGGTCTCGCCGATCTTGTCGCGCAGGATCTGCGTGTAGAGGAGCTGCTTGGCGTACTCCCACTCGTAGAGCGCCTTGGCCTCGTCGAGCCCCTCGTAGCACTGCAGGCGGATCAGCTCGCGGCCCAGCGCCGTCGACATCGCCCGGGCCAGCTCGGTCTTGCCCACGCCCGCAGGACCCTCGACGAGCAGCGGCTTCTCCATGCGCGCCGCCAGGTAGGCGATGGTGGCGGCGTCGCGGTCGATGAGGTAGCCGGTGGCGTCCAGCCGCTCGATGGTGTCGCCGATGGAGTCGAACACGCTCACGGAGGTCCTTCCACGTCGAGGTAGCGCTGCCGCCAGCGGGTGACCAGGTAGACGATCACCGCGATCGCGGCGATCAGGAGTATGACCACGGGGGGGTGGACGGCGACGTCGACGACGTGGCCGAACCCCGTCGACGGGGAGGATCCCGGCGCGACGCGGGGTGTCGTCTTGGGCTTCGGCGTGGGAGCGGGGGTGGGCACGGCGCTGGGCAGCGCGGCGCCCGCCGAATCCTGCGCGGCCGCGCCCGGTGCCGGGGCGGCGGAGTCGGCGCCACGGTAGATCGCGGACGGCGGCGCCGGCGGGTTGACCGCGGCCACCACCGTCGGGGGCGTGCCCGCCACCACCGCCAGCGCGTCGACGTTGGTCTGTCCCGCCGGCAGGGCGTCGGCCACCGCGGCGAAGGTCGCTCCCGAGTCGGTGGAGCGCATCAGCACCCCGCCCGTGCTCCCGCCCGCGTCGGCGCCGGCGTAGACCAGGTTGGGGTCGGCCGGGCTGTAGGCGCTGGCGGTGAGGGTGACCTGGTCCGGCACCCCGTTGCTGGAGGTCCAGGTGTTGCCGCCGTCGCCGCTGTGGAAGGTGCCCTTGCTGGTGGTCACCAGCAGGGGCCTGGCCTGGCCGCCCGCCGGCAGCGCGCCGGCCGACACCGAGGAGACCACCGCCGTCGCCGGCAGCCCCGACTGCAGCGTCTGCCACTCCACGCCGCCACCGCTGTTGCGGAAGAGGAACCCGGCGGCCCCCGCCGGCGCCCCGTCGACCCCGGCGACGAGCACCAGCTGGGGCTGGTTGGCGGCGACGGCGACGGCGCTGACGCTGTAGCCGTCGAGCCCCGCTGTGCGCCACTTCTTGCCGTCGGCGCTGACGTCGACGCCGCTGCGCGTCCCCACGGCGATCCCCTGCAGGCTGAAGCCGAAGCTCCGCGCGTCCATGTTGGTCAGCCCGTCGGAGGCGTCGACCCAGGTCTTGCCGCCGTCGTCGCTGCGCTGCACGCCCTTCTGGTCGAGGCCGGCGAAGGCGGGGTGCGGGTCGCGGGCGTCGAAGCCGACCGTCCAGACGCGGGTGCCCTTCAAGGTGGTCTGGTCCCAGGTGTCGCCGCCGTCGCCGCTGCGGTAGACGCCCTCGTCGGTGGCGGCGAGCAGCAGCTTGGGGTCGGTGGGGCTGGCGGCCACCGCCCAGATCCGTCCGCCGCCCAGCCCCGGCAGCTTCGAGGTGCCGGCGAAGACGGCGCCGGCGGGCGCCGCGGTGGCGATCGCGAGCGCGAGCGCGGAGCAGACCAGGGTGGCCGCGAGCAGGGTGGAGAGGGAGCGTGCGCGGCGGGGGATCACGACTGGGCGGCAGGATATACCAGCGGTGACTCCGGCCATGCCCGACCCCGTCCGCCTCGGCCGCGACGTCTGCGGCGTGCTCGACGACGCCCTCCGCCGCGAGTGGCTGGTCACCAGCGGCACCGGCGGCTTCGCCATGGGCACGGTCGCCGGCGCGCTGACGCGGCGCTACCACGCGCTGCTGATGACGGCCACCGAGCCGCCGCTGGGGCGGACCGTCGCGGTGGCGGGGATGAGCGAGACGGTCCTCGACAGCGCCGGCGGCGAGCCGCTCCCCCTGCACACCCAGGAGTGGGCCGGCGGCGCCGTCGAGCCGCGCGGCCACGTCCACATCGAGTCCTTCGAGCTGGAGGGCACGGTGCCCGTGTGGCGCTACGCGGTGCCCGGCGGCCTGCTCGAGAAGCGAGTCTGGATGCGCCGCGGCGCCGACACGACGTACCTCAGCTACACGCTCACCCGCACCGTCGCGGGCGCCGCACTGCGCCTGGCGCTGCGGCCGCTCTGCACCTGGCGCGACGCGCACGCGCTGGGGCGGGCGGGCGCCCTCGTGCAGGTGGACGCCGCCGAGGACGGCCTGGCCGTCACCTTCGCCGGCGCGCCGGCCTACTGGATCCGCGCCGGAGGCGCCGAGGTGACCACCGACGGCGAGTGGTATCGCGACGTCCACCTGCGGGCCGAGGCGGAGCGGGGCATGGACGACCGCCAGGACCTCTACGCGGCGGGGACGCTGGTGGTGCCGCTGCAGCCGGCCGCCACCGTGGCGGTGAGCATCTCCCTGGACCCGGAGGCGCGGCCCGAGGACGCCGCCGCGTCGCTGGCCGAGGAGGCGGAGCGGGGCGCGGCGCTGCTGCGCTCGGCACCAGCGCCGGCTCCGCCATGGGTGGCGCGGCTCGTCCTCGCGGCCGACCAGTTCGTCGCCGAGCGTGCCGGCCTCGCGACGGTGCTGGCCGGCTTCCCCTGGTTCGGCGACTGGGGCCGGGACACGATGATCTCGCTGCCGGGACTGGCGCTGGTCACCGGCCGCCCCGAGGTCGCCGCCGGGCTGCTGCGCGGCTTCGCGCGCTACGCCGACTCCGGCCTGCTCCCCAACCGCTTTCCCGACCGCGGCGAGACGCCCGAGTACAACACCGCCGACGCCACCCTGTGGTACGTCGAGGCGTTGCGGTCGTACGTGGCCGAAACCGGCGACCGGGACCTCGTGCGCGAGCTGTGGCCCGTGCTGTGCGACGTCGTCGCCTGGCACGTGCGCGGCACGCGGCACGGCATCGGCGTCGATCCCGCCGACGGGCTGCTCCGCGCCGGCGAGCCCGGCGTGCAGCTGACCTGGATGGACGCCAAGGTCGACGGCTGGGTGGTGACGCCGCGCATCGGCAAGCCCGTGGAGATCAGCGCCCTGTGGCACAACGCGCTGTCCTGCATGGCGGACTGGGCCGCGTCGTTGACGCTGCCCGCACCGGAGGGTGTCGACCTCGCCGCGCTGCGAGCGCAGGTCGCGGCCTCCTTCGAGCGCTACTGGAACCCCGCCACCGGCTACCTCTTCGACGTGCTCGACGGCCCGGACGGGGACGACGCGGCGGTGCGTCCCAACGCCGTGATCGCGGCGTCGCTGCACCACACACCGCTGAGCAGGGCGCGCATCGCGGCGGTGGTGTCGCGGGCGCAGCGCGACCTGGTCACCTCGCTGGGACTGCGCACCCTGGCGCCCGGATCGCCCGGTTACGCCGAGGTGTACGCCGGCGACCTGCGCCGCCGCGACGCCGCCTACCACCAGGGCACCGTGTGGCCGTGGCTGATGGGCCCGTTCGCCGTCGCCCACCTGCGCGCCTTCGACGACGCCGCGGTGGTGCGCTCCTTCCTCGAGCCGCTCGCCGACCACCTGCGCGACGCGGGCATCGGCTCGGTGTCGGAGATCGCCGACGCCTCGCCGCCACACACGCCACGGGGCTGCCCGTGGCAGGCGTGGAGCGTCGCCGAGCTGCTGCGCGCCTGGCACGCGGTGAGCGGCGGCCGGTGAGCGCGGACGCGCTGCCGCCGGCCACCTACCGCCGTCTCCTCACCGTCCCGGGCTTCCTGCCGCTGATGGGATCCGCGCTGCTCTCGCGCACGGCGAACCGGCTGTGGGAGGTGGGCCTGGTGATCTACATCCTGCAGCGCTTCCACTCCGCGTCGCTCGCCGGGCTGACGGTGTTCCTCAGCATCGCGCCCGGCCTGGCGCTGAGCCCGGTCACCGGCGCGCTGCTGGACCGCTACCGGCGGCGCCTGCTGATCTTCGGGGACAACCTGCTGGCGGCTGTGGCGCTGACCTGGATCGGGCTGCTCGGGCTCAGTGGCCTGCTGACACCCGCCTGGCTGCTGCCCATCGTCAGCCTGTCGTCGCTCACCTTCCCGCTCAGCGCGTCGGGGACGCGGTCGCTGTTCCCCACGGTCATCCCGCGCGACCTCTGGGACCTCGGCAACGCCGTCGACAGCGGCAGCGAGGGGTTCTCCGCGGTCATCGGCCCGGCGCTCGCGGGTGGCTTCGTGGCCCTGATCGGCGGCGCGCAGACGCTCGTGCTGTCCGGCGGCGTCTTCCTGCTCGCCGCGCTGGCGATGCTCACCGTCCCCGAGCCGCCGCACGTCGAGCGCGGCCGCCGGGAGCCGCTGCTGCGCTCCGCGCTCGACGGAGTGCGCTACGTGATGCGCAACCGCAGCCTGCGCGCACTGGCGGTGACGATGTCGGTGGGCAACCTCGGCTTCGGCCAGCTGGTGGTGATCCTGCCGGTGCTGGTGCTGCAGCGCTTCGGCGGCGGCGCCGGCATGGTGGGTGCGATGTGGGCGCTGCAGGGGGCGGCGGGGATCCTGTCGGGGGTCACCGTCGGGCGGCTCGGCTCGGTGGGGCGCGAGCGGCGGGTGATGGTCCTCGGCTACGCCGTGATGGTGTGCGGGCTGGTGGTGGTCGCGGTGCCGTCCTTCGCCGCGCTGGTGGTGGGGATGATCCTCTGCGGTCTCTCCATCGGGCCCATCGACATCGCCCTCTTCTCGCTGCGGCAGCGGCGCACCGACCCCGCCTGGTTCGGACGCGCCTTCGCGGTGTCGATGGCGCTCAACTACGCCGGGATGCCGGTGGGCTCGGGCATCGCCGGGCCGATCGTCTCGGTGTCGATCTCGCTGGCGCTGGGCGTGGCGGCGGGGCTGGTGCTGCTGGGCACGGCGCTCTGCTTCACCATCCCGCGCACCGTGGACTGACCGGTCGGTCCTGTGCAGCCGCGGGCTTCAGCGGGCGGCGACGGCGGCGGTGACGTCGCAGCCGAGCACGCCGAGCAGGCGGCGCATGAGCAGCTCACCGTCGGTGCCGCGCTGCGCGGTGGAGGTGCGCATGCGGCCGGCCAGCTCGTCGAGGACGCGCAGCGCGCCGGGCGTGTCGAGGTCGTCGTCGAGCCGCCCGAAGAAGTCGCGCTCCACCTGCTGCGCCTCGTCCTCGTCGAGCAGCGGCGCCGCGGACATCGCCTGGCGGTAGCCGAGGCGGCGCGACTCGGCCAGCTCGAACTCGGCCATGTCGAACGACCACGCCCTGCGGTAGTGGTGCGCCGCCAGCCCGAGCCGCACAGCGCCGGGCGCACAGTGGCGCAGGCAGTCGTCGACGAAGACGAGGTTTCCCAGCGACTTGCTCATCTTCACGCCGTCGAGCTGCACCATGGCGACGTGCATCCAGTGGCGCACGAAGGGACGGTGCGCCACCGCCTCGACCTGGGCGATCTCCGATTCGTGGTGGGGATAGACGAGGTCGTCGCCGCCGCCGTGCAGGTCGACGCTGCCGTCGAGCAGGTCGCTGGCCAGCACCGAGCACTCGATGTGCCAGCCGGGACGCCCCTTCCCCCACGGCGAATCCCACGCGGACTCGTCGGGCAGCGAGGGTTGCCAGAGCACGAAGTCGAGCGGGTCGAGCTTGCGCGGGTCGTCGGGGTCGGCACCGCGCTCGCGGCTCAGCGCCAGCATCTCGTCGCGGCTGAGATGGCTCAGCGCGCCGTAGCGTTCGAAGCGGGGGACGTGGAAGTAGACCCAGCCCTCCCGGTTGTACGCGGCGCCCGCGCGCTCCAGCCGGACGATCCAGTCGACCATGTGCGGCACGTGGGTGCTGGCATGCGGCGCGGCGTTGACGGGGAGGATGTCGATCGCCGCCATCTCGCGGTCGAAACGGGCCACCTGCTCGGCGATGAGCCGCTGCGCCGGCACCCCGCGCTCGCGGGCGACGCGGAAGATGTCGTCGTCGACGTCGGTCACGTTGCGGACGCTGCGCACCCGGTGGCCTGCCGCCATCAGCCGCCTGGTCACGATGTCGAACACGTGGTAGGTGAAGGCGTGTCCGAGGTGCGCGGCGTCGTACGGCGTGATCCCGCACACGTACAGCGACACGGTGTCGCCGGCCGGCTGGAACGGGCGCACCGCCCGGGCGGCCGTGTCGTAGAGCTGCATGGCTGGCGCGATTCTACGAAGCTGGCGGCTCAGGGCTGCTGCAGCAGGTGCGACCTGGCCGCCTCGAACGCCGCCCTGAGGTCCCGGTAGGCCACGCGCCGCGCCGCGTCGTCGAAGGGCAGCCAGGCCGCCTCGTCGACCTCGGCGAGCTGCGGCCGGAGCGGCGCGTCGGGGGGCGCCTCGACCAGGTAGTGGTGGACGATCTTGCCCACCAGGCGGCCGTCGCGCCGGCGGTACATGTACTCGGCGGGCGGCAGCTCGGCGCGGAGGGTGAGGCCGTCGAGGGGAAGGCCGGTCTCCTCGCTGATCTCCCGCAGCGCCGCCTGCTCGGGCGTCTCGCCCCGGTCGAGGTTGCCCTTGGGGAGGCTCCAGGCGTCGCCCACCCGGATCAGGAGCGCCTCCCAGCCCTCACCCGCCGGGCCGCGGCGGACCACCACGCCGCCCGCGGACACCTCGTCGTGGCGGTGGCGGCGCGGTGCGGGCATGGCTCTGTGAGCCTACTGCCCCGCCGTTCGTCCGGCCGTAGACTCAGCGTGGCCAGCGGCGTGCCCGGCGGTGCTGGCAGAGGAGGCGGTCATGACGAACCGGTTCAACGACGCCCTGTGGCAGCAGTACGGCGGAGCCCTGGGCATGCTCGACAACGCGCTGGCCGCCTGCCCCGACGAGCTGTGGACCGCGCCTCTGTGGCGCGTCGCACCCGAATCCGGGGAAGCCGCCACTGCCAGCGAGTTCTGGAGCCTTGCCGCCCACACGCTGCGCTGGCTGGAGCGGTACCTCGCCGCGGCTCCTGAGGATCGGTTCGCCGCGCTGGAATGCTCGGCGGCGCTGACCCCTGCGGCCGGTGCCCGGCTCGACAGGACGGCGGTGCGAGGCGCTCTCGCGACGCTGCGCCAGCGCTGCCACGACGTCCTGACAGCTCTCGGCGACGCCGACCTGCAGCGGCCGGTGACCTACGACTGGATCGCGGCGGAGCCGATCACCTACGCCGAGCTGCAGGTCTACGGCCTGCGCCACCTCCAGGAGCACGCCGCCCAGCTCAACCTCTTCCTCGGGCAGCACGGCGTCCCGGACGAAGCCCTCGACTGGGTGAGCCGCGCCGACCCCTGAGGCCACTGACCCCGGAGGATGGCAAAACCTTGGTGTGATAGATATCCAGTCGGTCGCTTCGATCCTATCCTGAGATTCATGCGGAAGACGACCATCGCCATCGACGACGAGGTGGCCGCGCAGGCAAGCCGCACCCTCGGGACCAGGGGGCTCACCGCCACCGTCAACCAGTCGATGCGTGAGGTCGTGGCCATGGCCGCCCGGCGGCGGTTGGTCGAACGCCTCCGCGCCATGGACGGGATGGATCTCGACGACCCGGACGTGATGTCTCGCGCCTGGAGGTGAGGGCTCGCTACCTCGCCGACAAGAGCGCCCTGGCGCGCTTCGCCCACCCCGCTGTCACCGCCTGGCTGGAGCCGCGCATCCTCGACGGCGAGGTGGCCCGGTGCTCGATCGTGGACCTCGAGCTGCTGTTCAGCGCCCGCAGTCACAAGGACTTCGTCTCCATCCGCGACGACCGCGTGGCCGGCTTCGAGCTGGTCGAGACATCGCAGGGAGACTTCGAGCGCTCCGTCGCAGTGATGGAAACCCTCGCCAGGTCGGGACACCACCGCGCCGTGGCCATCCCCGACCTCATCATCGCCGCCGTCGCCGAACGCGCGGGCCTGGTCGTCGTTCACTACAACGAGGACTTCGACCACATCGCCCGCGTCACCAAGCAGCCCGTCCGCTGGGTCGTCCCCAAGGGTTCGGTCTGACCGCCTGCGCGTGAAGGCGAATCGTTGAAACGTCGAAGGGTTGGCGCTACGCGAGCCGGCGCCACCCCCGAACACGCCTCAACCAAGTCTCCGTAGGAGCTAGGCGCTAGGGCGGTCGGACGCGCGGTTCCACGCCTCCCCGACCGCAGCTCTGATGTGATCAGCGAGTTTGCTCTCATCGTCGTCCGTAGGCGTAAGGCGGTACGACACCTGTCGCGTGCTAGCCAAGTCGAACGGCGACTCCCCGACGTGCTGGTTCATTATCACGGCGGACTTCAATAATGCTTGGGCGTATCCAAGTTCCCACATGACGTTTGCGTTTGTGCCTGTGATATCCGCAATGACGACGCTTGCCGCCCGAATCGCACCGATGATCTGCTGGTCGATCTTGCCAGGGGCAGAGATTTCGTCGGCGCGCACAATACGGCCGCCGCCGGGATAGCCGATGGAACGGACCGCGCGCTTGATCAGGTCATAAATACCTTGTGACCATGGTTCACCGAACGGCATCATCACAAAGATGGTCGGACTCTCCTCGTCGACACCCGACCCCCCAGCCATTCCGCCAGGCGTCGTGGCGCGATCGTCCGGCTGCGTTCGGGGATAGTGAACCAACGCCGCGAACTGCTGTTGATCCTCATCCCTGATGATCTTCTGCCGCGCCACATAATCCTCGACAGAATCGATGTCGCGGAAACGACGGGCCATGCTCCCATTGACCGACAATCGCCACGACGCGCCAGGGCCGTATCCGCCCCCAGCGAATGGGTTGGGGAAGTCGCTAAGGAGTAGCTGTGCGCTCGTGGCCAGGGTGTCGCGATCACCTAACAGCGCCACCCACGGATCATCACTCGAAATCGAGAGTTCTTCGGTGTCAGAGTAGTAGATATCAACGGCGCGTCGCACTATCTCCACGCAAGCGTCGAGGACACTCGTCGCCTCTGGAACGAAACGAAGTATGCGGATGGGTAGGTAGAAGTTTGTGGGGTAGGCGGGAGAAACATCGCCCTGCAGCCGAGGCATTTCCACCAGCGCCGAGCGTACGTCAATTCCGGTACCGGCTCGGTCTAGTGCACGTTGGAGAACATCTACTTGGGGCCAGTTGTGTTCCTTCGCGAAGACCTCAAAAGCGAACTTCAGCATGGGCATGTTCGCAGTTGCCCACTCCTGGTCTGACCTCTTGGCCGAAGTCTCACGCGGTGCCGCAGCCGATTCCTTGATTGCTTGCTCCGCGACCCGGACGCCCTTCGGAGTGAGCTCGACGCTCCCATCAATGCCACCCATAGTACGAAGCTGCACGAACTCATCACCTTGTAGCTGCATGCTCAGCGTCATGATTCTCTCATCGGGAATCTGCGCCACCTTCGCAATGTCACGGTGGGTTGCCCAGCGTAAGGGCTCGTCCTTCGTCAGTTCATAGAAGGCGACGAGATAGCGTTCCTTCTCCCTATCGCGTTCTTCGACTTCGTCAGCCGTCGCCAACTTGCTCTCCTCCCGAGACAACCGACGGTTGGCGTCCCGCCGTCGCTAACCTGCCACGCCATCCTAGAAAGGATAACGGTGCAGTTGTCGTGGCTATCGCTGGATAGGGATACCCCGCCGAAACGAACGAGAACAGCGGTTACGTACTCCTGCACCAGTAGCCGCCTCCAATGAGCTTCGACGCTGGTCCGGTGCAGACCTTCACAAGATAGCAAACAGAGCAAAAGCAAAGATTCGCACCAACCAGCCGCCTGACGTGGGCCGGTTGTGCCGGTTTGACCGCTGGTCAGCCGTTCGTCAATTAGGAATGCCGCAGTGCATCCAGCAACCACGGTGCACAGGGAGACGGGCAGATGAGGATGCCAGCAACGCTCCAACGGAAGATCCTTTCCGCCGGGCTGACCGTTACACTGGCCGTGCTTGCCTCGGGCATGGTCGGAGTGTCAGCACAAGTGCCTCATATCGAGAAGCCGGGAGCCGACCCGCTCATGACGACCACAGACCAAGTGGTCGCGGTTGGTCAGACCACACTCGCAGCGACGTACGGCGGCGCCAAGATCGACCGTTCAGCCGGGGTAGTCGATGTCCTGCTGACTGACATCACCGCCAGCGCCGTCCGAGTCCTCCATGCGGGTGTGACGCATCCCGAACTCCTGCGCATCAGCCAGGCCCGATACACCATGGTGCAACTGATGGCGCTCCGAGATCGCATCTTCGGAGACAGGGCCGCTCTCGCCAGTCAAGGCGTCCACGTCTGGGGTGTGGGCATCAGCTTCGGTAATGTTGTCGTGTCGATCTCGGATGCGGCGCCGACCGCAGAGGCGCTCTTGAAGGAGCGATATGGCGATGCGGTCACTGTCGTCGTGGGGCCACAGCCCACGCATATCAGTGGCCCAACGCAGACCCGCCTCGGACCTCCCCCGTACATGGGCGGGATGGAGATCGACGACATCGGCAACTACCAGACGGTCAGCACCGGCTTCTACTATGAGTGCACGGCCGGTTTCATCGCACGGAGCCAGTCCACCTTCCAGGGCATCGCCCTCTATTACATCATCACCGCCGGTCATTGCTTCAACGCGGCGTCCGGCGAAGTCATCTACCACGCCGTGGCCACCAGTCAAACCGACGAGCCGGTTGGTCGTGTGGCGATCAACAGCTTCTACGAAGGCGGTAACTCAGATTCGGAGTCCATCGGAATCCAGGCGGGCTACGTGGCAGCGACCAACCAGATCATCACCGCCGAGCCCTACGTCCACACCATCGACTACTTGGCCGACACCCAGGAGTCGATCGACGGCCAGGCCGTGTGCAAGTCGGGGATGACGACCGATCAGACCTGCAACTTCACCGTCCAAGCCATCCATCAAGAAGTCACGTCTGTCGACTCCAGCACAGGAGTTCAGACCACCCTCTACGACCAAGTTCAGGCGTGTTGTGATGCGCTCGACCACGGAGACAGCGGCGGCCCCGTCTACCACTACTATCAGCCGCAGGCCATCTACGGTGTCGGCCTTGTGGCGGATGGCAATTCGGTCGGGCAGATGACGTTCTCGTTCATCCAGGATGCGGAGGCCGACCTCGGGGTTTGGATTTGCACCCAGCCACCGCAATACTTCGGCTGCTAGAGGTGACCGCACCTTTCACGCACCAGTTCGTCAATCGCTGATGTCAGCCCACAGGTCCGGGGAGTTCCGCAACAGGGCACGAACAATCATCGACGCTGATACTCGAAGGGGCGAGGTCGTCCAATCCTGGCGCGCTAGCGAAGGGACCATCGCGACCGTGAAGTCCTAGTACAAGCATCCTCCCTTCCACCTAAGCCGTCGGGCAGGCGGGTGTCGGGCGGCCACCGCTTCGGAGAATTGAGGGTCATCGTGAAGCGGTGGTGGATCACGTCGGCAGTGGCGCTCCCTGCAAGTTCGGCCGTCTCGTCCTGCCGTCGTCCCGGTGTTGCGGGAGACCAGCTCCCACGTCGCGGCGAGAGCACGCGAGAGTGGGCGGGCGCACTCAGCCATGCGCAGAGACTGGCACACCGTTGGCCGACCCCGATACGTTCGTTCGCATCGGGACAGGCGCCTCGCTGACGGCGGCTGCGCCGCCTGCGGTCCCTTCGCTCTCGGACCCGGGCGGTTCGCGCCCTCGCGAGGCTGGCGACCCCGATCGGATTCGAACCGACGATCTCCACCTTGACAGGGTGGCGTGTTAGGCCAGGCTACACCACGGGGCCACGCGACCCCGGATCATAGCATCGGCCTCCGCGACCGGCCGCCGACCCCGGCAGAGGAGCCTCCATGGCCTATTTCGTCCTCCAGTACGACCTGGTTCCCGACTACCTCGAACGTCGCGCCCAGTTCCGCGACGAGCACCTGGGCCTCGCCCGCGAAGCGCAGAGTCGCGGCGAGATCGTCCTCGCCGGCGCCCTCGCCGACCCCGCCGACGGCGCCCTCCTCGTCTTCCGCTGCGAGGACGCGAGCGTGGTGGAACGCTTCGCCGAAGCCGACCCGTACGTCCGCAACGGCCTGGTCACCCGCTGGCGCGTCCGGCCGTGGACGGTCGTGGTCGGAGGCGAGACGTAGCGCCGCGTCGGCAGCCGGTGGGTCAGCCCCCCGAGACCGCCGGCGCCACCAGCACCTCGCACCCCTCGGGCACCGGGATCTCCGTGCCCGCCGAGCGCTGCACCATCATCCCGTCGACGAACACCAGCACGTGAGGGCGCAGCGCGCCCTGCTCGTCGCGGATGCGGCGCTCCAGCACCGGCAGGCGCACCGCCAGGTCGTCGAGCACGGCGCGCAGGGTGGCGCCTTCGACGGTCACCTCGTGCGCCCCGCCCGCGCTGGCGCGCAGCGCGGATGGGACGACGAGACGCGCGCTCACGACACGACGGCGGCGCGCACCGAGAGCACGTCGGGCAGGTGCGACGCCACCGCGCTCCAGGACTCGCCGCAGTCGATCGAGGCGTACACCTCGCCAAGGCGGGTGCCGAAGTACACGCCGGCCGGCGAGCCGTTGTCGACGCTCATCGCGTCGCGCAGCACCGAGGAGTAGTAGGTGTCGCCGGGCAGGCCCGCCGCAGAGGCGTGCCAGGACTCGCCCGCGTCCATCGACCGGTACACGGCGCAGCGACCCGACGGCGGGATGCGGTTCATGTCGGCTTCCAGCGGGAAGTTGAAGAGCATGTCGGGGTTGTCGGGATGCACCACGATGGGGAAGCCGAAGTTGGAGGGCAGCCCGTTCTCGATCGCCGTCCAGGAGTCGCCGGCGTTCTCGCTGCGATACACGCCGAAGTGGTTCTGGGCGAAGAGGCGATCGGGTCGCGAGGGATGGAAGGCGACCTTGTGCACGCACTGGTTGAACTCGGGAAAGCGCTGGTCCTCGGGAGCGTAGGCCTGCTGGATGCCGCGGTTGGCACGCACCCAGGTGGCGCCGCCGTCCTCGGAGCGGTACGCGCCGCCCGTCGACATCACCGCCATCAGCCACCGCGGGTCTTCGGCGCGGGTCAGCACCGTGTGCAGGCAGGCGCCGCCCCCGCCCGGCATCCACTGGGTGCGGTCGGGGATGTCCCAGTAGCCCTGGACCAGCGAGAAGGAGAGGCCGCCGTCGTCGGAGCGGAACAGCGCGTGCGGCTCGACGCCCGCGTACACGACGTCCGGCTGCGACTCCGGGGGCACGTGCAGCTGCCAGACGCGCGCCAGCGTCGCGCCGGTCGACTCCGGGAAGGCGATGGGTGCCTGCTCGGGCTCGGACCAGGTGCGCCCGAGGTCGTCGGAGTACGCGACCGTCGTCCCGAAGTGGCCGAAGCTGAGCCCGGCCAGGATGCGCGGCGTGGAGCGGCGCGCGTCGACGGCGACGGCGCTCACCTCCTTGTTGCCGAACTGCATCGGGTCGACGTCCCAGCGCCGCCGCTGCCCGTCCGACCGCGCGATCAACAGCCCCTTGCGAGTCCCCACCAGCACCACTGCCTCTGCCACGCGCCTCACCTCACAAAGCCCGACGGCGGTTCCGACGAACGGCGCGCCGAGTCTACGCGCCGCCCTGCGGAGTGAGACGGCTCTGCGGCGGCGGACTCATCGGCCCGCGACGGCCACCGAAAGGTCGGCCCGGCCGGTGTCGTTATCCAGGTCATGACCCACCCCAGCCCCTGCCCGCGCTGCGGCGGCGCCCGCGCCTGGTACGGCCCCTCGGACGGCCCCACCGTCCCTGTGCTCTGCACGGAGTGCGGTCGTGAGGCCGCCGCCTGCCCGTCCTGCGGCTGGGAGTGGACCGGCCTTCCCCGCGACCCACGCCTGGCCCGCCGGGGCGCCTGCATCTCCTGCCGGGTGATCCACCTGGCGGGGCGGCGGGCCACCACCGGAGCCACCGCCACCGCGCTCGTGGACGAGCTCCCCGCCGGCTTCGTCCCCCGCCCGCAGTCGCGCTCCCGCCTGCTGCAGCGTCTCGCCGACGCCGGTGAGGCCGAGAGCGAGGCACGCTGGCGCTGCTTCCGGCTCTTCGGCGAGGTCGCCGAGCGGGCGGGGCGCCGCGCCGAGGCGGTCGTCCGGCTTGAGACCGAGCTGCGCTCCCTCGACCCCCGCGGACGGTGACGGATTTTGGCGGAGCGCCCGTCTTACTTGATGTGGACGGAGGGACATCGAGTGCCGCGTAGACGCCCGCGCGCCCTGGTGCGAGCAGCGGCCGTGCTTGCCGGCGCCGCCCTCCCCCTGCTGGGCGGCGGGGTGGCCCACGCCGCCGTGCCGCCCCTGCCCTCGACCCCTCCGCTGCCCGGGCTGCCCGCGTCGGGCCAGCCCATCGACGTCGTGATCGCCCCGCCCAGCGTGGCCACGGTCCCGGTGCCGCCGCCGCTGACGGGCTGCAACGTCTACACCAGCTACGACAACACCGGCACCAACCCGCCGGGCAGCGCGTTCCGGGGCCAGAGCGCCTGCGGAGCGGGGGTCTACGCGCCGGCGCTCAGCGGCCTGGCCGTCCTCCAGGACGTCTTCGGCAATGTGGTGGCTGCGGGCAACGGCTACGGCCAGGTGTGGGGCGTGGGCACCTCCGCGGGTGACTACGCGCTGCAGGGGTCGCTGACCTCCGGCCTGAGCTCCGCCGGGCCCGTTCCCGGGCTCGACTACACCATCAGCTACACCACTTTGATCACACTGACATGGCCGCAGTTCTGGGGCCCCCCCGCGGCGGGGTGCTCGGTCAGCGGCCAGACCCTCACCTGTCACGTCACCACGACGTACAGCTACATCCCGGGCACACAGGGCGGCCTCACGCCGGGCTGATCCGGTCGCCGTCCTCTCCCGGCCAGGTCCGATCGACCGAGGGGAGTGGGGGCAGGAGGTACCCACCACGTGTCTGGGTCCGGACGCCGGCTCGCCCGGCTCGCCGGCGGCGCTGCGCTCGCTGTCACCGGCGCGCTCGCCGTCGCATCCGCTCTCACCCTGTCGCCGCACGGCTCCGGCTTCGCTCCGCTGGCGGCGAGCGCGGACTCGCCGCCGAGCCCGACGCCGACGGCGACGCCCACGCCGAGCCCAACCCCCAGGCCGACGGACACGCCCCGGCCAACCTGGACGCCACGCCCGACGGCGACACCCAGGCCCACGCCGGCGCCACCCCCGCCGACCCTCGTCCCGGCGCCGCCGCCCGCGACCCCGGGCACCGCCGGCACCGCCCACCCCCTGGTGATCACCCCACTGTTCGGCAGTCCGCTGGTGGTCCGTCCGGCGGCGACGACCGCCGCGTCGCCCCGCCCCACGGCCGCCGTGCTGGGCTTCATCGACCCCACGCCGCTGCCGACCACCGCGACGACGATCACCCCGATCACCGGCGGTGGTCCGCCCGGCGGCGCCACCCCGGTCTCCAGCCCCCGCGTCACCGAGCTGACCGCGGCGGGCCTGGGCGGGACGGCGGCCCTGCTCGGCATCGCCGTCGCGTGGCGGGTGCTGCGGCCGCGGCGCCCGCTCGCGGTCGCGGGAACGCTGAGTGCCGGCGGTGAGCCGGGCGAGGCCGCGGTCGCCGCGGCTCCGGAGTCGGCGCTGTTCCGCGAGTGGCGGGGCGAGATCGACGACATCGCCGACCTGGCCGTGCTCACCGTGCCCCCGGAGGAGCAGTCCGCCGCACGGCAGCGCCGCCGCGCCTTCTCGGCCGACGCGCTGGCCCGCCGGCTCACCCGGTCGGTCGAGCAGCAGGCGCCCGACGGGACCTGACGCCTGACGTGGGGCTCAGGCGCCCGCAGGAAGGAGCCGGTAGGCGCACGGCACGTCGCCGGCGTGCCCCAGGGCCTCGACCTCCGCACCCTGGCCGGCGGCGCGCAGCGCGCCCTCGATCATTCCGGCGTGGAGCTGGCAGACCACCTGCGGGGCGGTGGCGCAGGCCTCGCGGAAGATGCAGTTGCGGGCCAGCACCCGGTCGCCGTCGACCTCGTAGGTGCCGCCCAGCAGGGCGAGCGGGCGCAGTGCCTGCTCGGGGGTCGCCGTGCGTTCGGTGCAGAGCAGGGCGGCGTGCCTGCGTCCCGTGTCGCGCGCCGCATCGATCCCGGCCTCGCCGAACCGCTCCAGGCCGTTTGCCAGCATCCCCGCGAGGACGGCGAACTGCCGGGCGGGGTGGTGCAGCTCCAGGGGTCCGGCGGCGAGTGCGTAGAGATTGGCCGGCTTGCCGGGAACGCCCCGGCGCCGGGTGACCGCGAGGAAGCCGAGCCCGGCCAGGCGCTCCAGGTGGGTGAAGGCCACCGTGCGGTGGACGCCCGCCTGGGCCGCCACCTGGTCCACGGTGCGCGGCGCCGGGTCCTCGTAGAAGGCGAGCAGGATGCCCCGCCGGGTGGGGTCCTGCAGGGCGCCGACCAGCCGCTCGATGGCCGCCCCCGTCGAGGGCGAGGCCGGGCCCGGCGTGGGGAGGGACTCCGGTGCCATGCTGGCTCCTGCGGTTCCTCGGATGGGTTTGCCGGCGCCCGCTTGCGCCGTCACTGCGGTTTATAGCATAGTGGCGCAATAAATTCGCGGATCGGGGAGGTCAGGCATGGCCGAGTCGCGGCTCGATCGGTTCGTCCGGCGGCAGGGCTGGATGGAGGGATGGGGCGACGCCATCCAGGCGGCGGTGGGCGGCGTCTACGACGCGCTCGGCCGGCCGGGACGGTCCTTGAAGAACCTCATGCACGGCACGGCCATCCTCGGCCATCCGCTGCACCCCGCCCTGACCGACGTCCCCATCGGCGCCTGGACGGCCGGCGTCGTCGCCGACCACGTTGCCCACTTCACCCCGCGGATTCCCACCGAGGCAGGCGACGTCGCCCTGGCCGTCGGCGTGGTCGCCGGCCTCGGGGCCGCGCTGACCGGGTACACCGACTTCCACGAGACCTTCGCCCAGGAGCGACGCATCGCACTGCTGCACGGGCTGGTCAACACCGTGGTGCTGCTGCTCATGGCCGTCTCGCTGGCCCTGCGCTGGTGGGCCGGCGGTGGCGCCCATCCGCTGGCGGTCGGCCTGTCCACGGCCGGCTGGGTTCTGGTCATCCTCGGCGGATACATCGGCGGCCATCTCGTCTTCGGCAGCGCCACCATGGTCAACCGCGTCGCCTTCCTGGACGGCTTCGAGGGCGCCGTCGAGGTCGGTGCCTCGACCGACTTCCCCGAGGGCGAGCTGCGCAAGGTGACGGCCGGCGGCCTGCCGGTGCTCATGGTCCGCCGCGGCGGCCAGCTCTTCGGCATCGTCAACGCCTGCACCCACGCGGGCGGCCCCCTCGACGAGGGGACGCTCGACGGCACCATCGTCACCTGCCCCTGGCACGGCTCGACGTTCGACGTGCGCACCGGGCGCGTCTGCGGCGGCCCCGCCACCTTCAGCGAGCCGGCGCTGCACGTCGTCGAGGCGGGCGGCCGGGTCAGCGTCGAGCTCACCGAGCCCCTCCACTGAGGTCCCCATGGCCGTCACCAGCACCGACCTCACCGTTCTGCCCGACCGCGACCCGCTGCCGGGGCTCGTCGAGGACGTCCTCGTCCGGCTCGGCGAGGACCCGGTCCGCGAGGGCCTGCTGCGCACGCCGCAGCGCGTCGCCGACTCGCTGCGCTTCCTCACCGGCGGCTACGCGCAGTCGGTCGAGGAGGTGGTCAACGGGGCGGTGTTCGCCGAGCAGTACAGCGAGATGGTGCTGGTCAAGGACATCGAGGTCTTCTCGCTCTGCGAGCACCACATGCTGCCCTTCTTCGGCAAGGCGCACGTCGCCTACGTCCCCGACGGGCGCGTGGTGGGGCTCAGCAAGCTGCCGCGCATCGTCGACGTGTTCGCGCGACGCCTTCAGGTGCAGGAGCGCCTGACCACGGAGGTCGCCACCGCCATCGACGAGGTGCTGCAGCCGCTGGGCGTCGCCGTCGTCATCGAGGCGGCCCACCTCTGCATGATGATGCGCGGCATCCAGAAGCAGAACAGCAGCACGGTGACGTCGTGCATGCGAGGCTGCTTCCTCACCGACGAGCGCACCCGCATGGAGTTCACCGACCTGCTGCGGCGCTGAGCTCGCGGAGCTGCTGCCATTCGTCGCCGGCGAGGACGTGCAGCAGCAGCTGCTGGGCGACCCCGGCGGCGTCACCCCAGTGCGCGGTGAGCTCGCGGACCTCCTCCTCGCTGGGCATGGCGCCCTCGCGGTAGGCGTGGCCCACCGCCTTGCGCACCCCGAGGTCGCCGGCGACCACGACGGGGCGGCCGAAGCTGCGGGCGAGCAGCCATTCCGCCGTCCAGCGGCCGATGCCGGGCAGGGTGACCAGCTCGGCGACGACCTCCTCGTCGCTCCGCTCGGCGAGCTGTGCGGCGTCGAGCGTCCCTCCGGCGACCGCGCCGGCGATGCCGATGATGTACCCCGCCTTGCGCGTGGTGAACTGCAGCTCGCGCAGGTCGGCGGCCCGGGCGGCGGCGAGGACGTCGGGCTCCAGGCTCCACACCTCGTGTCCCTCGACCTCGTGGCGCCGGCCGTAGCGGCGGGCCAGGCGGGCGCGCACGGTGGCGGCGAAGCGCAGGTTGATCTGCTGGGCGCTGACGGCGCGGACCAGCCCGGTCAGGACGTCGGGCTGCAGCACGGTGCGCACGCCGTGGTGCAGGCGGTCGGCGGCGCGGATGACCGGGTCGCGGTCGGTGAGGCTCTGCAGCGTCTGCCGGGGAACGGTGGCGAAGAAGCTCGCCGCGGCTCGCGCGGCGGCGTCGAGGTGGCGCGGGTCGTTGGTGGCCACGCGCATGCTCGGCTGCTCGACCGAGCCCAGCGGTGTGCAGGCGACCGGGATCGACTCGCCGGCGACGCGCACGGTGCGCAGCAGCGTGGCTCCGTCCCAGCGGTCGATGAGGTCGTCGCCGGCGCGGCGGAAGACCTCGACGGAGGCGGCGACGTCGAGCGGTCCGGCCAGGTCGACGGTGGTGCTGCAACTCCCGTCGCCGCGGCGGTGTTTCATGCTGACGAGAATGGACGACGCCCTCACCGCTCTGCTCGCCCGTGACCCCGACGCCGGCTTCGAACGGCTGGTGCGCTGCTTCCAGGACCGCATCTACGGCCTGGCGCTGACGCTCACCGGCAGCCCCGCCGACGCCGAGGAGGTGGCCCAGGACACCTTCGTCCGGGCGCACCGGGCGCTGCAGTCCTACGGCGCCGAGCGCATCGAGGCGCTCAGGATCCGGCCCTGGCTGCACCGCATCGCCCTCAACGTCGTGCGCAACCGCGTGCGGGTCCGCCGGGTTGCCACGGTGGAGCTGTCCGAGGCCGGCCTGGTCGCCGATGCCACCGCGGCGCGGCCGGAATCGGTGGTGCTGGGGCGCGCCTCGGCGGCGGAGATGCGCGACCTGGTGGCCTCGCTGCCGGTGGCCTATCGCGACTCGGTGGTGCTCCGCCACGTGCAGCAGCTCTCCTACGCCGAGGTGGCCTCGGTGCTGGGCAAGCCGGAGGGGACGGTGAAGGCGAACGTGCATCGCGGGTTGGGACTGCTCCGCCACGCGCTGGAAGACCGGGAGGCTGGTTGAGATGGCTCGGATGATCACGGAGGACGCGCTGGTCTCGGCGCTGCAGCGCATCGGCGAGGTGCGCGCGCCGTCGACGCTGCTCGGCAACGTGCTCGACGCGGTGGGCGTCGCGGCGCGCTACGCGCCCGTGCAGACCGACATCGGGACGATCTTCGTCGCGTGGACCGCGAACGGTGTGCGCGCGGCGATGCGCGACGTCAGCGGCGAGGAGTTCGAGCGCTGGTATGCGAATCGCTTCGGCGTGGCGCCTGCGCGCGCCGAGGCGCCGCCCGCGCCGTTGCAGCAGGCGGTGCTGGCCCGCCTGGCCGGCGACGCGCGTGCCCAGGTGCGCTTCGACCTCGCCGGGCTGCGGCCCTTCGAGCGCGACGTCCTGGAGACGACACTGCGCATCCCGCGTGGCGAGGTGCGTCCGTACAACTGGGTGGCGCGGCGCATCGGCCGCCCGCTGGCGGTGCGCGCCGTCGGCACCGCGCTGGCGCACAACCCCATCCCGTACCTCATCCCCTGCCACCGGGTGGTCCGCGCCGACGGCCACATCGGCAACTACGGCGGCGGCGGGCCCGTGGCCAAGCGGGCCATCCTCGGCTGGGAGGGCGTCGACGCCATGGAGCTGGAGCGTATGGCCCGCCGTGGGATCCGCTTCGTCGGCAGCGACACCACGCACGTCTTCTGCTACCCCACCTGCCGCAACGCCCGCCGCATCACCGACCTGCACCGCGTCGGCTTCCCCACCGCCGAGGACGCGCACCGCGCCGGCTACCGCGCCTGCAAGGTGTGCACCCCGGCGGCGGTTGCGGCGTAGGACCTACAGGCGCGGGGGCGCCACGAAGCCCATGCGCTCGTACATCGCCTGGAGCGTCGGGGCGGAGGCGGCGCGGGCGCGCTCGGCACCGCGGGCGAGGATGCGGTCGAGCTCGGCCATGTCGGAGCGCAGCTCCTCGTAGCGGGACTGGATCGGCGCCAGCAGCTCGATCACCGAGTCGGCGACTGCGTCCTTGAAGACGCCGTAGCCCTTGCCCTCGTAGCGCGACTCGATGGCGTCCATCGGCTCGCCGGTGGCCATGGCCATGATCTCGACGAGGTTGCTGACACCCGGCTTGTCCGCGGCGCGGCGCACGTCGCGCCCAGAATCCGTCACGGCTGTCCGAAACTTCTTGCGCACCGCGTCGGGCGGGTCGAGCATGTAGACGGTGCCCTGCGGTGTGCCGCTGGTGGTCGACATCTTCCGGGTCGGCTCCTGCAGGTCCATGATCCGCGCGCCCGACTCGGGGATGCGCGGCTGGGGCACCCGGAAGGTGTCGCCGAAGCGGGAGTTGAAGCGCTGGGCGACGTCGCGGGCCAGCTCCAGGTGCTGGCGCTGGTCCTCGCCGACGGGGACGACGTCGGTCTGGTACAGGAGGATGTCGGCGGCCATCAGCACCGGGTAGGTGAACAGCCCCGCGTAGACGGTCGACTGCCGGTCCGACTTGTCCTTGAACTGGGTCATGCGGCGCAGCTCGCCGAAGGTGGCCACCCCGGAGAGCAGCCAGGCCGCCTCGGCGTGGGCGGGGTTGTGCGACTGCAGGAAGACCACCGAGCGCTCCGGGTCGAGCCCGGTGGCGATGAGCATGGCGGCCAGGTCGAGGGTGCGCTCGTGGAGGTCGCGCGGGTCGTACTCGACGGTGATGGAGTGGAGGTCGACCACGCAGAAGAAGGCCTCGCCCAGCTCCTGGGTGGTGACGTACTGGCGGAAGCCGCCGCTCCAGTTGCCGAGGTGCTTGGCGCCGGTCGCCTGGATGCCCGAGAAGATGCGCATGGGAGGCGGATTATCCCCGCTGCGGCCTGGGGTCCGGCGAGCGCGGCGGCGCCACGGCACGGGCGGAGACGACCCGCGGGCCTGGTGTACCGTTGGCGCCCATGCCGCGGACCCTGATCGCCTCGGACGTCCCCTGGGAGCCGCTGGTCGGCTACTCGCGGGCGGTGCGCGTCGGCGACGTCGTCGAGGTCACCGGCACCACCGACGCCGGGAGCGACGGCACCGCGCTGCACCCGGGCGACCCCGGCGCGCAGGCGCGCGAGATCCTCCGCCGCATCGCCGCGGTGCTGCAGCAGGCGGGCTCGCGCATCGAGGACGTGGTGCGCACCCGCATGTACGTCACCGACATCAGCCGCTGGGAGGAGGTCGGGCGGGCGCACGGCGAGGTGTTCGGCGCCATCCGGCCGGCGACGTCGATGGTCGAGGTCTCGCGGCTCATCGAGCCGTCGCTGCTGGTGGAGATCGAGGCTCGGGCCGTGGTCGGCTCGGGTGGGGGCGCCACCTGATGGGCGCCTTCGACGGCGCGGTGGCGCTGGTCACCGGGGGCGCCTCGGGGATCGGGCTGGCCACGGTGCGGCGGCTGAAGGCGGAGGGCGCGCGCGTCGCCGCGGTCGACCTCGCCGAGCCCAAGGGCGACGACCCCTCCGACCTGCACGTCGTCGCCGACGCCGGCGACCCGGCCGCCTGGCCGGGCGTGGTGCAGCGCGTCGAGCAGCGGCTCGGCCCGCTGCGCATCGCGTATCTCAACGCGGGCGTGGTGACGCACGAGAAGGACGTCACCGCGATGAGCGACGAGCAGTACCGGCGGGTGATGCACGTCAACGTCGACGGCGTGTTCTTCGGCGTGCGCGAGGTGGCGCGGGCGATGCAGGCGCACGGCGGCGGGCAGATCGTCGCCACCGCCTCGCTGGCCGGCATCGTGCCCTTCGACCACGACCCCGTCTACACCGCCAGCAAGCACGCGGTCGTCGGGCTGGTGCGCTCGCTGGCGGCGCAGCTCGGCGAGAAGGGCATCCACATCGCCGCGGTGTGCCCTGGCATCGTGGAGACGCCGCTCATCGGCAACGACGCCCAGGTGCTGCGCGACGCGGGCTTCCCCATGCTGCGCGCGGAGGACGTCGCCGACGCGGTGCTGCTCGCGCTGCGCGAGCGCAGGCCCGGCGCCTGCTACGCCATCCAGCCGGGGCGCGATCCGATCGACTACCAGTTCCGCGGCGTCCCCGGCCCGCGCACCCCCGGTGCCGAGGGCGTGCGCCCGCCGATCTAGCTGTAGGTCTGCCCCTTCAGCATGATCCAGCCACCCTCGTGGCGGCCGGTGGCGTGGTGGGTGTAGTGGATCACCGGATTGCCCGGGTCGGGCGCGAACTCCCCGTGCAGCGTGACGGTGTCGCCGACCTGCACCGGGACGCGCGGCGCCAGCGACAGGTTGTGGTCGACTTCGACAACAACACCGTTGCCGAGGTCGAGGCGGAAGCGCTGGTGGGGTCCGTCGGTACCGTTGCCGTCGGGGAGCAGCGCCACCACGCGGCCCTGCGCGGTGACCTCGACGGTCTGGGCGGCGGCCAGCGCGGAGGCCACGGCGGCGTTGTCGACCTGCGGCTCTCCGCAAGCCACCAGCAGGGCGCAGACCAGCCCCGCCAGCCCGGCGCGCGACACCATCGTGTGCATGAGGCGGACAATAGCCGCCCCGGCGACTTCCCGACGACGAGGTTCCATCCATGACCGACACAGGCGTGCGCCCCGCCGAGACCGCGGCGGAGCGGACCGATCGCGACCGGCTCTACATCGACGGGGCGTGGACGCCGTCCGCCGGCGGCGGCCGCATCGAGGTGCGCAGCGCCTCGACCGAGGAGGTCATCGGCACCGTCCCCGAGGGCACGCCCGAGGATGTCGACCGGGCGGTCAGGGCCGCGCACCGCGCCTTCCCGGCGTGGTCGCAGACGTCCGTCGAGGAGCGCGCCGCGTTCCTCCAGGCGATCAACCTGGGCCTGGCCTCGCGCATCGACGAGATCGCCCGGCTGATCGCGTCGGAGGTGGGCATGCCGCTCACCATGTCGACCGCCATCCAGGCGGGCCTGCCGGTGATGACCAGCGGCCAGATGGCGCAGCTGGTCCGCGACTTCGCCTTCGAGGAGGAGATCGGCAACTCGCTGGTGGTGCGCGAGCCGGTCGGCGTGGTCGGCTGCATCACGCCCTGGAACTACCCGCTGCACCAGGTGGTCAACAAGGTGGCGCCGGCGCTGGCGGCCGGCTGCACCGTGGTGTTGAAGCCGAGCGAGGTGGCGCCGTTCACCGCGTTCGTCCTGGCGGAGATCGTCGCGGAGGCGAAGCTGCCGCCCGGCGTGTTCAACCTGGTCACCGGCACGGGGCCCGTCGTCGGTGAGGCCATCGTCACCCATCCGCTGGTCGACGCCATCTCCTTCACCGGCTCGACGCGTGCGGGCAAGCGCATCGCCGAGCTGGCGGCGAGCGGGGTCAAGCGGGTCACCCTGGAGATGGGCGGCAAGTCGCCCAACGTCATCCTCGACGACGCCGACCTGGAGAAGGCGGTGCGCAGCGGCGTCAACAACGCTTTCCTCAACAGCGGGCAGACGTGCACCGCGCTCACCCGCATGCTGGTGCCGCGCCACAAGCAGGCGGAGGCGGAGCGCATCGCCGCCGACCAGGCCGCCAAGCTGACCCTCGGCGACCCCTTCGACGAATCGTCCCGACTCGGCCCGCTGGTGTCGGACGTGCAGCGCGACCGCGTGCGCGGCTACATCCGCAGGGGCGTCGAGGAGGGTGCGCGCCTGGTCGTCGGGGGCGCCGACGCACCCGCCGGATTGCAGCGCGGCTACTACGTGCAGCCGACGATCTTCGCCGACGTGCGGCCCGACATGACCATCGCCCAGGAGGAGATCTTCGGGCCGGTGCTGTCGATCATCCCCTACGACAGCGAGGAGGAGGCGGTCCGCATCGCCAACGACACCGTATACGGCCTGGCCGGGGCGGTGTGGTCGGGCGACCCGGCGCGGGCCGAGCGGGTGGCCCGCCGGCTGCGCACCGGCCAGGTCGACGTCAACGGCGGCCGCTTCAACCCCATGGCCCCCTTCGGCGGCTTCAAGCAGTCGGGGGTGGGGCGGGAGCTGGGCCGCTACGGCCTGGAGGAGTTCCTCGAGGTGAAGTCGCTGCAGCGCTGAGCCGAGCGCGGCGGCTGGCCGCCGGGGGCGATCCTGACTATCCTGGTGTCATGGATAGTCAGTCTGTCGTTGTCATAACGGGCGCGTCCGCCGGGGTCGGCCGGGCCGCCGCCCGCGCCTTCGCCCAGCACGGCGTCCGCCGCATCGGGCTGCTCGCCCGGGGCCGCGCCGGCCTCGACGCCACCACCCGCGAGCTGGCCGACCTGGGCGTGCAGGTCTGCGCCGTGGAGTGCGACGTCGCCGACGCACCGGCGGTCGACGCAGCCGCCTCCCGGATCGAGGAGGAGCTCGGCCCCATCGAGGTGTGGGTCAACAACGCGATGACCGCGGTCTTCGCGCGCGTCGCCGACACCACCGCCGAGGAGTTCCGCCGGGTCACCGAGGTGACCTATCTCGGCTTCGTGCACGGCACCCTCGCCGCGCTGCAGCGCATGCTCCCGCGCGATCGCGGCGTCGTGGTGCAGGTCGGCTCCGCCCTTGCCTACCGGGGAATCCCGCTGCAGGCGTCGTACTGCGGTGCGAAGCACGCCATGGTCGGCTTCACCGAGTCGCTGCGCACCGAGCTGCTGCACGACCACAGCGGGGTGCAGGTCACCATGGTGCACCTGCCCGCGATGAACACCCCGCAGTTCTCCTGGGTGCGCACCCGGCTGCGCCGCCATCCCCAGCCCGTGCCCCCCATCTACCAGCCGGAGGTGGCCGCCGAGGCGATCGTGTACGCGGCCTCGCACCCGCGGCGCCGCGAGCACTTCGTGGGCATGCCGACGGTGATCACCGTGCTGGGGAACAAGCTGCTGCCCGCGCTCGGTGACCGCTACCTGGCGCGCAGCGGGATCGACTCGCAGCTCACCGACCGGCCGATCCCGGCCAACCGTCCCGACAACCTCTTCGCCCCGGTCGACCAGGAGGCGGACCACGGTTCCCACGGGATCTTCGACGACCGGGCGCATCCGCGCAGCCTGCAGACGTGGGTGGCCGAGCACCCGGCGCCGGTGGTCGGAGCGCTCGCCGGGGTCGGCGCGGCGTGCGCGGCGGTGGCCAGGGCCGTGCGCTGAGGGTCGCCCGCGGCCGCACGGCACAATAGGGGCGTGCCAGCCCCCGCGCGCCTGCTCGCCATCATGGGATCGGGCGAGACCAGCCCCACGATGACGTCGGTGCACGTCGACCTCTTCGCCCGCCTCGGTCCGCCACCCGTGCCCGCGGTGATGCTCGACACGCCCTTCGGCTTCCAGGAGAACGCTGCGGAGATCGCCGCCAAGGCGGTGACCTACTTCCGCGAGAACGTGCAGCGCGAGCTGGCGGTGGCCTCGTACCGCGGCATGCCGTGGTCGGCCTCCGGCGACTACGAGACGATGCTGGCGCGGGTGCGCGAGGCCTCGTACGTCTTCTCGGGGCCGGGCAGCCCCAGCTACGCCCTGCGGCAGTGGAAGGACGGCGCGCTGCCGTCGCTGCTCGCCGAGAAGCTGGAGTCCGGCGGCTGCGTGGTCTTCGCCTCCGCGGCCGCGGCCACCATCGGCGTGCTGGCGCTGCCGGTGTACGAGGTCTACAAGGTCGGCGCCGACCCCTACTGGCTCGACGGCCTCGATCTTCTGGCCACTCTTGGCATCAACGCCGTGGTCGTGCCGCACTACAACAACGCGGAGGGCGGCACGCACGACACCTCGCACTGCTACATGGGCGAGCGGCGGCTGCGCATCCTCGAGGAGATGATGCCGGAGGACGCGTTCGTCCTCGGGGTCGACGAGCACACCGCCTGCATCATCGACGCCGGCGCGGCGACGGCCACCGTGCGCGGCAACGGCGTCGTGACCCTGCGCCATCGCGGCTGCGAGCAGCGCATCGAGGCGGGCTCGGTGGTGCCGCTGGACGTGCTGCGCAGCGGCGCCGTGCAGCACCCCGCCGCCCCGAGCGCCGCGCCGTCCTCGGCCCCCGGATCCGCGGTCGCCACCGCGCAATCCGTCAACCCCTTCGCCGACGGAGTTGATGCCCGTCGCGAGCGCTTCGACACCGCCGTCGCCGCCGCCGACGTCGACGCCGCCCAGGCCGCCCTGCTCGACCTCGACGCCTACCTCTGGGAGTGGTCCCGCGAGACCTTCGCCACCGACGACATGGACCGCGCCCGCGCCCTGATGCGCAGCATGCTGGTCCGCCTCGCCGACCTCGCCCGCCTCGGCGCCCGCGACCCCCGTGCCCTGGTCGCCCCCTTCGTCGACGCCATCCTCGCCCAGCGCCGCGCCGCCCGCGCCGAGCGCCGCTTCGGCGACGCCGACGCGCTGCGCGATTCGCTGCTCCATCTCGGCGTCGAGGTCAAGGACACCCCTGACGGCACCGACTGGGAACTCCCCGCCGGCTTCGGCGCGGCCGGGTCTACCCGGCGAGTCACGGACTGATCTCCGGAGGGAGGTCCAGAGCCGCCGCGACGTTGTCCAGGCCGAGCTCCACCAGCGAATCCCGGAACACACGCCAACCGATTGCACCGCCGAAGTTGATCCCGAACAGGACACCGGCGCGCAGCAGGCGCCGCACCTTCTCGGGCGGGATGCCGATCGCCGCCGCCACCTGCGCCACGGTCATCACCGTGTGCGACTCCCATGCGCGAGCCCGGCCGCGCCACTCCGGCATCGGCGCGCCGCGGCGATCACCGTCCGCGCGTGCACGCCTGAGGAGCATCGCGCCTTTGGTGGACTGGTTCGTCTGGGCGATCGCAGTGTGCAGGCAGAGCTGCGCGATCCGTTCCGCCGCCTCGACAACGCTGAGACTCCCCGCCCGCTGCATGCCGGTTCCTCCGTGATGTGGGCCTTGAGAGAAACGGTGGCACAACAGTCGCCCACTGTATTTGTCTCCAGTCACAAGGAATTTGTACTGGCAGAAGCACCACAACGCAGCCGTTCCGCAACCCGTAGTGTGGTGACGCCGAGCCGCCGAGAGAAGACCTGGGCACAGGAGGTGGTGCGTCACAATGCTCCCAGCGCCGCAGTTCCGGGCGCTCCGCGACGAGTTGGACGCGGCGCTCTCGTCGCTGCAGCTGGCGCGCCGCTTGCTCGCCGACGTGATGAACGCATCGGGCGCCGAGCAACCCCAGGGAGGGTCCGGCGAGTCGCCCTCAGCGTCCGTCACGGCACCCGGCCTCTCGCTGCGGTACTCGGGGATGACGGTGGCCCAGGCCGCCGTCGTCCTCGGCGTCGGCGAGGAGCAGGTTCGCCGGCTCCTGCGGCGCGGCGAACTGGAGGGCGTCAGCCTCGGGGGAAAGGCCGGCTGGCGGCTCGACCCCGCGTATGTGCGCGAGGTGGCGGCGCAGTGGTCCGCCCTGCGCGAGGCGCAGCAGGCGCTGCGCGCCAAGCAGTTCTCGGTGGGAGGGCCGAGCCGGCCCACCACGAAGCCGAAGCGGAGGGGCTAGGCGTCCAACCCCGCGCCTCAGGCATCATGGGGCGTCGCACAAGGCAGACGAAGGGACGCAGATGAACGAGTTCACCAGCTTCGAGGACTTCTTCCCCTTCTACGTCGCCGAGCACTCCAAGGCCGCGACGCGCTGGATGCACTTCGCCGGGACCCACCTGGGCGTTGCGCTCGGCACCTCCGGCATCGCCCGCCGCCGCTGGGGCCGGCTCGCCGCGGCACCCGTGGTGGCCTACGGGATGGCCTGGTTCAGCCACTTCGTCATTGAGGGCAACAAGCCGGCCACCTTCGGCCACGCCGCCTGGTCCTTCCGGGGCGACTGGAAGATGCTCGGGATGATGTGGACGGGGCGTGACGCCGAGCTCGCCCGCATCGCGGACGAGAACAAGCGCGAGCGCCTGCAGCTCGCCGCCCAGATGAACGTCAGCCCCGAGCAGGCCCTGGAGCCTGTCGCCGCGCTCCCCTGAGGCTCGGGAGGCGCGCGGCCGCTAGCCCACCGGCGCCGCCGACATCTCCCGCCCCACCGCGGCTGCGACCCGTCGCAATTCGGCCATCAATGACCCGAACTGCTCCAGGGTCAGCGACTGCGGCCCGTCCGAGAGCGCTTCGTCGGGCTGCGGGTGCACCTCGACGAGCAGCCCGTCGGCGCCGCAGGCGAGCGCCGCGAGCGCCATCGGCGCGACCAGGTGACGGTGCCCGGTGGCGTGCGACGGGTCGACCACGATGGGGAGGTGCGACAGCGAGCGCACCAGCGGCACGGCGGAGAGGTCCAGGGTGTTGCGCGTCGCCGTCTCGAACGAGCGGATGCCCCGCTCGCAGAGGACGACGTCGGGATTGCCCTGCGACAGCACGTACTCCGCCGAGAGGAGCCACTCCTCGACGGTGTTGGACATGCCGCGCTTCAGCAGCACCGGCTTGCCCGCCTGCCCCACCGCCTCCAGGAGGGCGAAGTTCTGCGCATTGCGGGTGCCGACCTGGAGCATGTCGGCCCACTCCGCGACCACGCCCACCTCCGACGGCGTCAGCACCTCGGTGACCACCGGCAGCCCGGTCTCAGCGCGCGCCGCGGCGAGCAGCTCGAGTCCCGCCACGCCAAGTCCGCGGAACGAGTACGGCGACGTCCGCGGCTTGTAGGCGCCGCCTCGCAGCAGCAGAGCGCCCGCCGCGCGCACCCCGGACGCCGTCGCCAGCATCTGCGCCGGCGACTCGATGGCGCACGGCCCCGCCGCCACCACGAACTCGCTCCCCCCGAACACCGCCGGCCCGACCCGCACCTGCGACCTGGCGGGGTGCCACTCCAGGCCCACCATCTTGTACGGCTTCGACACCGGGATGGCGTCGACCACCCCCGGCAGCCCCACCACGTTGTCGCGGATCGACGCGGGGTGCGACCCCAGCACACCGATGGCGATGCGGTCCGTGCCCGGCAGCTCGATCGGCTCGTAGCCGTGCGAGCGCACGTGGTCCATGACGCCGTCGATCTCCGCCCGCGAGGCGTGGGCGTGCATCAGGATCAGCATGGGCGCAATGGTAGCGGCGCACCGAGCGGGCGCCCTGCATCGGCGCGGTGCACGACCGTAGGATCGTCGCACCGTGATCGCCACCGCGCTGCGGCGCCTCATCCCCGAGGACGCCCCCGCTCTCGCCGCCCTCCTCGACGAGGAGCCGCTGCAGAACGTCTACCTGCGCAGCGAGCTGCGCCTCGCCGGCCTGGGCAGTGGCCAGTGGTGGGGCGTCGACGGCGACGGCCGCATCCGGGCGGCGATGCTCGGCGGCCCGCTGGTGGTCCCCTGGGTCCCCCGCGGTGACGACGTCGACCGGCTCGCCGAGGCGCTCAACCGCCAGCAGGCGCCGCGCATGCTGGTCGGCCCGCGCGCCCAGGTGCTGGCGCTGCACCGCGCCCGCCATCCCGCGCCGCCGCTCCGCGAGCTGCGCGACCCGCAGCCGCTGCTCGCCCTGCGGCGCGGCGGCGTCACCGCCGTCGTCCCCGCGGCGGAGGTGCGCAACGGCACGGCTGCCGACCTCGACCGCCTCACCGTCGCCGCCGCCGACATGCACCGCGAGGAGATGGGTGTCGACCCGCTGGCCATCGACCCCTCGGGCTGGCGCAGCCGGATGAGCACGCTGATCCAGCGCGGCTGGAGCTGGGTGTGGACGGAGGGCGACGAGGTCGTCTTCAAGGCGGAGCTGAGCGCCTGGACACCCGAGGCCGTGCAGATCCAGGGCGTCTACACCGCGCCGAGCCGCCGCAACCGCGGCGTCGCCACCGCGGCGATGGCCGCCGTCTGCCGCGCGGTGCTGCGCGAGGTGCCCGTGTGCACGCTGTACGTCAACCACTACAACGTGGCGGCGCGGAAGGTGTACGACCGGCTCGGATTCGAGCCCGTGGCCAACCTCGCCACCCTGATGTACTGAGCGGGACACTCCGCCGGCATCCCGGTGGTACCGTGCCGTCGATGATCGAGGCACGCGCCGACGTGACCCTTCCCGTCGGTCCCGCCGAGGCCTTCGCCGCGGCGACGGACCTGCGCCAGGCCGACTGGCTCCCCGCCGTGCGCGGCCTGCGCCACGTGGGCGGCCCCGAGAACGGCGTGGGCGCGCGCTACGAGGTCGAGGTGGGGATCATCGGGCGGCATCTCCGCGGCGTCCTCGTCTGCCGCGAGAGCGACGCGCCGTCGCGCGCGCTCTACGAGCTCGAGGACGGCATGGAGCTGCGCATCGCCCTGCAGATCCGTCCCGTCAGCGGCGGTTGCAAGCTGGAGCTGGCGGCGAGCTACGCGGTCGGCGGCGGTCCCTTCGGCGGCGCCGTGGAGCGGGCCACGGTGGGGGCGGCGCGGCACGAGGTCGCCCGGGCCGTGGAGAACCTGGCCGCCCGCTTCGGACGGAAGTCGCTCGCCGGCTGAGCACGATGTCCGGCTTGGACTGGGCTGACGACAGCCCCCTCGACGCCCTGGCCGCGCAGGCCCGCAGCTTCCCGCCGCTCCCCGACGCCGACGTCGCCGTGCTGCTCGGGCGCATCCACGACCGCGCCACCGACGCCACCGCGGCGACGGCCACGCTGGTGCGCCACAACCTCGCCGTCGCCCTCGACGCAGCGCTGGAGCGGCGCGACCGCGGGGTCGACGTCGGCGACCTCTACCAGGAGGGCTCGGTGGCCGTGGTCACCGCGGTCGACGAGTACGCCCGGCGCGGGGGTGAGCCCGCCGGGCTGCGCGACTACGTGCGCCGCGTCGTCGACCTCCATCTCGACGCGGCGGTCGAGCGCGAGGCGGAGGAGAAGGCGGCGGGCGAGGCCTTCGTGCGCGACGCGCAGCGCTACGAGCTGGTCGAGGTGGAGATGCGCCATCGCCTGAGACGCGCGCCGACCTCGGTGGAGATGGCGGCCGCGCTGGAGTGGAGCGTCGAGCACGCCGAGACCGTCGCCGAGATGCTGGTCGAGGCGCGCGCGCTGAACGACGAGTCGCTGCTGCCCTACCTCGACGACGGCGACGCCGCCGGCGACGACGAGGAGTAGCCGCCGGTGGACATGCTGGTCTGGACCGTCGCCCGCGGCGAGCGCACCGCGCGGGTCGGCGAGGACGGCGAGATCGACGGCGACGTCGAGCTGGTGGCGCTGCTCCGCGAGCGGCTCAGCGAGCCGACCACCGTGTACCGGCGGGGCACGGTGCAGGGCAGCGGCGCGATCGAGCTCCAGCCGGGCGACCGCCGCTACGTCGTGGCCCGCATCCGCACGCTCTGCAGCGAGGACGAGAGCTTCGAGATCACGGGCTGCGACTGGCGCTGAGGCCTCAGATCAGCCCGCGCCGTCGCAGCACGGCCAGCGCCAGGGAGGACGACGCGGCCAGCCCGGCCAGCGCGTCCGCGCCGACCACGTACGGGCTGAGGCGCCCGCTGGCGTCCTCCGCGTAGCCGGCCACCGCCGCCGGCAGTGCGCTGAGCTGCGTGGCCAGGCTCGGCGTCGCGCTGGGGGCGGCGGGGCGCGCGCTCGCCGAGGGGCTGGCCGGGGGCGCCGGTGGCGGGCCGGTCGGCGCCGGAGGAGGCACCGCCGCGGCGTGGGTCGGCTGCGGCGCGCCGTCGGGGTCGTGCGAAGGCACCGGGTGCGCGGTGGCCGGTGGCGGCGGCGGGTCGGTCGGCCGGGGCGTCGGGGCGGGGCTCGGCGTCGGCGTCGGCCGTGGCGAGGGCGTCGGAGTCGGGCTCGGGCGGGGCGTCGCGGTCGGGCGCGGCGTCGAGCGTGGCGCCTCGGTGGTCACGCCGGCCGCCTGCACCACGAGGGGCGGCGCCGCGCGCGCACCCAGGCACGCGACGGCAGCCGTCGCCGCCGCGGCGGTTCCGAGCACGCGTCCCAGGCGCCGCGAAGCCACGCGGCCGCAACCGACCATCTCGGAGCCATCGTCCCCCGCTCGGCGCTCGCCTTCATCGGGTGCAGCGGAGTCGGGACGGCGGCGTTACCGGTCCGCGTGCCCCTCGTCGGACCCGCCCAGCCGGCGCAGGTCGTCACCCCGGAAGTCGGCGTCGCGCAGGCCGGCGGTGGCGGCCCCGCGGTGCACGGCGCGGTCGCCGAAGCGGGAGCGGAGCTGGTCGAGGACGTGGTCGAGGCGCTCGTCGCGCTGCAGCGAGGCGTCGAAGAGGTCGAGCTGCGACGCATCCTCCAGCGAGGACACGCCGACGCCGAGCAGGCGCACCGGGTCGCCCGTCCAGCAGGCGTCGAGGAGGCGCATCCCCGTCCCGGCGATGAGCACGTCCGCGTCGGTGGGGCTGGGCAGGGAGACCTGCCGGGAGAGCGTGGTGAAGTCGCTGTAGCGCAGCTTCAGGGTGACGGTGCGGCCGCGCCACTCCCCCTGGCGGAGGCGGCGTCCCACGTCGGCGGCGAGATGGCGCATCTGCTCGGCGAGGACGGCCCGATCGGCGACGTCGTGGAAGAACGTCTCCTCGCGCGACACGCTCTTGGGACGCCCGGGGACGCTGACCTCGCCGCCGTCGACGCCCTGGGCGCGGTCCCACAGCGAGGTGCCGGCGTGCTCGCCGAGCCGCCGCTGCACCACCTCGCGCGGCAGGGCGGCCAGCTGTCCCAGGGTGGTGATGCCGAGCCCCTCCAGCGCCCGCTCGGCGGCCGGACCCAACCCCGGCAGGCGGCGCACCGGCAGCGGTGCCAGGAAGGCCGCCTCCTCGCCCGGCGGCACGACCACGAACCCGCGCGGCTTGCGCAGGTCGGAGGCCACCTTGGCCACCACCTTGCTGGTGGCGACGCCGAACGACGCGTGCAGCTCGGTGGTGGCGAGGATCTCGTCGCGCAGCCGGGCGGCGATGTCCTGCGGCTCGCCGAAGCGCAGCCGCGAGCCGGTGACGTCGAGGTACGCCTCGTCGAGCGAGAGCGGCTCGACGAGAGGCGTCACCGCGCGCGCGATGGCGAAGATCTGCGCCGACTTCTCGCGGTAGGCGGTGAAGTCGACAGGCACCACCGCGGCCTGCGGGCACAGCCGCATCGCGGTGGCCAGCGGCATCGCCGAGTGCACCCCGAAGCGCCGCGCCTCGTACGACGCCGCGCTGACCACGCCGCGGGTGGTGATCACCCGGCCGTTGGCGTCGTGCACGCCGCCGACGATGACCGGCCGCCCGCGCAGCTCGGGGCGGCGCAGCTGCTCCACCGACGCGTAGAAGGCGTCGAGGTCGAGGTGGATGATCGCGCGCGGCCAGGCGCCGGCGTCGGGCTGCATGGAGGGGATTGTGCGCGACGGCGGCGCTAGTGCGGCAGTGGCTTTGCGCCGCGTCTGCGGCGCCTCTGGGGAACGATCGCAGCGTCGCTGTCGGCGACCTGGTTGTAGACCTCGGTGAAGCGGCGGCGCGCCCGGAAGAGCAGCGACTCCACCGCCGACACCGAGAGGTTCATCGCCTGGGCGATGGAGATGTAGTCGAGGCCCTCCAGCTCGCGCAGGGCGAGGATGGCCCGGTAGCGCTGCGGCATGGTGTCGATGACCTGGCGGATGGTGTCGCGCACCTCGCCGGTCTCGGCCTCCTGCTCGGGGTGGCCGCGGTCGCTGCGGTCGAGGGTGCGGTGCAGCTCGTCGAGCGGCGAGCGCTGCTCGTGGTACTGCTGCTGGGTGCGGCTGCGGCGGTGCTCGTCGATGGCCAGGTTGGTGGTGGTGCGGTGCAGCCAGGCGCGCAGCTTGATCTGGCCATCGGTGGCCAGAAGCTGGCGGACCAGGCGGAGGAAGGCCTCCTGGGCGATGTCCTCGGCGCGATGGGAGTCGGAGATGACCCGGCGCGCCTGCATCTGCACGTAGCGGTGGTGGCTGCGGTAGATCTGCTCGAAGGCGCTGACGTCACCGGCGCGGAAGCGCTCGATGAGCGCGGCGTCGTCGTTCGCAGGCGTCGAGTTCTGGTCGCTTTCGACAACAACGGCGGCCGCCTCGATCACCGCTCTCGCTCCCTTCCGTCGATCCCTTCCTGCATCCCGCTGACCGCCGGCCCCTAGTCGCCCGGGCCGCCGGCTTCGGCTCCCGCCAGCGCCGGCACCCGCCCGCCGCGCCGCTGGTGCTCGTGCCACTCGGCGAGGTCGCTGTCACGCAGGTAGCCCGCCGCCATCAGCAGCTCGACGTAGGGCACCCCGAGGTGCGGCGCGGCGCGGCGCAGCACCCACGGCGGCGGGTTCTCCTTGTTCTTGTTGACCGCCTGGTAGAAGTAGATCTGGTTGAGGTCGCAGAGAAGCGCGAGGCGATGCAGCGAGATGCCGCGCTCGCGGCACTTCTCCTTGAGGTAGTCGCGGAACTCCACTGTCGGGGACCTCGCGCTCAGGTTCGTCCCACCCGCCGGACGGGATGCGCATTATAGCGATCGCCTAGAAAAGCGCTCCGAGCAAGCGCTCGCTCAGGCCAGGCCGAGGAGCTGCGGCAGGTCGCCGAGGCGGTCGATGACGGCGTCGGCACGGTCGTCCACGTCGTGGTCGTCGTGGTGCTCGCGGAGGCGCACGGCACGCATCCCCGCCGCGTGGGCGCCGTCGACGTCCTCCCGCAGCCGGTCGCCGACGTGGACTGTGGTCTCCGGGCGTGCGCCCAGGGCCCGCAGCGCGGCCGCGAAGATCTCGGGCGCCGGCTTGCGCCAGCCCACCTCGGCGCTGAAGACGGCGGCGTCGACCAGCGGCGCCAGCCCGACGTGCGCCAGCTGCTCGCGCATGCTGGCGGGGCGGTAGGGGGCGTTGGAGCAGATGCCGAGTCGCAGGCCCTCCGCGCGCAGCGTGCGCAGCACCTCCGGCGCCCCGGGGGCGACGTGGATCCCCTCCCACCAGGCGACCTGCTCCTCGTGCATGGCGCGGTCGAGGGTGGCGGCGTCGAGCCGGATGCCCAGGCCGGCGTAGGCGTCGCGGTGGGCGGCGGTGATGTCGATCTCCTCCAGGCCGCCGCTCGCCTCGTGGGCGGCCACCCGGGCGTCGACGCGGTCGTGCACGGCGTCGAGCAGGCGGCCGGCGTCCCAATCGCCGCCGACCAACGCCGCAATGCGCTCGTACGCGCCGCGCAGCGCGGACTCGGGACGCGCGTAGGTGATGAGGGTGAGCCCGTAGTCGAAGAGGACGGCCTCGACGGGCCGGTCGCCGAGCCGCGCCCGGCTCATGCGCTCCGGTGGCGCTGCAGGGCGATGCGAACGGCCGCCGCGCCGGCACCGACGCCGTTGTCGACGTTGACGACGGTCAGCCCCGGCGCGCACGTCTGCAGCATCGAGAGCAGGGCCGCCTCGCCCTTGCCGCCGGCCCCGTAGCCGGTCGAGGTGGGCAACCCGATCACCGGGACGTGGACGAGCCCCGCCACGACCGACGGAAGTGCGCCGTCCATCCCGGCGGCCACGACCAGGGCGTCGACGTCGCCGGCGAGCAGCGTGGAGAGCGGCTCGAAGAGGCGGTGCAGCCCGGCCACGCCGACGTCGGCCACCTGTGCGGTGGTGCAGCCCGCGGCGTCGCAGACCATGCGCGCCTCGGCCAGGGCTTCGAGGTCGGAGGTGCCGGCGGCGATGAGGCCGACGTGGCCGGCCGGGCTCGCGGCGTGCGCCCCGTTCCCGCTGGCGGCGGGGGCGACCAGTCGGCAGCTGGCCCGGCCGTAGGCGACCAGCTCCGCACCGCGCTGCTCGCCGAGGCGGCGGACGGCGGTGCGATGACCTGCGCGCATGCGCGAGACGCAGGCCTGGCCGGTGGCCTCGAGGAGAACCGAGGCGATGCGGGCCACGTCCGCAGCCGTCTTGGGTCCGGCCAGGATCACCTCGGGAACGCCGCCGCGGCGGTGGCGGTCGAGGTCGAGCGCGGCCCGGTCCTCCAGGCGGGCGACCCGCTCGGCGCGGAGGAGGGGCTCCGCCTCGGCGGGCGCGAGCTCGCCGCGGGCGATGCGGGCGAGGATGTCCTGCACGGCGGTGTCAGCCCTGGGCAGGGGCGCCGCCACCACCTCCGCCACCACCTCCGCCACCCCGGCCGCGGCGGCGACCCCGGCGGTGGGAGCGGCGCGGACCCTGGCCGGCGGGATCCTGCTGGCGCGGCGGCGAGCCCGCCTCGGGGGAGCGGCGGGGTCCCCGCGGCGGCCGGGCGGCCGGTGGCGTGGCGGCGGGCTGCGGAGTGGCCGTGCCGCGCCCGGCGTCGGGCATCCCGCGGCGGCCGCGGCGGCGCCGGCTCCGGGCGGCCCCCTCCCCAGCGTCGGCGCGCGCTCCGCCTCGCTGCGGGGTGAAGCGGGCGAAGAAGGCGGCGACGGGGTGCTGGCCGCGGGGCCGTCCGGCCACGGCGTCGGGCGCGGCCGCGACGCGGGCGGCGTACTGCTCGAGCAGCTCGCTCAGGGGACGCTTGTCCTTCGAGGGCGGGGCGGCGGTCTCCGCCCAGGGCTGCAGCTTGGCGCTGCCCTCGGGCTCCTCGTCGGTGACGTCGGGGACCTGGTCGAGCACGCTCTCGATGGCCCGCTCGATGAAGTCCTCCGCGTCGGGGAGGGGTGGGGTGGTGCCGCTCACCGCACCCCCTGCAGTGCGGGCAGCCGCCCCGCCAGGGCGAGGCCCGCCAGCGTCTTGAGGTCGGTCGTGCCCGAGCCCACCAGCTGGAGGATCTCACCGGGCTCGAAGAGCCGCACGTCGAGCAGCTCGTCGGCGTCGGTCGAGGTCTCGCCCTCGGTGAGCCCCTCGGCGAGGAAGAACCAGATCAGCTCCCGCGAGTAGCCCGGCGAGACGCACGCCTCACCCAGCGACCGCCACGCGGCAGCGGTGTAGCCCGTCTCCTCCTCCAGCTCCCGCCGCGCGGTGGTGAACGGCTCCTCGCCCTCGTCGCGCGTGCCCGCCGGGATCTCCCACAGCGCCCGCTCCATCGCGTGCCGCCACTGCCGCACCAGCACCACACGCCCGTCCGCGGCCACCGGCACAACGGCGACCGCGCCGCGATGGTGGACGATCTCGCGGGTGGCGGGCCGGCCGTCGGGCAGCGTCACCTGGTCTTGGTAGACCTTCAACAGCCGCCCCTCGAAGACGGTGCGGCGTTCCGCGAGGGTCTCGCGCAGGTGGTCGGAGCCGGCGTCGGGATCGAAGCTCACGAGCGCAAGTCTGCCCGAGTCCGCCACGGCCGCGCAGCGCGCCCGTCCGGGGCTCAGTGCCCCGAGGCCACCTTCTCGTAGGCCTCCAGGTCGAGCAGCTCCGCGCCGGCCTCGTCGACCTCTTCGAGGCGCATCAGCCAGCCCTCGCCGTATGGGTCACTGTTGACCTTTTCCGGGGCGTCGACAAGGGCGTCGTTCACCTCGGCGACGCGCCCGCCCACCGGTGCGTAGAGGTCAGAGGCCGCCTTCACCGACTCGATGACGCCGAAGCGCTCGCCGGCGCTGAGGGTGCGCCCCACCTCGGGGAGCTCCAGGAAGATGACGTCGCCGAGCTGCTGCTGCGCGTAGTCGGTGATGCCGACGCGCGACCCGCCGTCGACCCACTCGTGCGATGCGGTGAAGCGAAAACCACTGAGGTCGGGCATCGAGTCGGCTCCTCTTACGTGTTCGACGGGCGCTTGTAGAACGGCAGCGGCACCTGCTCCGCGTCGGCGCGCGTGCCGCGGATGTCGACCTGCAGCGCGACGTCACCGGGCACGTCGCTGCGCAGCGACGCGGTGGCGATGCCGCATCCCAGGGTGAAGCTGTAGGTGCCGCTGGTCACCTCGCCGACCTGCGCATCCTCGTGCAGCACCGGCATGCCATGCCGCGCGATCGCACGTCCCGACATCCGCAGTCCGGCGAAACGGCGCGGCGCGCCGTTCTCCTTGATGGCGCGCAGCGCGCCGGCGCCGATGAAGTCGTCCTTGTCGAGCTTCACCACCCAGCCGAGCCCTGCGGAGAAGGGATCGACGGACTCGTCCATGTCCTGGCCGTACAGCCGCAGTCCGGCTTCCAGGCGCAGCGTGTCGCGCGCGCCGAGCCCGCAGGGCAGCATGTCGACGGAGCGCCCCGCCTCCAGCAGCGCGTCCCACACCTGGCCGGCGCGCGGTGCGTCGACGTACAGCTCGACACCGTCCTCGCCGGTGTAGCCGGTGCGGGACACCACGACCCCCTCGACCCCCGCCACGGTCGCGCCCCAGCCGTATGCGAAGGGACGCAGCCCCGCGACGTCGACGCCCGACACCAGCGGCGCGACCACGGACACCGCGCGCGGTCCCTGCACCGCGATCAGCGCCGTCTCGTCGGACGCGTCGTGCAGCGTCGCGCCGTCGCGCAGATGCGCGCGCATCCAGTCGACGTCCACCGCGCGGCGCGAGGCGTTGACGACGATCCAGCACTCCGCCACGCCGCGGTACACGACGAGGTCGTCGATGATCCCGCCATCGTCGTTGCACATCGCGGTGTACTGCGCGCGGCCTTCGCCGATGCGGTCGAGGTCGTTGGTGATCAGCCGCTGCACCGCCGCCACCGGGTCGGCGCCGCCGATGCGCACCTCGCCCATGTGGGAGAGGTCGAAGATCCCGGCGCGCTGCCGGACCGCGGTGTGCTCGTCGCGCATGTTCGAGTACTGGATGGGCATGTCGTAGCCGGCGAACTCGACCATGCTGGCGCCGAGGGCGACGTGGCGGTCGTACAGGGGAGTGCGCTGCGCCATGGGCTGCGCGAGTGTAGCGAGCGGGACCCGCCGCCGTGGACCGGCGGGCAGCCGTACGATGGCCGTCGCCATGACATCCGCCGGCAGCGAGTCGCGCCCGCCGTCGACCCGCCGCCGCCACCGCTTCTGCCCTGTCTGCGGCAGCGAGCTGACCGAGCGCGACGTCGAGGGTCGCGCCCTGCCCGCCTGCCCCGCCTGCGACTACATCGCCTTCCGCGACCCCAAGGTGGTGGCCGTCACCGCCCTGGTCGAGGACGGCGCGGTGTGGCTGCTCCGCCGCGGCATCGAGCCTTGCCTCGGCGAGTGGGCGCTCCCCGGCGGCTACGTCGACTTCGACGAGCACCCGAGCCACGCCGCCGCGCGCGAGTGCCTGGAGGAGATCGGCTGCCGGGTGCGCATCGAGCGGCTGCTCGGCGTCCACCACGCCGGCTTCGCCGACGGGGGCGTGGTGGTCATCGCCTATCTGGGCGCCATCACCGGCGGGCGTCCCGCGCCGGGGCCGGAGGCGCTGGAGGTGGCCCGCTTCCCCCTCCCGGAGGTCCCGCCGCTCGCCTTCGGCACGCACACCGAGATCCTCACCGCCCTGCGCACCGCCGGCTGAAGCGACGCGCCATGACGCGCGGCGTCGCATAGAGTCGCCGGGAGCGCGCGCCACGGGGTGTGCGCGCGAGAGCACGGAGAGGTTCTGGGTGGTCGCGCTGATCGTCGTCGTGGTGGTGCTGGCCGTGCTGCTGGCGCTCTGGTGGGTGCTCTACCGGCGCCCCCTCCCGCTGGTCAGCGGCAGCGTGACGGTGCCCGGCGTCGAGGCGCCGGTGACGATCCGCCGCGACCGCCGCGGCGTGCCCCACGTCGAGGCGCGCTCCATGGAGGACGCCGCCTTCGCCATGGGCTGGGTGCACGCCCAGGACCGCGGCTGGCAGATGGACTTCAACCGCCGCGTCGCCGCGGGGCGGGTGTCCGAGTTCGCCGGCCAGGAGGGCCTGCCCGCCGACCGCTTCATGCGGCGCCTCGGGCTCGCGCGCGTCGCCGAGGAGGAGGTCGCGCTGCTCAGCGAGGAGGCGCGCCGCATGCTCGACGCGTATGCGCGCGGGGTGAATGCCGTGTGGGAGTCCGGGCGCCCGCTGCCGCTGGAGATGACGCTGCTGCGCCTCAGGCCCGAGCCGTGGAAGCCGGCCCACTCGCTGCTGCTCGGCAAGCTGCTGAACCTCGGCCTGGCGCTGAACATGGACAACGAGCTGCGCCGCTTCGAGCTGCTGCGCCGGCTCGGTCCCGAGAAGGCGGCGCAGCTCGACTTCCTCTATGTCGACACCAACCCGACCATCCTCGGGTCGGCGGCGCGCGCCGCGGCGGGCAGCTCGGGCGAGGCGCTGGAGCTGTTCCGCGAGGCGGCGCAGTGGATCCCGGCCGGCACCGGCGGCGCGGCCAGCAACAACTGGGTGGTCGACGGCACCCTCACCGCCAGCGGCCGGCCCATTCTCTGCAACGACCCGCACCTCCCGCCCAGCGCGCCGTCGATCTGGTACCAGGCGCACATCGCCGCGGGCGACGACTTCGAGACCACCGGCGTCACCCTGGCCGGCCTGCCCTTCCCCATCATCGGCCACAACCGCCGCGTCGCCTGGGGCTACACCAACTCCTTCGCCGACGTGCAGGACCTCGTCATCGAGGAGCTCTCGGGACGCGACGGCCGGCAGTACCGCACAGAGAAGGGCATGGTCGACGCTGAGCTGCGCAGCGAGCGCATCACCGTGAAGGGGCTGCCGGATCCCGTGGTCGAGGACGTGGTGGTGACGCGGCACGGCCCGCTCGTCGACCGCTACGAGGACAAGGCAGCGGGCATGTGGCGCGGGCTCGCGTTGCAGTGGACGGCGCTGAAGCCGGGAGGCGCCGCGGAGACGGTGCTGCAGCTGCAGCGCGCCGCCGACTGGCGCAGCTTCAAGCAGGCCTTCGCGCCGCTCGACGGTCCCTCCCAGAACGTCGTGTACGCCGACGTCGACGGGCACATCGGCTACCTGCTCTCCGGGCACGTGCCGGTGCGGGCGCGCGCCGCCAGCGGGCTGCCCGTCCCCGGCTGGACCGGCGACGCGCTGTGGAAGGGGGTGCTCGGCATCGACGAGGTGCCCCAGGTGCTCGACCCGCCCGAGCATCTCGTGGTCACCGCCAACAATCGCGTCGTCGGCCCGGAGTTCCCGCACCACATCGGCATGGACTACATGAACGGCTACCGCGCATTGCGCATCCGTGAAATCCTCGCGGGCCGCAGCGGTCTGACCATGTCGGACATGGCCGCCGCCCAGCTCGACATCACCTGCCCGCCGGCGCGCGAGGTCGCCCAGCTCCTCGGCGAGGTGCGCTGCGAGCAGCCGCTCGCCGAGGAGGCCCGCGCCAACCTGGCCCGCTGGGACGGCGTGCTCGACCCCGAGTCGGCCGAGGCCTGCGTGTACGAGGCCTTCATGCGCCGTCTCACCCAGCACGCGCTGGAGCCGCTCTGCGGTGAGCACTGGCCGCTGGCCGCGGGCGAGCTGCCGCACCCCGTCTTCGGCATGGCGGGCAACCTGGTCGGCGGGGTGACCCCGCACCTGCTGCGCCGCTGGCGCGAGGGTGACACCTCCTGGTTCGCGCCGGGCGTCACCTGGCAGGACGTGGCGGCGCGCGCCCTGGAGGACGCGGTCGCCGACCTGCGCCGCCGCGCCGGCCGTCCCCGCAGGTGGCGCTGGGGCAGGCTGCACGCCGTCCCCGTCGACCACGTGCTCGGCCGCAAGCGCCCGCTCAACCTGCTCTTCAACGCCGGCAGCATCGAGATCGGCGGCGACACCGACACCGTGCTGCAGACGGCGTACGTCAGCAACGACCCCTACCGCGCCCGCGGCTGGGCGCCCTCGTGGCGGCAGATCCTCGACGTCGGCGACTGGGACGCCTGCACCGGCATCCACTTCCCCGGGCAGTCGGGCCACCCCGGCTCGCGCAACTACCGCGACATGATCGCCGACTGGACGCGCAACGCCCAGCAGCCGCTGGCCTGGAGCCGGGAGGCCGTCGCCGCCGCGACGCACGCCACGCTCGTGCTGACCCCCGCACCGGTGGCCCAGGTGGCGCCCTCCGAGCACGTCGCCGAGGAGGCGGCGTGAGCACCGGGTGGCTGCGCCGGCTGGCGGCGGCGGGGTGCGTCGGGGTGGCGCTCGCTGTTGTGGGGTTGGTCCTCGCGGGGGCGCGGTTGACGCCACCGGCGCCGATGCTTCCGCCGGGCTTCATCGCCGCGTCGGCGCAGGTTCAGCAGTCTGCCGACGCCAACAGCGCCTGCACGGTCAAGCCACCATTTCACACGCCCTGTCCTCCTCCCACCGCGTCGAACCCGTCCACGGATACCCCCACGTCCACTCCGTCACCGACGCTCCTCCAGCCCACGTTCACCCCGGCCCCGACCACGCCGCTGCCACCGACGGGCACCCCCTCGCCGAGCAGCACGCCTTCGACGTCGGCGACTCCGTCGCCCAGCCCCACGGACAGCGGCTCGACCGACTCCGGCACCGACACCTCGACGGTGTCGCCCGGGACCACGCCGGTGACGTCGCCCTCGACCTCCAACACGGCGACGCCGTCGAGCGGGGGTGGCGGCTTCACGCTGGTGCTGGTCGCCATGCTCGTCCTGCTCGGGCTCGGCGGCGGCGCCGGGTACCTGTTCTGGCGGCTCCGCTAGGGGCGTGGTCGACCCGCCGGTCCTGACGCGGCGCCGCATCTCCCGCGGCTGCGGCTGCCTGCTCGCCGGCGCCGCGGTGGTCGCCGTCCTGCTGGTGGTGCTCGCCGTGCAGGCCTTCGCCAGCCCCGACCTCGGCCCTCCGCCCGGCGGCGCCGACGACGGGGAGACCCAGCTGGCCATCGCCGCCCGCCTCGGCGGCTCGCTGGCGGGCCAGCTCATCGCCGGTGAGCATGGCCACGTCGACCTCAGCGAGCACGACCTCACCGTGCTGGTCCGCGAGCACGACCCCGAGCCGGCCCGCTTCCAGAGCCCCGACGTGCGCATCCGCGACACCCTGGTGGTGATCGACGCGCGCACGCCCCTCGGGCCCTTCAGCTTCGTGGCCGTGGCCCGGATGTCGCTGGCCAGGACCGAGGACGCCGGCGGGCCGCGGGTGTCGGCCACCTTCACCTCGACGCAGGTGGGCAACCTCGGCCTGCCCGACCAGGTGACCTCGGCGCTCCAGGACCACGTCCAGCAGGCCTTCAACCTCCAGGACCTGATGAGCGCCGACCCGGTGCTCAACCTCGCCCGCAGCGCCCTGGAGTGCGTGCGGGTCGGCGGCGGCGTGGTGCGGCTCGGCTTCCACCGTCCGGGCGCGGCCGAGGACCCCGGCGCCTGCGGCTGAGCCCGGCAGGAAACGGGTCGGTCACGAGCCCGTGTGGCCCGATTGCGGCCGTGGGGCCCTCCCTATACTCGGGCCACGCCCCGAGCCCCTCACCGATCGTTTCGCCCACCCGGGTCCAGGAGCCTTGTGAGCCGCCGCATCCTCGTCGTCGACGACGACCCCCGCCTCCTCCACGTCGTCTCGATGTACCTGAGCATCGAGGGCTACGACGTCGACACCGCCCCCAACGGCGAGGAGGGGCTGCAGCGCCTGGAGGCGCAGCGTCCCGACCTCGTCATCCTCGACGTGATGATGCCGGGCATCGACGGCCTGGAGGCCTGCCGCCGCATCAAGAGCGACCCCGAGACGCGGCACATCCCGGTCGTCCTCTTCACCGCGCTCTCGCGCACCGACGACGTCGAGAACGGCCGCGCCGCCGGGGCCAACCGCTTCATCAACAAGCCCTTCAGCCTCATCGGCCTGGGCGCGGTGATCCGCAGCTTCCTCTCCGAGGACTCCCCGGTCTCCGCCGTCGGCTGACCGCCGCGCCATGGTGCACAATCCGCGCCATGGCCGAGCCTCGCCTCACCCACCTCGACGAGAGCGGCCGGGCGCACATGGTCGACGTCTCGGCCAAGCCGCACACCGAGCGCGTTGCCAGCGCCGCGGCCAGCGTCCGCTGTGATTCGGCCACCTTTGACCTGATCTCGCGCGGCGACGCACCCAAGGGCGACGTCCTCGGTGTCGCCCGCATCGCCGGCGTCATGGCGGCGAAGCGCACCCCGGAGCTGATCCCGCTCTGCCACCCGCTGCCGCTCACCGCCGTCGACGTCGACCTGCGGCTCGACCCCTCCCTCCCCGGCGTGCGCATCGTCGCCACGGCGCGCTGCACCGCCCAGACCGGCGTCGAGATGGAGGCGCTGACCGCGGCTGCGGTGGCCGCCCTGACCGTCGTCGACATGGCCAAGGCGAGCGACCGCTGGATGAGCGTCGAGGGGGTCGGCCTGCTGGAGAAGAGCGGCGGGAAGTCCGGCGAGGTCCGCCGTCCCGCCGACCGTCCCCTCTAGGGCAGCGAGGCGAAGTAGCCGGCGGCGGTGTCCACCAGCGCCATCGCCCGCGCCTGGTCGCGGCGGCGGCGGCGCACGAAGCGCGACCAGGGCTCTCGGGGAAGCGGGTGGGCGTGGCTCTCCACCGTCCACAGGCAGCCGCCGGTGGCGGGGAGGAAGCGGTGGATGGTCACCCCTCCCTCGGTGCGCTCCTGCACCTCCATGGGCGCTGAGCGGCGGAGCTGGACCCGCAGCGCCGTGGTTCCCGGCGCGGCCTCCTCGTCGTCGGCCACGGCGCACTCCAGCCACCCCGGCAGGTCCGGTCCCGCCGAGGCGCGGATCTGCGGCCAGATCACGGGCGCCGCGGCGGGGTCGAGCAGGCGGTCGGCGAGGTCGACGGGGTCACAGGGCACCAGTCCGGCGACGGTGAAGCGGCGCATCGGCTACCCGGTCCTCCCATGCGGGTCGTGCTCCCCTCGCAGGAGCCGCAGGCCGTGGGGGAGCGCCGGCCAGACGGCGTCGAGACAGTCGCCGACCCCCCGGGGGCTCCCCGGCAGGGCCAGCACCAGGCAGCGGCCGCGCACGCCGGCGACCTGCCGCGACAGCATCGCATGGGGGGTCGAGTCGAGGCCCCGCAGCCGCATGGCCTCGGCCATGCCGGGGACCTCGTAGTCGAGCAGCGGGCGCACCGCCTGCGGGGTGACGTCGCGCGGGGCCAGCCCGGTGCCGCCGGTGATCACGAGGAGCTCGGCGCCGTCGGCGGCGCTGGAGACCCAGGCGGCGATCTGGGGAGCCTCGTCGGGCACCATCCCCCGCGACACCACCGTGGCCGGCAGGCCGGCCAGCCGCGCCGCGATCAGGTCGCCGCTGGCGTCGTCGCGCTCGCCACGCGCGCCGGCGTCGCTCACCGTGAGGATGGCGGCACGGACAGGGGTTTCGGCAGGGGCGGGGCTCACCTGGCCCGTAGCCTACGACGCCTGCGGCAGTTCGTGATCCTCGTCGTCAGAACCGTCACCGGCGGCGTCGCGGCCGGGGAGGCGGCGGAACAGGCAGTCCTGGATCGAGTAGAGGCGGTCCATCAGGTGGGCGATGGTGATCCGGCTGCGCAGCTCGCCGCCGCGGCACTCGTCGGGGAGGGTGGCGTCGAGTGCCTCGAGCCGCTCCTCGAAGCTCTCGGGGACGCGCTTGCGCCCGTGGAGGTGCATCTCCTCCAGCTCGGCGATGAGCGCGTCGATGGTCCGCACGGGGAGCTCGGCGAGTCGGCGCTCCTCGCGGCGGCGCCGCTCGCTCCGCAGGCGGCGGCGGATCTCGGCGTTGGTCGCTTCCAATGGGCTCATGCACCAGTGGATACGGACGAGGTTGCGCGCCGGTTCATCCCGGGGGGAATTGCTCCGTTCTCGCCGGTGATGCACTATGGTTGTTGAAGCACGTCGAGCGGGGGGTCTGGACGAGTCGTTCTCTCCACCCCACCCGCCGTGGCAGCCGGCACGAAGCTGGGGTTGGAGTTCGGCAGATGCAGTCCCCGGGTCCGCATCGTCGCCGCGGACAGCGGCACGGGATGTCCGCGCGCGTCCCGGTGCGCACCCGCGCGCTCGCCGGACGGGTGCTGAAGCCGGGCCCCACCCGGCGCCAGATCGCCCGCTCCACCCGCGCAGCCGCCCGCCTGCAGATGCGCACCCGCCGGCGGCTCGGCGCCACCAGGCAGGCCGTTCGCACCGCCGCGCTCACCGTCAACGCCGCCATCGCCGCCCCGCCCGAGCGGCGCAGCGTCCACGCCTTCCGGCAGCGCCCGCTCGTCTACGGCGCCATGGCCGCCTACGCGGTGCTCTCCATCGCGCTGATGGCCACGCACGCGGTGGGCATCACCAGCGAGCACGCCATCCTCATCGCGCTCGTCCTCTTCTCGGTGGTCGGCAAGGCGCGGCCCTTCGTCTGGGACTGGCTGCCCTTCCTCTTCATCGCCGTGATGTTCGAGGACCTCACCGGGGTGGGCGCGCAGATCGCCGGCGCCGTGCACACGGCGGGGCCGATCGTCTTCGAGAAGACCCTGCTGGGCGGGGCGGTCGCCACCACGTGGCTGCAGGACCGCCTCGGCCACGGCACCTTCCAGCACATCTTCTCGACGGCGCTGGTCGTCGAGTACCTCTTCCACTTCGCCGCGCCGCTGGTCGCGGGGCTCTGGCTCTGGTGGCGGCACCGGGAGTGGTTCTCGACCTTCGTCACCGCCTACTTCCTGGTCATGGCGATCGGCTTCATCGTCTACCTCCTCTTCCCCGAGATGCCGCCCTGGCTGGCCGCGCGCGAGGGGCTCCTGCCCCACGTGCAGCGCATCGTCGTCGACACCCTGCAGCAGCTCGGCGGCTTCGGCCAGTTCTACGCGGGCGCCGACCCCGAGCCCAACGCGGCGATGCCCTCGTTGCACGTCGCCGTGCCGATGGTCATCGCCTGCATGGTGGTGGCCGTGCGCGGCGTGCGCCGCACCAGCTCGTGGCTGTGGATGCTCTATCCGCTGAGCATCTCCTTCGGGGTGCTCTACCTCGGCGAGCACTACGTGGCCGACGCCCTGGTCGGGCTCGCCCTCGGCGCCATGGCCTTCGCAGTCGCCGCGATGGGGCGCAACTGGGGGCAGCGCCCCGCCGCCGCCGGCGCCACCCTCGATCGCGCCCCCCAGGCACGACCGCATTCCAGGTTGCACCTGCCGCTGTAGATTGGGCGGGCAATGAAGCTCGCCGATCTCCTCACCTGGTCCGCACACCTCGCCGGCTGCGACGAGGTCCCCGCCGACTCGCAGGTCTACGTCGAGGCCGACCGCGACGTCCGGCGCGTCCTCTTCGGCATCGACATCGACGGCACCGAGTTGCTCTGGGCGCAGCGCGAGGGCTACGACGCCGTGATCGCGCATCACCCCGCCGGCGAGCACGCCCGCATGGACTTCGCCAAGGTGGTGCACCGCCAGGTCGACATGATGGTCGCCGAGGGCATCGACCGCACGGTTGCCGAGGAGGCCGTGGCCTCGCGGCTCGACCGCATCCACCGCGCCGACCACATGGGCAACTGGAACCGCATCGTCGACACCGCCCGGCTGATCGGCATGCCCTTCTGCAACGTGCACCTGGCCTGCGACATCATCGGCCGCCAGGAGATCGTCGACCTGCTGCGCGCCCGCGCCGGCGAGTCGACGCGCGTCGGCGACGTCATCGAGTGGCTGCTCGAGTTCCCCGAGATGGAGGCCGCGCTGTCCCGCCCCGAGACCTGGATCGGCGACCCCTCCAAGCCGCTGGGCCGCTGGGTGGTGGCCATGGCGGGTGGCACCAACGGCGGCTACCCGGTGTTCAACGAGTACTACAAGGCGGGGGTCGACACCATCCTCGCCATGCACATCCCGGAGGACGACATCCACCGGCTGCGCGCCGCCGCGCCGCCCAACGCCAACCTGCTCATCACCGGGCACATGGCCACGGACTCCATCGGCATCAACAAGGTGATCGACGGCATGGAGGACCAGGGCATCTCGGTGACCAGGACCAGCGGTATCATCGCCGGACGTTGACGGGACCCTGGCGGGCACGGGGGAGGGATGGAGATGCGCCGTGCGGCATTCGCGATGCTGCTGGCCGTCGTCGCCGCGGCAGTCGCCGCCTGCGGGAGCAGCACGCCGCCCGCCAAGCCCGCGCCGTCCGGACGGACCGGCGCCGCAGCGGTGTTCGACGAGAAGCGCCAGGAGCTGATCCTCTTCGGCGGGGCCGACCGCGCCGGCCATGCCCTCGGCGACACCTGGGCCTACGACACCAAGGGCTGGCACCAGCTCGCCGCCGGGAAGCCCGGCCCGTCACCGCGTGAGGGCGCGAGCTTCGCGTACAACCCCGAGGCGGCCGAGGACGTGCTGGTGGGCGGCCACAACGGGTCGGCGCACGACGACGACACCTGGATCTGGAACGGCACCGCCTGGAGCCGGGGCGCAGCGCTCGACGCGCCCGCCCACGACGCCACCGCCATGACGGTCACCCTCAACCGCAGCCGCCGCCAGCTCGACATGGTGATGTGCTGCACCACCGGCGGCGCCGCCACGGCGATCGCGTACGCGGGCAACGGGCACGTGTGGAACCGGCAGGACCCGAGCTTCGCCGGCGACCCGCCGGTGACGCCCGGCGCGACGTGGCTCGAGAGCGCCTTCGACTACAGCACCGGGCGGGTGATGGTGGTGGGCCCGGGAGGGGCGGGCGCGCCGCCCGTCAGCGCCGCCTTCGACGGCGTCTTCTGGAGCAGGCTCGGACCTCTCTCGGACTTCCCCGCGGGCGCCCATCCCCACCTCTTCGAGGCGCCGGACGAGAGCGACCTGCTCGCCGTCATCGACACCGGCCCCGGCGGCCCGGGGGTGTGGCGCTGGGACGGCCGGGGCTGGGTCGCCATCGCCGCCAAGAACCTGCCGGCGACGGTCGTCGCCACCGCGGTGGACATCCGCGACGGCGCCGGCCTGGTGCTCGGCGAGGCGTCTGGGGCGGCGGCCACGCCGTCCGTGCTGGCGTGGCACCTCGGCAGGCTGCAGGCGCCCAAGCTGGCGGTGAAGAAGCCGCTCGGAGAGCCGACCTTCGGCCAGGCCACGCCGAGCCCCACGCCGATCCAGGTCGTCAAGGCCGCCCGCGCCTACATGCCCACCCCGGGCGAGCTGGGGATCCCGGCCCTCCGCTACTCCACCCAGTTCCCCCCGGCGGCGATCACCGGCAAGGACGCCAACGGCGCCGGCGACGCCTACGAGACCGTCTACGACGCCCCCGGTCCCAAGCGCGTGGCCATCGACGTCTTCGTCATGCCCGACGACGACTCTGCCAGCAGCCTGGCCGAGGAGCTGGGGACAGGCTCCGGGGATTCCAAGGCGCAGGGCCAGGACCAGACCACCCTCGACGACGGCAGCACCGCCTACACCTTCAACGAGATCGTCGGCAGCGGAGAGGCCCAGCTCTTCTCGGTGACCTGGCACGTCGGCCGGATCGTCGTCTCGCTCTTCGACCGCGACTACAAGGGCGCCATCACCCTCGACGACGCCCTGCGCATCGCCGAGATCGTCGACGCCAAGACCCACTGAGTGATTTCACGTTGCCGTTAAGCAGGCGGGCGTACGCTGCGCCTCGGTTCCCTCCCTTCCAGGTCCCCGGGCGGCGCCGTCCCATCCCACGGAGCGGGTGACGCGGCTCCCCCTGCCGAGCCGCCGCGACGGCGCCGCCGGGGATCGTCTCACCGGGAGCCCTCCCGCTCCTGGCGGGGATCCCCTCCCGCGCGGCGCTGCGGCAGTATCGGCGCTGTGCCGAACCCCTCGCGCTCCATGCGCCGCTGGTCTCCGCGCCTCGCCGCCGCCGCGGTGACGCTGCTGGTGCTGGTGTCGGTGTCGGCCTCGGGCGCCGCGGGGACGCCGTCGCCGCCCGCCGCCGCCCGCCCTCCGGCATCACCGTCGCCGGCCGGCGCGGCGCTGCCCTCGCTCGCCGCCATCGAGGCGCTCGTGTACGCCAACCAGTACGAGAAGGCCGACCGGGCCTACACCGCCCGCCTGTCGGCCCGTCCCGGCGACGCCGAGGCGCACGCCGCATACGCGCTCTTCCTGGCCTACAGGGGCGACCTCCCCCGCGCTCTGAGCGAGGCGCGAGCCGGCGTGGCCCTGGCGCCCTCCGACGCCCGGGCCCAGGCGATCCTCTGCCGGGCGCTCGACTGGAACGGATCGGTCGCCCAGGCAGCCGCGGCGGGTCGCCGGGCGGTGGCGCTCAACCCCGCCGACCCTCTCGCCCAGCTCTTCCTCGCCGAAGCCCTCGCCGACGGCGGCGACTCGAAGGCCTCGCAGTCGGCGATCGACGCCGCCTCGCGGCTGGCCGGCCCCTCGGCCACCCCGTACGTGCGCGCCGAGGTCCATCGCGAGGCGGCCAACCTGGCCCACGACGAGGGCGACGCGGCGGCGCAGATCGCCGCGCTCAGCGCCGCCGAGGCGGAGCAGCCGGCCTGGGCGGAGCGCGTCGTGGAGCTCGCCGGCGCGCTCTTCGACGACGACCAGG
>Ga0209810_1000769_pt1 | contig 60081 bp, 55 predicted proteins | sample Coa_R1_7_FD_187159 | JGI IMG/M metagenome (GOLD analysis project Ga0209810, IMG submission 187159) | Surface soil microbial communities from Centralia Pennsylvania, which are recovering from an underground coalmine fire - Coalmine... | ecosystem: Environmental > Terrestrial > Soil > Unclassified... | reverse complement strand
TTCAGATGCTTGGGTATTCCTCATTTGAAGAGCTAACCTCCCGTAATCTAGAGAAGGAGGGGTTTGCAACTCCATACCTGCGTGCTCAATTCAGAGAACTCCTTGAGAGGGAGGATGAGGTCAGGGGGCTGGAGTCTCAGTGGGTAAGGCGTGATGGCACTGTAATCTTTGTTCGGGAAAATGCAAGGGCAATTCGAGGTGAGAGGGGAGATATTTTGTATTACGAAGGGACAGTCGAAGATATTACCGAGCGCAAGAGAGCGGAGGAAATGCTGAATGAGAGTGAACAACGGTATCGTACACTTGCTGAACATACATACGACCTTGTAATCGAAACGAACCTTGATGGTCGGTTTTTATACGTTAGTCCCAGGCATAAACATGTGTTGGGTTATATGCCTGGGGAACTGATGAATAGGAACATCTTTGAAAATATTCATCCAGATGATCGTGCGGCTGTGATAGCAGAATTCCAGAGTGCCTCCAGAACTTTTAATTCGGGGCACGCTGTATTTAGGTTTAGACACAAAAATGGGCAGTGGTGCTGGCTTGAGAGCACGGGTAAACCGTATCGGACTGCGACCAATGAGATTCGAGCAGTTATCGCCTCCAGAGACATCACGGAGCGCAAGCAATCAGAGGAACAAATAAGGATGGCACTCAGAGAGAAAGAGGTGCTTCTTAGAGAAATTCACCACAGGGTTAAAAACAATCTGCAGTTCATCTCTAGTCTGCTTATCCTTGAATCCAAATATATCAGGAATAGTCGGGCTATTGCAGTTTTCGATGAAATTCGGAATCGTATCAGATCGATGGCTATCGTACACGAACAATTATACCGCTCTAAGAACCTAGCGATGATTGATTCAGTACCATACATTCAAGACTTAGTAAGTAACTTACTCTATTCATACAACGTTAGATCAAATATTGTTCAATTAAAGATGAATATTGATGAGGTTCCGTTTAATATAGATACCGCAATTCCTGTTGGACTGATCATCAATGAACTCGTTTCAAATTCCTTGAAACACGCTTTTCCGAGGGGCAGGAAGGGTGAAATCCGTATCAATCTTCATTCAGATGGTGGAAATAAATTTACATTAATTGTTGGTGATAGTGGTGTTGGTTTCCCAAAGGGTTTTGACTTCTCAAATATAGAATCAGTAGGTCTGCAACTGGTACTCGACTTGGTGGAACAGCTAGAGGGTACAATCCGGCTTAATACCAATCACGGAACAGAATTTGAGATTACATTTGAGGAATTAAAATACAATGAAAGAGGCTACGATAATGGCAAAACGGATCCTAATTGTTGAGGACGAAAGGGTGGTGGCAAGGTCTCTGCAACACACGTTAAGGAACTTGGGATATGATGTTTCTGGTGTTGTCTCTTCGGGGGAAAATGCTATCCGGAAATCGGAAGAGACGGCCCCGGATTTGGTGTTAATGGATATTGTCTTAAAGGGAAATTTGGACGGCATCGAAACTGCTAAGCAAATCTATAGCCGTTTTAATATTCCGGTTGTCTACCTTACTGCGCATGCGGATGAAAGTACACTTCAACGAGCAAAAATTACGGAACCATTTGGATATATAATTAAACCTTTTGAAACAAGGGCGCTTCGCTCTGCTATTGAGATAGCTCTTTACAAACATAATATAGAAAGAAAAGTAAAAGATAAAAAACAATGGCTTGCTGTAACGCTCAAAAATATAGATGACGGAGTGATTTCTATTGATGAAAATGGACTCATCAAAGTTATGAATCCTGTTGCTGAAGTGATAACAGGATGGAGGCAGGAAGATGCTTTAGGTAAAAATTTGATTGATGTTTTCAATATTATAGATGAGGAATCACGAGATATTATTACCGAAAACTTAGTAAAGAAGGCAACTAGGGAAGGTGCTTTTGTAGAACTGACGGGTCGTAGAATACTTCTTGTCGCCCAGAGTGGGGCAGAAGTATCTATTGATGTTGGCGCTGCCCCTCTCCGAGATAACAAAGGAGGCATAACAGGTGTAGTTTTGGTTTTTCGTGACACTACTAAAAATGGACAATTAGAGACGAAGACCCTGAGAACTCAGGCCCTTAAACCAAGAGATAAAACTAGATTGATGATTGTTTCTTCCACTATTTTTAGGGAGGGAATTTATAAAATACTGGAATTTGATAAAGATATAGAGATTACGGCTGAGACTTCAACTAGTCTAGAAGTTATTCCACTCCTCAAGCAAACGAAGCCCGATGTTTTACTTATTGATACAGCTATACCTGGCTTGGATATTATAGAAATCCTAGAGTTCATCAGAGAAAGGGGTCTTGCAACAAAAGTAATTTTATTGCTCTATAAGCTGGATGAAGAAGCAATTATAAATGCTATATCTTTGGGTGTAATGGGATGCTTAACGGATAAGGCAAAGAAAGATCAATTTATTGAGGCTATTAGGACAGTAAGTAAGGGTTGGATTTGGATTGAGATAAGGATTATGACGAATCTCTTAACTCACCTCTTACCTATAAGAAAAGGTAAATTAGTCATGAAATCTAAGCTTACAAAAAAAGAAGGGGAGATTGTAAATCTCATCATCCAAAGTTACAGCAATAAGCAAATCGCCCAAAAGCTGTCTATAAGTGAAAATACAGTAAAGACTCATTTAGCACACATATTTAGCAAACTCGGTGTTACTAATAGGATTCAACTTATTAAGAGTGTTTCTTAGTTTACCTCTTTTTATATAGTTGTGTGAAATCTACTGCGTATTAGTCCTAAAATCACCCTAAAGTGTGATTGATTCCATAATCAAATGTGATAAAGGTATAAAACATTCGGGTGGGTGGTCTTGTGAACCTAACTGTTCTTTAGGCCGTAAGTTTTTTAATTTACGAAAGACCCAAAGACTTACGCTGGGGTCTTTCCTTAGTGGGGATTTTGTTTATTGTTCTTCTGCGATGTGTATTTATGAAATGGCTTCTAGGAGGATGGAGGTCTCTGTGATAGGAATGTGCTTGTGTACATTCTACAAGAACCTATCTCATAATTGGCTGCACCGGTGATTTAAGCCAATATTTGTAACCTTTCAGATGGGGGGTGGATCTATCACCTTTACTTCGAATTAATAGTAGGTGTCTTTTGTATTTGTTCAGTTACTATGTCCGGGTTTTCCAGGGAAGAAGGTATTTTTATTTACCTATCCATCTATTATAGAGTATAATACCTGCTGGTTTGCGCTCATTCATTTTCGGTATCCCTTGTTTGTATAACCGTATTGGGTTCGCGGTTCACAGTAAACTTGAATATATATTCTTTAACTTTTGTCTTTCTCAGAAAGAAAAGTAGATCTGGTATACCCGGAATCTCTGGTACACGTTGACTTTCAAATGGACGGGAGTATAAATTTTACACTTGGAAGTAGTTGTAACCCTTATGGAAAAGGGCAAACCATCCGAAAGGGTGGGGCGCAAAGCCACGGGCCTAAAGGTTCTTAAACCTACGGTGGCTGGGTTGCCGAGGTAGGGATCATCCCTCCTTCTTCCCTTAACCCAAGATGGTTTACAACAAAAAGGAGGCAAAGATGGAGACTTATTATAATTGGTTAAGGGATCAACTCCCTCTAGTTTGTAAAGGGCTATGCCATGTCGGTTGTTGGATGGCGAGGTTTTTTAGTTCCTTCTCTGATGATTACTTGAATTATAGAAAGTTATGGGGAGCTATATTATTCATCCTTATTATTCTTTCAAATTCAATTGCTCAACCCGAATCGTTTCTTCCATCGAACCCAGGCGCATCTAACAACTCGAGTGATAAAATTAAACGTAAACCAAGTTCCACAGTTGCACCGACGTCGGTCAACGTTAAGGATTTTGGGGCCAAGTGCGATGGGGTAACGGACGACACGACAGCGATACAGAATGCCATAAATAGCGCTCCCTCATTGGGAACAATGGAAGTCGTGCTGCCTCTAGGGACGTGCAGGATTACAAAGACTATTAATCTCATAAGCAACTTGACTCTAAGGGGATTAGGAAGAACTGCTACCGATGCAGGCGGAAACCCCGTTCCCTTTTCGGCAATAGATGCCTCGGCTTTGACCTCTGGAACCGCACTGCTAGGTCCTGGTAATGCAACTGGAATAACACTGGAGAATTTCATACTCGGTGGGAACCTCTCATCTCCGGTAACGGGCATAGATCCGGGTGGATTTGCCAGAAGCATAATTATGAGGGGAATTCTCGTTGGTGGATTTTATACTGGAATTCAGTTGAATCATGCAAGTGAGGTAACGTTTGAGAGTGTTGCCAGTGCATTGAATATCAATAGAGCTTTATCACTTATAGGGGTGATTAACTTTATTGATATCAGAGGTGGATACGCCAATTCTTTTGGTCCTAATTCTGTAAATATCGCTATTGATCAGGATAGCTTTGCTGTGAATTTCTATGAATCCTTAGCGGATGAAAGCTTCGGTGTGGCGGCGATAAGGGTTATTTCGGGGCATGATATTTCGTTTAACAATATGACTGTCTACTCCGTAGCTGGACATTGGGGGATTATTCTCGACCCCGGTGCATCTAGGGTTACCCTTAATAATATACGAGTAGAACCTTTTAATCTCTCTGCACCTCCGCCTGTGAATACTATACTTATAAACGGCTCTGGACATAGATTGATTAATGTATCAACAAACCCTAATGGTGGCGGTGATATACAGGATAATGCACCCGATACAGTTTATATAAATGTCAATCACAAAACACTCCTTAGCGGGGGGCTTCAACAATTGCCGGTTGATCCTAAGCCTGCGTGCGATGCTACTTCAGTCGGCACAACCTGGTTTACGCCGGGGGCATCCGGAGTAAAAGACACTTATGAGATTTGCGCTAAGGATGCGGGTAATAACTACGCTTGGAGAACTTTATATTAACGGGAAAACCTGATGAGATTTCCTCCTTCTCAAGTGAGAGGACTAAGTTGAGGGTTTTTACGTTGTAAGTGGGTATCACGGGAGTAAAAATTTAGACGCGTTGAAGATACGGCCTTAATTTACTTGACAGGAGAGTATTCTTCGTGGTAAAAACAAGTTTATATGTAAAACAGATTTGGGGTTAATGGAATAAGCAATTACCACTTCATGTGGGTGGGCGACGAGGTGTGTAGGTATTAAGTTCACCTATACTCGCCTGAAAAAATAGAAAATCACAAAACCAGAATCAAATCTATGGTCACACCATTTTGGATAATCATTTTGGTCTTGATTACCGCCTTCTTGGCTGCTGTTGGTCAGTTACTCTTCAAACTGGGGGCTGTTTTAGTCTCCTCTGATATCTGGAGTTGGATTCTTAACTGGCGGCTTATTATAGGACTGGTACTGTATGGAATGGGGTTTATCCTTGTGGTTATTGCTCTTAAGCGTGGCAACCTCTCAATAATTTATCCACTCTTGGCTACGAGCTATATCTGGGTTGCTATTCTATCAATACATTTTCTAGGAGAGTCCTTTGCTGTGACCCAATGGATTGGCATAGCTTTAATTATTGGAGGTATTGGTTTAATTGTACGGTAGATGATGGTAGATGCTTCTTTCTCATACTCAGGTACGGAACTTGATGCACTTGCTGAAGCCAAGAATTATTATCGCTGGATTTTAAGCTACTTTGCTCCTTATATGGGGAAGCGGGTTATTGAGGTGGGAGCTGGCATTGGTACCTTTTCTGAGTTTCTATTGAACAGTGCAAATGTCTCCGAACTCGTTCTTTTTGAGCCAACGGATAACCTTTTTCCTCAGCTACAAAATCGGTTTTCTGGAAACATCAGAGTGAAACTGTTGCATGGTTATCTAGAGGATCTAATCAACACAACTAACCTTTCTGCAGATTCTATAGTTTTGGTAAATGTCCTTGAGCATATTGAAAACGACGAGGCCTTTCTAAAAGCTGCGTATCAGATTCTTATCTCGGAAGGTACCATCTTACTCTTTGTGCCTGCTTTACCTCAACTGTATGGAGCGTTAGATGAGGCTGTCGGCCATTATCGGCGCTATACTAAGCCCTCTCTAGCCTCCAAGCTCCAAAAGTTAGGATTTCACATCGTGTGCCTTCGCTACTTTAACTTTCCTGGCATATTTACATGGTTTCTTGCGGGCAGGGTGATGAGATATAAGACACTACGGTCCTCGGATGTCCGGTTTTATGACCGGTGGATAGTACCTTATGTCTCAAGACTAGAAAAATATTGGGAACCACCCATTGGGCAAAACCTCGTTGCCATTGCTAAGAAATAGAAATGGAGAAAGAAGCCTTGTTGAATGAGCGAAAGAATCATCCTAAGCTCTCCGTGGTCATACCAGTGTACAACGAACGGGCTACGATTGAGGAACTCCTCAAGCTGGTTCAAGCCGTTGACATTGATAAAGAAATTATTATTGTGGACGATGGCTCGGATGACGGGACAGAGGAGTTCTTGCAAGAATTAGCCCGGGCTGTTAATACTAATCACAACCCATCAATCATAACGCTACCGCGGATAGAATACCAGCTTCGCACGGATAATATCAGAATCTTCTTTCAAGAAAGGAACTGCGGCAAGGGAGCGGCTCTTCGTCGAGGCTTCAAGGAAGCCCAGGGTGAACTCTTAATCATTCAAGATGCGGACTTAGAGTACGATCCTCAAGATTACTACAAATTATTAGAACCTATTGAGCGCGGCATGGCCGATGTGGTGTATGGATCTAGATTCTTGGGAGGACCACATCGCGTCTTGTTCTTCTGGCATTCTGTTGGTAATAAGATTTTAACGACACTCTCAAACATCTTCACGAATTTGAATCTTTCTGACGTGTGGACTTGCTATAAGGTCTTCAGAAAAGAAGTCTTGCAAAGTATAGAGCTAAGGGAGAATCGGTTTGGGTTCGAGCCAGAGGTGACGGCCAAGGTTGCCAAAGGTGGTTGGCGTGTGTATGAAGTTCCGGTCTCTTACTGGGGTCGCACATACACCGAAGGAAAGAAGATCAACTGGAAAGATGGTCTCAAGGGTATTTGGTGTACTCTGCGCTATAATCTGTTTCCGAATAAGATTGGCAATCAATATAGAGCAAGAAGGTAGAAATCAAAGTGAAATATTTCCTAAGCAAGGTAAAGCGGACAACGTTTCTTCAGGATCAGAACCTAAAGATATCTTTGGCTTTAGGAATCGGAGTGGGATTCATCTACCTGGCTTTCTTGCCTCCCGCAATCTACTCCGTTGACGGTAACTCAATGCTTGCTGTTGCGGAGTCGTTAGTTACTAAGCATAGTTTCAGTGTGCCACCATCCTTAGGTGTACCTGGGCGCGGCGGGTACTACTATTCGGTATGGTACCCATTGCTTTCTGTATTATCTGTTCCCTTTGTTGCTGTTGGATTAGCCATTGGTCACCTGTTCAATCTACCATCACACTATGTGGCTGCCATTTGTGCTTTGGTATTGCCCGCATTGCTAACTGCTGCAACCACTTCCTTAGTTGCGCTCTTGGCTCTTAGGCTTGAGAGTACAAAAGAGGGGGCTTGTTTAGCTGCATTGGGTTACGCCCTGGGAACTATAGCATTGGTGTATGCTCGAACTTTCTTTGCTGAACCCCTACTTGCCTTTCTCACTGTTGCAAGCCTGTACCTTGCGCTGGGGGAAACAAAGCAAAAAATCATTAGTTCTAGTGTCCTTGCTGGCCTCGCTGTTCTAGCCAAGCCTACCGGCATAATGTTGGGTCCTATTCTATCGGGATATTTGCTTGCTAAGAGGCGACCGTTTCAAGTCGTTCTCCTTCCTCTGGCTGGGACTGGTATAGGAGCTATTCTATACGGTGGTTACAATTATGCGAGGTTTGGCAATTTGCTGTCTCTCAAGGGGGAATCTCTGCCTCCTGAAATTACGGCTTTACTGATCCCTAAAATTTCAGTTTTACCTGAGGGTTTCTTTGGACTTTTGTTCAGCCCTGGGTGTGGTCTAATTTGGTATTGCCCCCCGGTACTCCTTTCAATCATAGGATTTCGCACTGTTGTAAGATCAAATGCTTTTGAAGCACTGACTGTTGTAACTCTGTTTTTTGGATACCTGGTGTTCCACTCCGTTTTTATATTCTGGTATGGTGGGGAGTCTTGGGGACCCCGGTTTCTGCTGCCTGCGCTGCCGGGGCTTATGGCATTAGCCGGAGTGACAACAAAGGTGTGGAAAAAGTGGCTGCTTGTTCTTATCATCATTGGGTTTATCATCAATGCACCTACGCTGGTCTCATTTTACGAACGCTACTATTCCGAGGCATCTGAACAAGGAATATCTGAGGCGGCTTTGCTTTGGTCACCGACTCACGCACCCTTCGTGCATATGTGGGGTGCTGCTTACCATGAGATCAGCGATGCTTATAAGAGCAATGTAAAAACGCTGATCAAAGAAGTTGGTAATCCAAGTACGAGAATTGCAAATTCACGAACGCTGCGGGTAGTGGCATTGTGGTGGTGGATGTTACCTGCCGCGGGTATATCACGGTGGGTTGGAGCTGTATTAAGCTTTCTCCTTATGGGAGTAGGAGTTTGGGTGATAGTAGGGGGCAGGAAAAATTCCTACTTGACAACTAAGGAAAATATTGATAAAACTACTGTGAAATGAGTAGTCCTGATCGAAAGGGTAAACCATTCGAAAGAATGGGGCACAAAACCGCAGATCTAAGGGTCACAAGAATGACCTACGGTGGCTGGGTTGCCGAAGTGAGGATAATTCCTTAATTTGGTTTTCCTGTCTTATCGCCACCATATTTAGAGCTTTTCATATTTGTTTAAGACCCTGAGGATTTAGGACAAAAGTTAGGAGGAGGATAGACCCATGATAAGAGTATCAAAATACTTTCTATTTGCTTTATCAATTCTTTTACTGAATCTTGAGACCTTAGATGCTGCTACCATATTAGGAAAGGTTGCGATTTATTTCCCTCCTTCCAATACGGATAGTGGCATAAGGACCTATCCTTTAGTTTCAGGCAACAAAATGAACTTTGACTATAAAGCTGCTATCAAGATTGTGGGGGGGACGATTGTAGCCGATAAAGGAACCGTTTTGCAGGCTTTTGATAAAGGGGAGCAGATTGCTTTTCAAGTTGATAAAGGAACCATATACTTTCGGATCCTTCCGAGTAAGATAAGGGTTTCTTTTAAAACACCGCACGGCGAGGTTTCCTCACCCAAAGTAGCGCCGGCAAGTAATTCTACGATCACGGGTAAAATCGTGGTCGCTGACAAGGATAGTACGGTGGAGATTGATGAAGGCACATTGGAAGTGATAGGCTCAAATGGCTCTGTTACAAGCGAAATAAATGCCGGAGAAGGGATCCAACTAGCACAGGCGGAGGTTGATGAACCAGCGCCAGCGACATTAGAGGAGTTGATCGGGAGAAACGGGGTTACTCAGACTAACTGTACACCTGAGTGTTCAATTAAAATTGAAGAGAAACCTAGAAAGGATGGAGGAGAGCCTTGCATATTGTTTCTCGGAAAGAAAGTCTGGGATGGGGTCGTGGTAGATTCCAACTTCCAGCCTATTGGTGCTTTCAAGGATGACCCGCTCCGGAAGGGGACAAAGCTGCATGTAGTAGGCGTTAAAGGGTCAACTCTACTTGTTCAACCCTATAAAGAAGATAGGTGTACTGCTATGAAAACTGCCCTTGCGGCAGCTCTTTTAGAGACCTTTGGTGCTATTTGTGGAACGACCTTCTGTAGGGGAGGGGAGGAAAATAACGAAAGGGGGGCAAGTGCCGCGCAGTAAAACTTTAAATTATTTTGAATAACGGGTGGGTTTGTTCGTGTTTGTGATTAATAGGATTATATCCCTTCTGCTACTGCTATGTATTATCTATGCAATTGGCTGTAGTGGAGGAAAGAGGGCTTCGGATTTAGCATCTTCTCAGGCTAGGGTTGAATCCGCTCAGGAAATTAAAGAGCTTAACTCCAAGCTAATTGCGCAGGGTTCTTTTGGTTCCGCGTCGCCAGCCGACTATATTATAGGTCCAACCGATTTAATTGAGATTAAGGTATTTGAGTCTGAAAAGCTAACAACCACGGTGCGTGTAAGCTCAAGGGGACAGATAACCCTCCCTCTCGTGGGCAGTATTAAAGTAGATGGACTTACGGCAAGAGAGGGGGAAGAAATGATTGAAGACCTCCTAAAGAAGGGTGGTTATATTAATGACCCACATGTGAGTATTTTTATCAAAGAGTATAAAAGCAGGCTTGTATCGGTGGTTGGGTTTGTAAATGCGCCTGGAAATTACGAACTCTTTGGAAAGCAGACTCTTCTTGATGCCCTTGCCAATGCTCACGGTTTAAAAGACAACGCTGCAAGGTCGGTTTATCTTACAAGAACGGAAGAAAGTGGGAGAAGACAGGCCTACATAGTAGACCTTGACCAGTTGCTTCTGAATGGAGACCCTGAACTAAATCTACCGCTTAAAGCCGGAGATGTTGTTTATGTGCCACCGGCCGGCGCTGTTTTTGTAGAAGGGGCCGTAAAGAACCCTGGCTCTTTTCCCATAAAAGAGAGGTCTACCACTGTGAGTCAAGCTATTGCTCAGGCGGGCGGGGTTACGGGTTATGCCGATAGCGGTGATGTAAAGCTGATCCGATATTTGGGTAATGGAAAGAGGGAGGTTACCCAGGTGAATTTAGGGAGAATACAGAAAGGAAAGGACGATGACCCTGTGGTACAGGACAGAGATGCTATAGTTGTTGGTGCTAGCCTTGCTAAGAGGATTCTTTATGGGCTTCGCCTTAGTACCCTTTTTGGTCTCGTCGGTGTAGGTTACTCGCCTCCGGATACATTACAAACTACACCATATTAGAAGAGGGGTTACTCGATTGGAAGAAGAAATCAAAAGAGAATTGGCTGAATATAAAGGCGGAGAACTCAAGGCCAGAGAGGATTATCTATTATCTACGGAGGTTAAGAGGGACTACAATTCTCCTTCTGAAGAGGGGGTTAATTTAAGGGATTATATAGATGTTCTTATAAGGAGAAAATGGATCATAATATCCTGCCTTGTAGTCTCGGTTGTAACTGTAGCCATTGCATCTTTGCTTATGAAGCCAATATATATGGCCGAAGCCACGATAGAGATAGACCCTGATAATCCTAAGATAACTACATTTCAGGAGGTCGTTGAGGTTCAATCTCAACAGCCAGACTCCTTTTATCAGACACAGTATCAGCTGCTTAAAAGCAGATATCTGGCTAAAGAGGTTATAAATGCCCTCCAGCTTGACCCACCTCAATCGGATGCTGGTGAGGAGAAAAATCAGGGGCTTATATACTCTATAGGAAACAGAATCTCCAACCTCTTTTCGGGGAAGAGCAATAGCGTATCTGATCCAAAGAGAATTGAAATTGAGCAGGAGGCGAGGGAAGAAGCATTTATCAGCCTATTCTTAGACAACGTTACTGTAGAGCCTCAAAAAAATTCAAGACTGGTTCAGATTGGATTTAAGAGCTTCGATCCGGAACTCGCGGCAAAAACAGCAAACACTCTTGCGGATAAGTACATGCAATGGGTTTTAGAAAGGAAGGTTGGAACGACAAAGGTCGCGAGGGAATTTCTTCAAAAGCAGCTTGACCAGGCAAAGATAAGGCTTGAAAAGGCTGAAGAAGACCTTGGCAGCTTTGCAAAAAGTGTGGACATCGTATCTTTAGACAAGGATTATAATCTCACATTCAAACAGCTTAAGGAACTAAACGAAGCCCTTTCAAAGGCAGAGACTGATAGGATTTCGAAGGAAGCATCCTACAAACAAGTTCAAGCGGGTGATTATGAATATCTACCCCAGATAATCAATGATCGCTTGGTTCAGGATTTAAAAGATCAGTATATTAAGCTCAAAGCTCAGTACGACAATTTGGCCGTTATATACGGACCCAATTATCCCGATTTAAAGCAACTTAGCGCGCAGATTGCGAGAATTCAAGGTGATATCAAGCATCTCTCGGAGAATATTGCCCAGAGCATAAAAAAGGATTATGAGGCCGAGTTAACAAAGGAAAATATACTCAGGCAGAGGGCAGAAGAGCAGAAGACGCTTGCCGCCGGACTCAATGAGAAGACAATACAGTATAGGATTCTCGAAAGAGAGGTAGATACAAACAAATCCGTATACGAGAGTCTCCTTAAGAGACTTAAAGAAACTGAAGTAGATGCTGATATTAGAACGACAAATGTACAGATTGTAGATTATGCCTCCACTCCGCTTGCTCCTTATAAACCAAACATAAAAACTAATATGTTTTTTGCGACCTTGGTAGGGCTTATTGGAGGTGTTCTCCTGGCATTTGTCTTTGAGCACTTTGATAGCACGATAAAGGATGAAGAAGAGGTAAAGAGGCGCTTTCCTCTTCCCTTCCTCGGAGCCATTCCACTGGCGGATTACGATGAGATTGAAAATCTTGAGAAGGTAGTTTATCTAAATCCGCAATCGTTAATATCTGAAGCCTACAGAGTTATCAGGACATCTGTCTTGTACTCATCTCCCGACCATCCTCCTAAATCGCTCCTGATAACGAGCACTCAGCCGCTTGAAGGAAAAACCACCACTGCATCTAACCTTGCGCTCTCTATGGTTCAGTCCGGACTTAGGGTAGCCATAATAGATGCGGATTTAAGGAAACCAAGACTCCATAAGATTTTCCTAAGCAACGGCAATGCCTTTGGGCTGAGTACGTATTTGGTTGGAAAGATGGAACTTCCGGGCGTAATCTCCCAAACTGGTGTGAATAATCTGGATATTATCCCTTCAGGACCTATTCCGCCCAATCCCGCCGAGCTTCTCGGTTCAAAAAAGATGAAAGAGCTAATTGAACGATTGCTTGAGGAATACGACCATGTGATTGTTGACGGCCCTCCGATTGTGGGTTTTGCCGACTCACGGCTTCTTTCATCCCATGTAGATGGGGTTTTAATTGTGACGAGCGTAGGAATTACACAAAGACAAGTTCTGCGTAGCGGTATAGAGGAGATTCTAAAGGTAAGGGGGAAAATTATTGGAACTATTCTGAACAGACTCGAGTCCGGACGGGGTAAGTACGGATATGGCTACTATTACTACTATAATAATGACAAGGATAGAGAAGATAAGAGATTGAGCCTTGGGGCTAAATTAAAGGAGAGTAAGAGAAATGGTAAATATAGAAAAAGACAGAACCAAATTTTATTACTCTTGTCTAAGAAAATTAGGAGACTAGAAAAAGAGGGTAATTCAAAAGGCTAATCTCTATTCAGAATATATCTTGGGCTTTAATAAAAATTAAACGGAGTAGAGAGTGGTGAAATGAAACTAAATTCGGATGATATATTAAAGCAAAATTTTAGCACTAGGGCTTTTGGTTTCAATAAAGAAGAGGTAATGGCCTTTCTTGAACTTGTGGCTACGGAATACGAAGAATTATTTAACGAAAACATGCTCCTTAAAAAACAAGTCACAGAACGGGATAATCAATTCCGGCTGATGAATGAAACCAGAGGACAGGTAAATGAGATTTTAAATACACTCCAGCAGTTTAAAAGCCAATCATTGGAAGCAGATGGTAGGAAAGACCTTATTGAAAAACAACTCACTAAGAAGGACGAAATTATAGAATCCATTAATAGTGAGGTTGGAGCAAAGGTGGGTGAGATCCTAGCGACCATACAAGGGTTTAAAGAAATTATGGAAGCCCGCCCTAAGGAACCGGAATTTATGAACAAGGACGACTTAGAGAAGTTCGTTTCAACTGTACAGAGGGTTAAAGAGGAGGAGATAAAAAAGGCTGAAGAGGAGGCTGCATTAATTTTAAATGAAGCACGAGAAAAAGCGGAGAGAATGGTTGAGGAAGCGGAAAGGGAGGAACAGAGTATAAGAGAGAATATGGAGTTTAAGTCTGAGTTGATTGTCAATGAGGCACAGCAAAAGGCTGAGAGAATTATTAGCGAAGCGGAGAGGATAAAAGAGGAGGCTTCATTAATTATAAATGAAGCCCAAGGAAATGCCGAGCAGATGGTTAGAGAGGCTGAGGATAGAGTGGAGAGGGTAAAAGAGCAAGCCGCGTTAATTATCAGAGAAGCACAGGAAAAAGCGGAGAAAATGGTTAGGGAAACAGAAGACGAAATAGGGCGAAAAAAGGAGGCGGCTGAATTAATTATCCAGGAGGCCCGACATAAAGCAGAGGGGATGATTAAAGAAGCAGAAGGAGAAGCGGAGAGGAGAAGAGAAGAATCGCTATTAATTGTTAGAAAAGCCCAGCAGAAAGCGGAGGCAATTATTAGGGAGGCGGAGAGTGAAGAAAGTAGGATAAAGACAGCAGTTGCAGAGCTTAAAAAACAGCACCAGTTCTTTAAAGAGAGAATAAAAGAGGTGGTTGAACTCCACCTGCAAATTTTAGGTTCAGTTAGCGAAGGGGGAGAAAATTAAGACGATTTTACTGTATTTGAAAAGTGAAAATGATAAAAGCCGTTAGCGAATGCCCAAAATAGAAAAGAAATAGGTTTATAAGTGAATGATGTGAAGCTCTAAGGCGGGATGGGTACAAATGCTCAAAGTAGAGAAAAGGGTGTTCGAAAAGACCATCCTTCGGATTATAGAGTCAACGGATACGGAAGAACTTATAAGGGGATTTTCACTACATCGTATTTTCTTTTACTCTCTGCTTAAAGATATATCCAAAGGGAAAGGCTCTGCTAATTATCATATTTTAGAGAAGATTGCCCGGAATAGGGAGATAAGCGAGCAGTTTATAGTTGAGCGGGCAAGGCATATACTCTCTTACCTTTCTCCAGGCGAGCCTGAGGAAGAAGATCATTACGGGATTTTTAACAATGCAAAGCGTCTTCCCGCACTGCCTGTTGTGATAAAAAGTCCTTGGATGGGAATTACTTCACGAAAATTTGCATATCCAGTTTCACTGGCTATTGTTATTTTTGCAGTGATCTCTTACACTATGGAATCGGGCTCGCTCTCCCATTTGGTGGAGGGGATCAAATTATTAATACCTGATATTCTCTCCGTGAAAAAGGTCCCACTCTCTAAATCTCAATTAGAACAAGGAAAGGCAACTCCACATGAAGAAAAGGGAAGTGTTGTTGCCGGAGGAGAGGAGAAGGTGGGGGAGACATCTGGAGCGGAAAAGGAAAGGACTCTCAAAGTAGAGAAAAAATCGGAACGGGGTATGAAAGCATCATTTTCTGGTAAAACTAGAAGGGAAGACAAAAAAGTAGTTGTACCCACATCAAGTGGGAGAAAAAAGATTACAGCTGCTCAAAGGGAGAAAACGGAGAAGAGGCAACAGAAAACAATAGTATCAAGTCCGAAGAGTAGGAGATACACGGTAAAAGAGGGGGATACCTTATTCAGCATAGCTAATAGGTTTCATATCTCGGTTGAGGAATTAAAAAAAGTCAATGGTGGAAACAACGTGATAGAGGTCGGAGAGGTTTTACGGATTCCTTATGTAAAACGCTTGGGTGATGAGGGTATAAACCGGCCTAAATCCTCTGAGAGGGGAGAAGAGACTCAAACAATTGAGGAGAAATCTGCCAAGCCCCAAGTAACACCCGGAGGAAAGGGATGAAGGGAAGATTCATAAACCCCGGTCGTATTATAACAGGACTGGAGGATGTAGGACTGCAGGGGTAATGTGTATCAACTCATATTCTGATATATGAAATCGGAAGAAGAATGTAATCCGGGGGTTACTGAGGCAACCAGATTTATAAAGAGAGTTGATGGTTGGAGGATAAAATATAAACCTAATTAGATACATCAGGTGAATATGGATAAGCCTTCGGTTTCTAATATAGGCCTTCGGATTTTTCTCTTGGTTGTCACTGTCTTTTTGATTGAGGAGACGGTGAGACTCTGGCTTCCTTTGGTCATCTTGGGAGAGGTAGAAATGAACTCTGTAGAAAGGAGCTTGGTTTTTAATCCAGCCGATGCCGAGCTTAATTTCCATTTAGCGGAACTCTATCACATGTTTATGCTCGCGAATGAGGAGAAGTCTGAAGCTCTATATGTTAAGTCCGTTGAACTAAATCCCCTTTTTTCTTCTTCTTGGCTGGGGCTTACTGAGATGTTTGTTGAAAACGGCGAGAAAGAAAAGGCCCTATCTACACTTGGACGCTTGTCTGAGCTAACCCCACTATCCAGTGGATTTCTCTGGGAAGAGTCTATTCTTGCTCTAAGGGTAAACGATAGGCAGATGGCTATAAAAAACTTGAGGCTTGTCGCAAAGACAGATCCTGAGAAAAGATCCGACGTGTTCAGTCTTTCTTGGAATGTAATTGATGATCCCAAGCTTATCTTGGACGAGATTATCTCGGATGAGGCTCTTCCGGATTATCTCTGGTACTTAATTTCGAAAGACAAACTGGATGACACCTTTCCTGTTTGGAAGAGAATGAAAGAATCGGGGGTGACGTTAAATTGGACTGTCCTTAAATACATAGAGTTTCTCTCGGCAAAGGGCAGGATTTCCGAGGCATCTTCAATCTGGAGCGGGATATTTGGGAAAAGGGAGAATTCCATTGTTTGGAACGGCGGGTTTGAAAAGGATTTGGTGGGAGGGGGATTTGATTGGATAATTTGGAATTTTGCGGAGGGGGCAAAGATTGATTTTGATCAGGAAAAGAGGTTTGAGGGAGTAAAATCTTTAAGGGTGAGATTTGATGGAAAACACAACATTGATTTCTATCATGTCTTCCAGATAGTGCCTGTAGAGCCGGACGCCGATTATACTCTTACATCTTATATGTCTACCCAGGATATTACAACGACAAACGGCATAACCTGGGAGGTTTACTGCTATCCGAAAGCTAATATGATAAAAGCAATGGAGCCGCCGCTTACAGGGACAAACGACTGGAGGAGGGTTGGGCTCTCTTTTCATACGCCTTCCGATTGTGACTCCATTGTGGTTAGACTCAGGCGATATGTAAGCACAAAGTTTGACAGATACATCTCCGGCACTGTATGGGTAGATGACGTAAAACTCTTTAAGGTTGAGTCTAAGGCAGATGCTAAGAGTGGATAAAGAGGTATTCGAAAAGATGGTTATTCGGATTGTGGGGGTTACTGATTTAAGGGAACTCACGGGGGAGTTTTCTGGAGATAAGGTTTTCTTTTGTTCTTTGCTTAAGGATATATCAAGGGGTAAGGACTCTCCTAATTATCATGTGTTGAGAGAGATCGCCAAAGATATAATGATAAGCGAGCAATTTATAATTGACCAGGCAAAGTCCATTCTCTCCTTTTTTGCTCCGGATGAACCTAAAGAGGATTATTATAGAATCCTCAACGTTTCCCATCTGGCTTCGACCGATGAGATTAGAAAAAGCTGGCTCGACCTTGTGAAGACCCACCACCCTGATAAGGTGGGAGACCAGGGGCTTGATATTACGAAAAAGCTAAATGAGGCTTATGAGGTCTTGGGAAATCCGGTAAAAAGAGGCGAATATGAGGCAAGATGCCTTCCCATGCTGCCGGTCGCGGTAATCGGTCATTCTATGGGGGTTGCTTCTAAGAGGTTCGTGTATGTGGCTTCGCTATCCATTGTCATTCTGGCTGTGGTTTTTTACATCGCTAAGTCGGGATTACTCTTTCGGCTGGCTAATGAAAAAGGGGAGACTACGAAGGAGCAAACCGAGCTGCCGATGCGTGGGGCTATCTCTGGTTCAGATGTGAAAAAGCCCACTCTCCCTCAATCTCAAAAGAAAAGAGTCGCTATAGCTCTTCCCTTGTCCAAAGGTGCGGAGGAAACCTTTATCTCTAAAGGGGCGAGTGTAGGGAATTCTGGAGAGAAGGGGAAAATCGTTGTTGAATCAAAACAGGAGTTGCGGCCGCCTATATTAAGAGAGACGCCTCTTGCTGAGGCCAAGGTAGAAGGGAAAAAAATAGTTGTGCCTTTGCCGAAAGAGAGCAAGTTTAAAAAGATCGTTATTGTCAAACAAGAGGCAAACATAGAGAGAACCTCTAAACGAAAGAGAGGTATTTCCAGGCGGGAACCGAAATATAGATGGATTGCAAAGGAAGGATTAGAAGAAGAAAAACCTAATGTGAGTAGTGCCTCCGCCAAGGAGATAAAACCATCTTATGATAAAGCCTCTCTATATTTCTTCGTCTCGGAGTATGCCTCAGCATACAAGAGCAGAGATATGAACCTGTTCTTGTCCTTCTTTGAACCCGACGCTAGAGAGAATGGGGTTGAAATCTCGAGAGCTATTTCTTTATACAAGAAGAATTTTTCCTCTTTCGAGATTATGGCATATGACATACGGATAGAAAACATTGACTTTAATGGTGATGAGGCCTCTGTAAACGGGAATTTTACCATTTTCTTCAGGAATAAAAGCGATCAAAGGATCAAGAGTTCCAACGGCGTAATAAACTGGACGCTCCTTTGGCAGGACAAGAGGTGGAGGATTAAAGAGCTAAATTACGTAATTAAAGAATAATTGTAGCCAAATGAATAGAGAGTGGTACGCAGTCTATACGATGGTCAGGCACGAAAAGAAGGTAAATGACTCGCTAGCCGAGAAGAATATAGAGACGTTTCTACCACTGAGAGAGGTGCTCAGCAAGTGGAAGGATAGAAAAAAGAGGGTAAGGATTCCCCTATTTCCGGGGTATTTGTTCATCAATATACCTCTCCAGGATAGATGGAACGTTTTAAATACCTCCGGAGTTGTTAAGATTCTTGGTGTAAATGGAAACCCCGTTCCGGTCTCGCTGGAGCAGATTGAGGCCGTAAGGAGGGTGCTTGAGAGTAAAGTAGAATATGACTGTTATACGTATTTTACTCAGGGCAGAGAGGTGGTGGTAGTAAATGGTGTTCTTGAAGGGGTAAGGGGTAGGATATTGGAAAGAAGGGGTAATTACAGACTTATTATCTCGGTAGACATCATCAAGCGTTCCATTTCGGTTGAAGTAGATGCAAGGGATATAGAACTAGCTTAAGAGGGTCTAAGGTCAGAAGAAGGAATATAATTTAGTTCCCTTTTAAAATTGTTCTGTAATATAAAGTCGCTTGCAGGATGGATTTGTTTTCGTATATAGCGAAATTCCCACTTTATGTAAGTGAGGTGGCGAAGCTATAGTTGGACAACAGAAGTTATTGTGTCACTTACTGGATAAACCAAACAAAATCACAAAATAGAAATGCGAAATTCGCAATCTGCTCTAATTACTGGCGGTGCTGGTTTTATCGGTTCTCATCTAGCCGAGGCGCTTCTAGGGCGTGGCTACGATGTGACAGTCATTGACAACCTCTCTACCGGGAGGTTTGATAATATTGCTCACTTGACTGACCATCCTCGCTTCCGTTTTGCCATTGATTCTATCACTAATGAGTTAGTGATGGACCGATTAGTAAGCGAGTGTAGTGTGATCTTCCATCTGGCAGCAGCGGTAGGAGTGAAGCTTATCGTTCACGATCCAGTCCATACCATCCAGACCAACGTTATGGGTACGGAAGCGATTTTAAAAGCCGCGTTACGCTACCGATGCAGAGTTCTCATTGCCTCTACCTCGGAGGTCTACGGCAAGGGGAATCGCGTCCCCTTTCGTGAGGATGACGATGTGGTGCTGGGACCAACTTGCCATAGTCGGTGGGCCTATGCGGCATCCAAAATGGTGGATGAATTTCTTGGGTTAGCTTATTACAGACAAATGGGGTTGCCGGTGGTGATCTTTCGTCTCTTCAACACCGTGGGTCCCCGGCAGACAGGTCAATATGGTATGGTTATCCCCCGTTTTGTGCAACAGGCATTACAGAAGGAGCCACTTACGGTCTATGGAGATGGAAGGCAAACGCGTTGCTTCTGTGACGTGGAGGATACGGTTCGGGCTATTATCAGACTTGCAGAATGCTCGGAAGCAGTAGGGCGGGTATTTAACATCGGGTCTAGAGAGGAGGTTACAATTCTTGACTTGGCACGGAAGGTGCTGACTATAACTGGGAATTCCAGATTGAGTGAGTTGGATAGTCGCATTACCTTTGTTCCCTATGATCAGGCGTATGGGGCTGGATTTGAGGATATGCAGCGACGTATTCCGGATATTGGAAGAATCAAGGCTACCATTGGATGGGAACCGCAGATTTCCCTAGAAGAGGTACTGCGAAGGATTGTTGAGAGTTTCAGATTAAAGTGTGTAGCGGGATTAAGGTTTTACCAGTGTCACCCGAAAAATCAGTCGAAGTAGAGTAATTACTTGCGAATCAAGCCAAGATTAATCAGAAACTGGAATGGAAGCCAAAGGTGAACCTCAAAGAACTGGTTCGCATCATGAAAGTACGAGCGTGGCTAAGCCCACTGTGGCATCGAAGCACTTTACCCCAAGTTCTGAATAAGGGTTATATCTGGCTAAACTTAACTAACTGTCCTGTGGTTCTTGAAGATGCTTATGGTATCAGATTTATTCGGTATCCTTGGGACCTTCATCCCATTCACCAGTTGATTAATCGGAAACATGACCGGACAGAGTATGAAGTTATGTCACTGCTCATTCGGCCTGGAGACTTGGTGTTTGATGTCGGTGCGAACACTGGATTACATAGTGTTTTTGCAAGTCGCCTAGTGGGGTCTAGTGGTAAAGTCTACGCTTTCGAGCCGGTTCCCGATACATTCTGGATGCTGCGTGAGGTCCTGGCACTCAATCGGTGCGAAAACGTGGTTTCTTTGCAGAAGGCGATATGTGATCGAGTAGGGACTGTTGGGATGAATCTCTTTGAATCCAACTATTCGGTGTGGAACACGCTAGGGAATCCAGTCATGATAACACCAGGGGGGCAACGTATTGTCCCTACTGTATCTATTGAGGTGCCATCCGATACACTTGACAACTTTGTCAGCAGCGAGGGTATTGAGCGGATTGATTTTCTCAAGGTAGATGTTGAGGGTTTTGAGAAGTTCGTGTTTGTAGGGGCTGAACGCATTCTTCGGGAACGTCGTATCAACTACATCTGCTTTGAGATTTCCCACGGCCCATTGAAGGGGGCTGGGGTCGTGGCGCGAGAGGTATTTGAAGTGTTGGCATCTCATGGGTATTTGACCTGGTGTTTTAACGTAAAGGCCCATGCTTTTCAGGGGCCCATCTATGATTCAACTGAACCATGGACGAACTACTTTGCCTCCTGGCAGGACCTTTCAACTCTTCAACTGAGTAGAAATGCCAAGAGGGCATGATTACAAACTACAAATGGATAAGTGATGAAGGTTCTTATAGTTTATCATGCGGGTGCCACCCAGAGTGCTCGTCGGATTTACCAGTGGCTAGCTAAGGCTGATGATATAGAAATAACCGTTATTGTCCCTCAAAGGTTCAAAGTGGATATGGTTTATGATTCCAGTGGATGGCTGTGTGTGGAACATGAAGAGAATGGTGATGGGTATCGTCTGGTCCCTGTGCCTTTGCGAAATCCATTCAACTATGGGCATGGCTTTGAATTTAGACAGATGCATCGTGTTATTAGGCGGACACAGCCCGATATTATCCATGTGCTGGACGAGGCGAAGTCACCATACCTTTTTCAAGTTGTTTGGCAGAGGCTCATAGCATCACCCCGTTCCAAGGTGCTTTTTTACGGATTTGAGAATCTCCCCATACATTTAAATTGGCACTCAGCCATTCCATTGAAACTCACGTGGGCTCAAATGTCAGGAGGCATCACGGCCAGCAGTGAGGCTTTAGAAAGTGTGAGGCATGCCGGTTTTCCGCGAAAGCACCCTTTGGAACGTATCTTTTGGGGCATTCCTACGGATGTATTTAAACGTATGGACTCTCTTGCCATCAAAGCGGAACTGGGTCTAGATTGTGAGCATATTGTGGGATTTGCGGGTCGCCTCATTCCGGAGAAAGGCTTGACGTTTTTACTGGATGCGATGCGTAATCTCCCAACCACTGTGCATTGTTTAATCATTGGCAGTGGGCCAATGCGAGCGGAATTGGAATTCAGATCAGGTTTGCCTGATCTGAGTGGAAGAATTCATTTGTACGATGTAATGGCTCCAGAGACCCTTGCCAAATATATAAACTGTATGGATGTACTCGTCCTGCCTTCCATAACCGTGCCCCATTGGAAGGAGCAGTATGGGCGAGTAATCGGTGAAGCGATGGCTTGTGGAGTACCTGTGGTAGGGTCTGATTCAGGTGCTATTCCTGAAGTGATCGGCTCCGCTGGATTGGTTATTCCAGAGGGTGATCCTGCGGCCTTGGCTGGAGCAATACATACGGTAATATTCAATAGAGAAGCCAGCGAGCGATTCAGGCAACAGGGGCTACGGCGCGCGGAGCAGGAACTGAGTGTCAAGGTAATGGCACAGCGGCTGTTGGATTTTTACCGCCGAGTCTTAGAGTCATAAATGATACGTCTCCATTCGTTTATCACTTGAAAAGTCACATGAGTCCTGCCCTTATACTTGTAAGGGACGGAACAAGTTCTGGTTGGACAATTTGGAGGGAAAAAAGAGATTGGGGAGAAGTGAGAGATAATGGGTTTTTGGAAGGATAAGCGAGTTGTTGTCACGGGTGGAGGTGGCTTCTTAGGCTCCTTCGTAATAGAAAAGCTCAGAGAAGCAGGTGCTGAAAATGTCTTTGTGCCACGAAGCAAGGACTACGACTTGCGCGAGAGGGAAAACATTATCCGCCTTTATGAAGAGACGCGTCCACATATCATTATCCACTTGGCTGCCATCGTGGGCGGTATTGGAGCAAACCGCAGGTATCCCGGCAAGTTTCTTTATGATAATGCGATTATGGGTATTCAATTGATAGAATATGCCCGGCACTTTCGTGTGGAAAAGTTTGTGAGTATTGGCACCGTTTGTTCTTATCCTAAGTTCAGTTCGGTGCCTTTCAAGGAGGATGACTTATGGAATGGTTATCCTGAGGAAACCAATGCACCTTATGGCCTGGCAAAGAAGATGTTTCTCGTGCAGTTACAGGCCTACCGACAGGAGTACGGTTTTAATGGGATTTATCTAATTCCCGTAAACCTTTATGGGCCTGGGGACAACTTTGATCTGGAGACATCGCATGTCATTCCAGCGCTTATACGCAAGTGCGTATCGGCAAAGCAGGACGATCAACCTAAGATTGTCGCCTGGGGTACGGGGCGTGCAACGCGGGAGTTTCTATATGTGGAGGATGCAGCAGAGGCTATTGTCACGGCAACAGAGAAGTATGAAAAGCCCGACCCCATCAACTTAGGGTCTGGACAAGAAATCAGTATTCGTGATCTGGTGTATTTAATCAAGGAACTAGTCGGGTATGGGGGTGAGGTGGAATGGGATACAACGAAGCCGGATGGACAGCCGCGTCGATGCCTCGATACGAGTCGTGCGTGGCAGGAATTTGAATGGCGAGCCAGAACGTCATTGCGGGATGGATTACAAAGAACGATTGACTGGTTCATGGCAAATTATGAGTCAATGATTGCTCAGGGGCGTTAGATTATAGCAAGGGAATCGAAGATGCGCTGCCCGACTCTATCGGAGCTCCCACCCCCACCATCTGGCAAAACTGGCTGGCCTTGGGCTGCTGAAGCCTCCCAAATGCCGGACACTACACCCGATGGGAGTCCATGGCCAAAGGTTAGTATTGTTACTCCTTCATTCAACCAAGGCCAGTTTATTGAAGAAACCATTCGATCGGTGCTCCTCCAAGGTTATCCAAACATGGAATATATAATTATAGATGGTGGCAGCACGGACGAAAGCGTTAATATCATACGCAAGTATGAAAAATGGCTGGCATACTGGGTGAGTGAGCCGGACAGGGGACAGAGCCATGCCATTAACAAGGGTTGGGAAATGGCAACCGGGGATGTTATATCTTGGTTGAACTCAGATGATTATCTGATGTCGGAATGGGCACGAGACACTGTGCTAGCCTTATTAGAGAACCAGAAAGTGGAATTGGTTTGTGGGGATGCCTTAATAGTTGATTCCCAGTCTCAACCCTTATCGGTGTTCAAAGGCACTAATCCAGACCTTGAGATTCTGGTAGTGCATTGGCTTGGTTTTCCCCAGCCGGGATTTCTCATGTGGCGACGCATACTCAACCAATGCGGTTTTCTAGACGAGCAATTGCACTATACAATGGACTTTGAGTACTGGGTGCGGCTCCTGATGAGAGGGGTAAAAGTCAGATATATATCAGAGGTATTGGCGACTTCTCGGCTCCATCCTGCATCCAAAACCTCTAATCTCTACCGAGTGGGCATTTCCAATCTCCTTGAGATCACGGAGAAATTTTCCAAAGAGGCCCCGGCTTCATTAGAAAACATTGCACAGAAGGCAATGAAGCGGGCCTACTGGAATGCGGCGTATCTAGCGTTTGTGAATGACGATGGGAAATTAGTCAGGCAGTATGTTTTAGAGTATTTAAAAAAATCTGGGTTACCGGTGCTGCCTGAGGTACTTTCTCTTTACACCCTATCTGTCTTAGGTAATCCTGGTAAGCAGGTGTTTCAGTTATATAGAACCTTTCGTAACCTTTTCTGTGATACCCCATATAAAACTATAGAATCGGCAAAGAACTAGAGTCGCTCCGGCTTCCGCAACCCCCAGGTCAAATAAAATATTTGATGAATATATCTAAAATAATCCATGTTCTTCCACATCCGCTTAGAAGGCATAAAATAGTAAAGATGCTTCTCTCCCTTTCGCCTGGATCACGCATACAACTCGTCACATTTAACGGTTCTGCTAGGCTGTTTGCCGATATTTCAGATTCATTTACCAGAACCTACCTTTTTGCAGAGGGATTTGAGCCTGAATTTTTCTCCATTGCCAAACTGTTCTTATCAAAGGGCGGTGTCTTTTTCGATGTTGGGGCAAACGTTGGTTTTTGCAGCTTTGGTTTAATGGGGTGTCTTGACCAAAGAGATGTTGAATACCATCTCTTTGAGGCTAATGTCAATATTTATCAACTTCTTCTACAATCAGCAAAGCTGTACCCCGATCGAAATATCAGGATTAGCCATTGTTGTGTGACGGATAGATCGGGCGCCTCTAAGCTGCTTGTCAATCCTGATAACCTTGGCTCGTCATTTATTTCTGACAGAGGAACGCAAGATGTAGAAAACCTTGTTCTTGATAACTACATCCGTGACCACTCTATTGAGAGGATTAGTCTTTTAAAGATTGATATTGAAGGGTGTGAGCCATTGGCGCTTAAGGGTGCTATGAAGAGTCTGTCGGCGGGCATAGTAGATGCTATTTATATGGAGGTGTCAACACCAAATCTTTCGCGTGCTGGATTCTGCCCGGAAGACTGCTTTGCTTTGTTGGGAAACATGGGCTTCTACATGTTTTATGTTAAGCCTATTGATTTTGAATTGGGCATTGCCGATAGGAATAAAGCGTTCGCTCTGAATATTAACGGATACCCCCTAGTGGTTGCGAAATTGGATAACTTTCCCGATAATCATCAAACCGATATTCTCGCTATACATAAATCCTCCGGGTTTTTGAAGCCGTTATGAATATTCTTTCCTATACCAACTGTCCACTCGACCCCAAATCCGGCGGCGGCAAGATGGTGTTTATGTTTTCTCAAGGTATGCGCAAACTCGGTCATAGGGTTGACGTATACCCACCGGAACATTACGAGACATGGTACGGTCTCCACAGGGCAAAAAAGTTTCGCCAAGCCTGGGGAGGCTGGCACTCGGTCAATAAGAACCTTAAAACAGGACAATACGACCTCTTTGAGTTTTGCGGGGATGAGTTTTGGTTGGTGACCTGGCGATTGTCGAAGTCGTTAAAACGACCTTTGGTAGTTGCTCACACTGGTGGATTGGAACTTCTGGCGGCTGAGCGTATGCGCGCCATCAATCCCTTTCCGAGGTCATTTCGCAACCGGCTTTATGATTGGTTCTTTCGGCAAACCCATGAACGGTTCTCATACATAGCATTTGCGTATGCCGATGCTTTTGTGTCACTTTGTGAACTGGATCGGAAGCATGTATTAAAACTAGGCCTTTATCCAACTGAACGGACAGCCGTGGTTGAGCCGGGGATTGATGGGGAATACCTGTCTATGCCATTTTCATTGCGGCGGCAGGAGCGTGTTGCCTTCACTGGTTCATGGATAGCGCGCAAAGGAATAGACAAGGTAGCTGTGGTGATGACAAGGCTTTTGACACAAAACCCAGTCTTATATTTTGATCTATACGGTACTGGTAGTGCACGAGATACCGTCTTAGCGAGCTTCCCTCCACAAGTGCATAATCGAATAATGGTTTATACGAGGTTGTCGAATAGAGAATTGGCTAATGGTTTGGCCCGGGCGAAGGTTTTCTTTTTCCCCACACGATATGAAGGCTTTGGTATTGCTCTTGCAGAAGCCATGGCCTGTGGTTGTGCAGCGGTAACAACTCCCACGGGTTTTGGGGCTGATCTAAGTCATGGAAAAGAGGTGCTTATATGCGATTTTGATGATGTTGGTGCGATGGAACACTCTATCTTACGGCTATTAAGTGATGATAATATGAGACAAAAGATCGCGTGCAAGGGTTGGGAGCGGGTGCGGTCCCTTAACTGGGATACCAGTACTAAGAAATTAGAGGCTATATATAGTGAGTGGATTCAAGAACATCGGAGTAGAATGAGGAATTAAATAATATGATTAAAGTTCTCCAGGATTGGATAGAGATTGGAGGGGCTAACAAATTTCTGAGTAGAAAAGGGTTGCCAAGGCACTCAAGTGCCGAAAAAAATTGGGACCTTTATCAACTATATACTATTGTTGAATCAATGCCGCGGGGATTAAATATCATTGACTTGGGTTGTGGCGAGCTAATGGCTCTCAAGTTCTTGTATGCTATGGGATTTACAAAATTATATGGGATAGATTTATCATTAAGCTGGAAAAGCAGGTTAAGTCAGATTGTTAGGATGTGGAGGAACCATTCATTAAAATTCCCCTTTCATCTCTATGAAGGGAATTTAACTGAAACAAATTTTTTTGATCGGATGTTTGATCTGGCTATATGTATTTCAGTGCTTGAGCACGGAGTTGATTTAGAAGATTTTCTCTCTGAATCACGTCGTATCCTTAAAGCCGGTGGACTCTTATTTATAACTACTGATTATTGGGAGGAAGAAATTAAGGTTGATGATAATAAACCGTTTGGTCTTCCCTGGAAGGTTTTCTCTAAAAAAGACATTGAAGGATTTACAAAACTGTCATGCGAGTCTGGTTTCTCTCTATACAAAGATTTCTCTATTCCAGCGTGTTCGGATAGGTGCATCGTATGGAACAATCATGAATACACGTCTTTATGTATGGTTTTAAGAAAGCACGAGAATGAGCGAAAAAGATGCGATTAAAGCCGTCAGCATTGCTCTTTTGGGGCGCCGAGATGAGCCGACTGATGGAATAGAAGACTATTGCACCTGGTTGCAGCAGGCGCTGTCCGAGCGAGGCTACAAAATGAGTGTGGTGCGAATGCCTTGGGCGGAAATTGGATGGTTACGGGCGCTTCACTGGCTCTGGAAAGAAAGCGCCCAGTGGCGTGGTAAGTGGGTATTGATACAGTACACGGTATTGCAATGGTCCGTAAGGGGCTTTCCCCTTGGACTGGTGCTTGTCATTTGGATGCTACGCCAGAGGGGTGTACTATTGGGCGTTGTCTTTCACGATATACCGTACTACTATGGCCGTCGCCTTCGAGATCGGATACGCCTTGTGGTGCAACATGGTGTAATGCGCTATGTTGTGCGTGTAGCCGAGCGTTCCATCGTTGTTGTGGAGCCACAGCGCTTGGGCTGGCTGGGACAATGGGCGACCAGTCCAAAGATTGTCTTTATCCCTGTAGGAAGCAATATACCGGATCGGTATGCTGGTAGAAATGAATCGAACGGGGCCCGAAGGGTGGTGGTGTTTGGGGTCAGTGGTGGCACACTGCGACAGAAAGAAGTGGCAGTCATAAGCAAGATAGTGCGGCAGGCCGCAGCGGTTGTCGGACCTTTGCGGTTGATTGTATTAGGGCGGGGTTCTATGGAGGCGGAACCTCTATTGCGATCCGCATTAGATGGCACGGAGGTTAGCCTAGAGGTACTCGGTCTCGTACCAGTGTTTCAAGTGAGCGAGGTATTGGCATCAGCAGATGTGCAATTGTTTATACGTGGTTCGGTTGATACCCACCGGACAACCGCAGTCGCTGGGATTGTGCATGGGCTGGCTCTTGTGGGCTATGCTACGGAGTGGACTGGTTTTCCTATAACTGACGCGGGTGTGCGGTTGGTTAGTTTAGATGATAGCAATGGTCTGGCTGATGCTTTGATCACTGTGCTAAGAGACGATATATTACGGGCGGAGCTCCGCAAGCGTAGCCGGGAGGCGACACGACGGTATTTCTCGTGGGATGCTATTGCAGACCAGTTCTTGAGGGCATTGTACACTTGAGGGTTTTTATTAAAGGCGTGATGGGGAGAGAGTCAATATGCTACTTAATAGGTTATTAGAGAGGAGGGAGAGATACAGACAAGCTCTTCCTCAACCACTCTACCGGGTGGCTCGTGCGGGTTGGAAGGTAGGGATAAAGCCCGCTCTCAAGATTGTAACGGTGCTTCTCGAAAAGTCTAAAGGCTTTGACTTCCCAAAAGATGATGCGGGTTGGGATGGGGATTGGAAACTCTATATGCTGCTCGGCCTGTATGAGCGGGATACGGTGGCGCTCTGTGCCCGGGTGATTAGGCCCGGTATGACCGTGCTCGATATTGGAGCCCATATCGGCTACTTCACCAGACTGTTTGCCTCTATGGTGGGTATGGGAGGAAAGGTATATGCCTTTGAGCCTCATCCGGAAAACTTTCTCCTGCTGAAGAGCAATACCTCGCGGTTCTCCAATGTTGTTCTTATGGATAAAGGCGCATCCGATGTAAATGATTCGGGATGTCTTTTCATTTGTAATTCAAAAGGATACGAGGAAAGCGGTAGATACAGTCTGTTTCGCCAGCCTGATAGTATCGCCGATGCATCGTTGACGGAGATTAAACTCATTGCACTAGACACATTTTGGGAAGAACTCGGGCGACCGAGAATTGACCTTATAAAAATGGACATAGAGGGAGCGGAACCAAAGGCGTTGAAGGGCGCGGAGCAGTTGATTCGCCACCACAAAAGGATAATCCTAGTTACTGAGTTCCATCCCGCAAACCTGCGCTCCGGGGGCACGGATCCCGAAGAGTTCCTGGATTTTGTCTCTTCACTTGGCTTTCGGTGGGCTGTTATTGGAAAAGGGGGAAATCTCGTATCTGAGCTTCCGAGAAATGGAGATTCCTACGTAAATCTCTATTGTGAGAAATCCTGAGGCCCAAGGAAAAAATACTGGAATTGCCTGAGTTATGAGGGTATTTATTTACGCCCATGCCTTTGCACCTATGGTTGGCGGAGCGGAGACCCTGGTGATGCTCCTGGCCAGGGGCTTGGTGGAACAACTACAAAAAGGAATGCAGGGACATAACGGTGCAGTGGGGCAATACGACAAGGGGATGGTAACAGTAGCAACGCCAACGCCGGCAAACGGATTTGATGATTCTATATTGCCGTTTCGTGTGGTGCGTCAACCAAGCCTGTGGCAATTAGTGCGTCTGCTCTGGAATGCGGATATTGTCCATCTGGCGGGTCCATGCTTTTTGCCACTGATTCTAGGATTGCTTCTGCGAAAGCCAACAATTGTAGAACATCATGGCTTTCAGACAGTCTGTCCAAACGGTCAGCTCTTTTTTGAGCCGACCCAAATGCCGTGTCCAGGTCACTTTATGGCGGGCAGTCATTATGAATGCCTGCGATGCAATGCAAATCAGGGGAAATTGTATAGCCTTGGAATGTGGCTCCTCACGTTCCTGCGTCGGCGGCTTTGCCATTGGGTGTCAGTTAATGTTGTTCTAACAAACTGGCTTGATACAATATTGAAATTGCCGCGCACGACCACTATTTATTGCGGCGTTCCTGATAACGCTGGCAGCATAAATTTACAAATACCCGGTTCACGATTGACACTGGCCTTCATGGGGCGGCTTGTCAGCTTAAAAGGAGTGCACATATTACTGGACGCGGCACACAGGTTGAGGGCAGGGGGATTGGATTTTCACATCAAGATCATCGGCCGTGGTCCTGAACGTGCAAACCTGGAATCACAGACGAAGGCTCTAGGTCTCAATGATTATGTGACCTTTATGGGCTATCTGACTCAAGAGGAACTGGATCAGGCTCTCGCCGATGTTGCTGTCGTTGTTATGCCGTCACTGGCCGGAGAGACATTTGGGCTGGTTGCTGCTGAGAATATGATGTGTGGGCGATTAATGATTGTTTCTAATGACGGGGCTTTAAGCGAGGTTGTTGGTGACACGAGATTAAAGTTCCAGCCGGGTGATTCAGAGGGTTTGGCGGGGTGTCTACAAATGGTTTTGGAAAACCCCAAATTGATGACTGAGTTGAGGGTGGAGGCTCGAAGGCGGGCGCTTCAATTTTTTCGGCAGGAGCGGATGGTGGAGGATCATCTATCCTTATATGGAGGAATGTTAATATGCAGAGACTGATCTCTGGTTTGGCAACCCTTTTCCCGCAAAAATATAAAGAGGTTCTGCTTGGATCGCCAGCCGACCCCTCTTGGTTGGCCAATGTCATTCATTCCCTTTTAAATATGCTGCCTGTAGAGCGCTTTCCTATCCTGCCGTGTGACGGCGTATTAAAGGGGTATCGTATGAAGATTGACTGGCATAAACACCGGAGTTTCATCTATGGGACGTGGGAACCAGAGGTTGGAAGGGCAATATCCGAGGTGGTCTCTGAGGGCGATGTTGCCATAGATATAGGGGCGCATAGTGGTTTTTATACACTTCTTCTCTCCAAGCTGGTCGGACGGGAAGGGATAGTCATCGCGTTTGAGCCGCTGCCGGAGAATTTTAGAATGCTCGAAGAGAACATACGTCTTAATCAGTGTTCCAGAGTAAGGGCTATCAATAAAGCGGTTACGGATCGCTCATGTAAAATGGAGTTGTCAATTCCCGATAAGGAATCTTTACTTGTGGCTGGCCCTGTGGCTAATGGTAACAGAGGCAAGACTGTAACTGTAGAGGCTGTATCTATAGATGACTTTATGGATGGTCTGAAATCTCCGGTTCATTTCATAAAGATGGATGTGGAAGGTGCCGAGGGATTGATTCTCCGGGGCGCCCTTAAGACGATTGAGACGTACCATCCGATTATGTTTATAGAAATCCATCACTTTGATGGTTATGATGAAAACAATGAGGTTGTGGCTCTGCTTAATGGGCTGAGGTATGAAATCCATTGGCTGGATCGGTATCCCATAACATCCCACATTGTGGCGAAATGGACAGGAGCGCATGTCTGAGCATGTTCTGATAATTAAACCCAGCAAGGGCTGGACAGCCCTCGATCTAAGGGATCTGTGGAATTATAGAGAACTACTCTATTTTCTCACATGGCGTGACATAAAAGTGCGCTATAAACAAACCCTGATTGGAGCGGCCTGGGCAATCCTCCAGCCCCTTTTGACTATGGTTGTGTTTACCCTATTCTTTGGCAAGATCGCGAAGATCCCGTCTGAAGGGATTCCATATACAATCTTCTCATATTCCGGGTTGCTGCTCTGGACATATTTTTCCTCTGCGGTATCGAACTCCGGAAACAGCCTTGTCGGTAACACTAACCTCATCACAAAGGTCTACTTCCCGCGTCTTATCATTCCACTCTCCTCCACGCTTGGCGGAATCGTTGATTATTTCATTGCACTGTGCATACTCGTGATAATGATGTTCTTCTATGGTTTATTCCCGAACTCTTCTATTGTCCTTTTGCCGATCATTATTCTCCTTGCATCTATCTCGGCAACGGGTCTTGGACTCTGGTTTTCTGCGCTAAATGTCAAATACAGGGATGTGCGGTATGCAATCCCATTTTTCATTCAACTTCTGCTTTTTGCAACGCCCGTGATATACCCAACGGCAGTTTTGCCTGAGAGGTTTCGCTGGTTGCTGGCACTGAATCCGATTTCCGGGGTAATTGATGCTCATAGAGCCTGCATTTTGGGTTACAAGCCGGTTGATTGGTATTCGCTTGTCATATCCACAACTGTCGGATTATTTATCTTTATCACCGGAATCTTCTACTTCCGCAGAACCGAGCGGTTCTTTGCGGATGTGATTTAGGGGCTGGGTGTTAGGTTTTAGGTTATAGGTGTCGGGTGTTAGGTACTGGGTTTTAGGAGTAAGAGGAATTATGAAGAATAAACAGGGAGTGGAAAGTTGGAAAGATTTGGAAGTGTGGCAGAAAGCACATCAATTGGTTTTAGAAGTTTATCGGCTTACAAAGGTGTTTCCTTCCGAAGAGAGGTATAGATTGGTTGATCAGCTTTGCCGAGCCTCAGCTTCCATCCCAACCAATATTGCTGAAGGCAAAGGGCGTAATTCACTAAAAGAATATCTGCAATTTTTGTCAATTGCGAAAGGCTCAATTGAAGAAACAAAATATCTCCTTCTTTTGTCTAGAGACCTCGGTTACCTTGATGAGCCAACCTATTATAGTATTTCTGACAATTATGATGAAATTGCCAGAATGATTAACGGTCTTATTAAATCTCTTAGGACTTACCTAACACCCAAAACCTAACACCTAATACCTAATACCTAATACCTAATATCTGTAACCCGATACCTATGGCTAACATTGTCATCCACGTTGAAAATCTGGGCAAACGCTACCGTATAGGACAGCGGGAGCGATACTACGCCCTTCGTGATATTATCGCCAGCTTTCTCTCCGCGCCATTGCGCCTCTTCCATCGCCCATCGCCTGATACCCAAAACCTAATACCTAACACCCATATCTGGGCGCTCAAGGATGTCTCATTTGAGGTTAATCGGGGCGATGTTGTTGGAATTATAGGGCGAAATGGAGCGGGGAAGAGTACTTTGCTCAAAATCCTCTCGCGCATCACCGATCCTACAGAGGGCTATATTGAGATTCACGGTAGAGTGGGGTCTCTCCTGGAGGTGGGCACTGGCTTTCATCCAGAACTGACCGGGCGGGAGAACATATATCTGAGCGGCGCTATTTTAGGTATGAAAAGAGTGGAGATTAGGCGCAAATTTGATGAGATTGTGTCATTTGCGGAGATTGAGAAGTTTCTCGATACGCCTGTGAAATACTATTCAAGCGGCATGTACGTACGCTTGGCATTTGCTGTGGCGGCGCATCTGGAGCCGGAGATTCTGCTTGTAGATGAAGTCCTTGCTGTGGGGGATGCCACTTTTCAGAAGAAGTGTCTAAACAAGATGCAGGATGTGGGGCGTGAAGGTCGTACGGTCTTCTTTGTATCCCATAATATGCCGGCAATTACACGCCTCTGTCAGCGAGCTATTCTATTAAATGAGGGACACATACTGTGTGATGGCCCGTCGCACCAAGTGGTCGGTACATACCTCAACTCCGGTCTGGGCACGACGGCGGTACGCGAGTGGCCAGATTTAAACAAGGCTCCTGGGAATGAGAGGGTGCGGTTGTGTGCTGTTCGCGTCCTCAATAAGGCTGGTGGCCTCTCCGATGCCATTGATATACGTGAATCTGTTAAGATTGAAATTGAATACTATAATTTTCCAAACAGCTGCTTCCCCTACGCCGGTATAGTACTCTATGATGAAAACGACATCTGCCTCTTCGCTTCAGGGGATTTTAACAATATGAATTGGCGTTACAAACCACGAATGTTTGAGGGAAAGGTCGTAAGCACATGTGTAATTCCTGGTAATTTTCTATCAGAAGGGTTAAAGAGAGTTACGGTGTCGCTGGCTACCTTCAACCCCAATGAGATTCTCGCTATCGAACGGGATGCGGTCTCGTTTTTAGTCGTGGATCCCAGTGAGGGGGACGGTGTTCGGGGGGAATATACGGGACATTACCCGGGGGTTATGCGTCCGCTCTTACATTGGGAGGTTGATTACCCGAATAAAATAAAAAAGGCGGGGGAAAGTATATAAAGATAGAAGGAAATCGTATATCCTCTTTATGGCAGTTTAGAGAGTAGATTTGAATGTGGCGTAGAGTTATTCAGAGGGCAGTAGACCCGTTTTTATTGCGTATCGCGAGACGGGCAGATATGTTGATTAAGGGGGATGAAGCGGGCAGGGTTCGCAATGCAAGGCGCTGGGCTACATTAAATCCTACCACTACTCTGAATGAGAGTGCTTGGATTAGAAATTATTTGGGTGATCCAAGGGCAATTACGGTTGGTGCGCATACTCATATAAATGGTCAACTAATGGTCTTCTGGGATGGAGGCAGAATCAACATAGGGGAGTGGTCTATGATTGGAGATGGGTCACGGATTGTATCGCAGACCTCGGTATCAATCGGAAGCCATGTGTTGATTTCCTATCTAGTTGACATATATGATACGGATTGTCATCCAGTTGATTGGAAAGAGCGGCGTCTGGATGCCCAGGAACTAATGCTGGGTAGATACCGTGTCCCCACAAAAACGGTTTCAAAGCCTGTTGTAATTGAAGATGATGTGTGGATTGGTTTTAAGTCAACCGTACTCAAGGGGGTTCACATAGGCCGAGGCGCGATTATTACAGCGGGTTCCGTTGTCGTCGAAGACGTTCCAGCCTGGACAATCGTGTCTGGTAATCCGGCGAAAGTGGTTCAGAGGCTAGAAAAGAAGGAGATTTAGATGTGGCATAGGATTATTCGGAAAGGGATAGACCCATTCTTGTTGCGTATAGCAAAACGAATGAAGGTGCTAACCGAGGCGGAGAGGCTTTATTGTGCAAAGCAGTTAGCCACATTGGATCCCACTGCAAAAATACATCCGAGCGCTGAAATCAGGAATTACTTGGGTGATCCAAAGGCGATTACAATTGGCGCACACACAAATGTATATGGTGAACTGCTGACCTTTTGGGACAGGGGCAGGATTAGTATTGGTGAATGGTCTACCATCGGAGAGGGATCGCGTATTTGGTCGCATATCTCAATATCAATCGGAAACCGCGTGTTGATCTCCCCTTTGGTTGACATTCAGGATACAAATGGCCATCCAATTGACCTGGAAGGATGGCGTCAGGACGTGCAGGCACAAATGACGGGTAAACTGGAAAACCGGGTTCCGGAGAGGATAATTTCAAAGCCTGTCGTGATTGAAGACGATGTCTGGATTGGCTTTAAGGCAACCGTGCTTAAAGGAGTTTGCATAGGCCGAGGTGCAATTGTTAGAGCAAATTCTGTTGTCGTCAAAGACGTTCCGGCTTTGACGGTAGTGGCAGGCAATCCCGCAGAGGTGATCCGAGAATTTGAGAAAGAAGATTTAAATGTGGCATAGGATTAGTCGAAGGGTAGACCTATTCTTATTGCGCATGGCAAAGCGAATGGATCTGTTGATTGAGATGGAGAGACTCTCCTATGCAAGGCGCACGGCTGCATTGGATCCCACTGTCAAGATATATCCGACTGCTCAGATTAGGAATTTTTCGAGTGATCCGAAGGCCATTACCGTTGGTGCATACACGCACATAGAATGTCAGCTGATGGTATTTGGAGATAGTGGCAGGATTAATATTGGGGAATGGTGTCATATTACGTCAGGAACCCGCATTTGGTCACAGGATTTAATATCCATTGGAAACTGTGTGGGGATTGCCCATTGGGTTGACATACATGATGCTGATTATCCCCCGGTCGGCTGGGAGGAACGGCATCGAGACACATTACAGCCGCCAATATTGCGTAAATACGGGGTTCCCACAAAAACGGTTTCAAAGCCCATAATAATTGAAGATGATGTGTGGGTTGGGTTTAAGTCAACCATACACAAGGGGGTTCGCATCGGCAAGGGGGCAATTGTTGCGGCGGGTTCTGTTATTGTCGAAGACGTTCCACCCCTGACACTCGTAGCGGGAAATCCTGCAAAAGTGGTACGAGAGCTAAAGAGATAAGGGGGATTTACCTTTGAAATTATATCAGCGATTATGTCTTATTATGGCCCATGAAGGTATATCCGGCCTAATCCATAGGCTATCTGTGAAGGGAAAGGAGAATGAGGCTGATCCAAAAGTAGTGGAAGAATACCATCAATCGGCAAAGGAGTTTTATGAAAGAGCACTAAAGATGGAGCACGGGGACTTAAAGAACTATTTCTGGTACCATACAATTGATTTGGGCAATGGCCTTATAACACCTGGGGCCTTTGATTATCGGCGGAGCCTAGATTCGTTCAAGTTTTCGGACAACATGGAAGGGATGAATATTTTAGATGTGGGCTCGGCAACTGGTTTTTTTGCCTTTGAGTTTGAAAAAAGGGGAGCCAACGTGATTTCTGTTGAGGTCCCCTCCATGGCTGATTGGGATAGATTCCCTGGAGAGACCGTACAACAGATGCTCAAAAAGTTTGAAAGGGCACTACCTCACCTCTCATCGCTTACTCCTGAACAAGCCAACCATCTCTTTCGGACAAATACACTTGAGGAATTGCACCATCTTTTATTGGATGGCCCTTTTAAATTTTGCCATAGGGTATTGAAATCGAGAGTACAAAGGTGTTACTCAACGATCTACGACCTATCTAAAGAAAAAGTTGGTAGAGATGGTTTTGATTTAGTATTCTTGGGTGATATTCTTGTACACACACTTTATCCCTTAAAGGCGCTGGCCGCTGTGGCATCCCTATGCCGAGGGACGCTGATCATTTCACAACACCTGCCTAAGACTCTGGAATTCCAACCCGCCATGTTCTATCTAGCGGGAGACAAACTAGGGGAAGATGCTGCTACCTGGTGGTTGCCAAATACATCGTGTTTTGAGCAAATATTGAAAAAATTGGGGTTTAATGAGGTGGTGGTTGGCAGCTATTCAGGATTCCTAAGACCGGTGGGGATTCCTTATGAGCGAGCTGTCATCCATGCCACAAAGTAATAAAATTCTAACACCGAGTTATCAAAGACCCCGCGAAAATAATTTGACAGTTAAAAAATGAGAGATTATTCAGAAGAACTCTAGGAACGGAAAAGGGAGTTTCAATGGATGAGAATAGTTATCAAATGATAAGGAGCATCAAATCCAGGATTATTGCTATGCTAGAAGAACGGCAAAGGCTTGAGAACAAAGAGGTAAGTTTTGCTTCGCCGAGCAGGTACTGGTCTGATTTCTGCTCTTTCTTTGATTATATGCTGGGGCTTCCGGAAGAGTCATTTTCTAAGCTTCGTCTGCACACGTATCACCTCACGACGGATAATTACCAGATATATTACTTTGGCGTTGATGCTGAGCCTTTCAAAGCGTATTGGAGAGAGCTAATAAAAGATATTCCCCCTTCTTACATAATATATGAGCCGGACGGGGGGATTGGCTTTTCTCTTGATAACGGTAAGATTGTCAGTCACGACATCCTCAGATTTCAATACATCATCAAGACCTTTTATCGCTATGGGATCATATTCTCTATATTGAGTATAGGGCAGGAAAGGAAATTCATACTTGAGATAGGAGCTGGTTACGGTGGCTTAGCCCATCATTTATCAAACATTCTTGAGAACGTTACTTACATAATTGTAGACCTTCCTGAGACACTGCTATTTTCTGCATCTTATCTCTCGTTACATAATCCCAATAAACGAATATATGTATATGAAAATAGTAACTTTGCTGAGCTTGTGCAGGCGGATCATTTTAGGTCATACGACTTTGTGTTAATCCCAAACTATAAATTGGATGAACTACGTAGGGTAGGATTTGATCTTGTTATCAATATTGCTTCACTTCAAGAGATGACTGCCGATCAGGTAAATACATACCTCGATTTTATCGAACAGACCTGCAGAGGGGTGTTCTATAGCTCGAACCAAGACGTTCAGCCTAGAAACGGTGAACTGGCGAATCTATCGGATATGATAAGAGCCAGATTCGATATAACTGAGGTGTCTGTTGGACGGTTGCCAGGCAGTCTAGTAAGACGAGATGGGACGGGGCACAAATTTAGGCGGGTATTGAAGTCGGCTGCTATATCCCTTGGTCTCTGGAACCGTCCTGCTGAGAGTTTTCCCTATCCTCCATTTCGAGAGTGGATATGTAAGCCCCTTAGAAATAAGAATATCGAATAACGCATGAGACAAGAAGATTCAATGAGAGTCGTCATCCTTGCGGGTGGTCTTGGCACGCGCCTGTCTGAAGAGACGGAGATCAAGCCTAAGCCAATGGTAGAAATCGGCGGACGACCGATTCTCTGGCATATTATGAAGCACTATGCCCATTATGACTTCAAGGAATTCTTCATTGCCTTGGGCTACAGAGGTGAGGTTATTAAGCGCTATTTCCTCGACTACTATAGCCTGAATGGCAGCATGATGATTGATCTCGCCAGGGGCAGAGTAGAGATGTACAACAAAGAGTGCGAAGATTGGATCATACATCTGATGGAGACCGGTCGGGAAACGCAGACAGGAGGGCGTGTAAAAAGGTTGGAGCCGTGGTTGAAAGAGGGCACGTTTATGGTTACGTATGGTGACGGTGTAAGCGATATAGACCTGCGAGAGCTATTGAGATTTCATCGCTCTCATAATCGTATTGGTACAGTAACTGCCGTTCGCCCGCCTGCACGCTTCGGCGGCATCATATTTGACGGTAACCTAGTGGCTCATTTCACCGAAAAGCCTCAGGTTGGCGAAGGCTGGATCAACGGTGGTTTTATGGTATTTGAACCGGGCGTTTTTAACTATCTGGAAGGGGATTCCAGTACATTGGAGATTGATGCACTTGAGCGTCTGGCCGCTGACCGTCAATTAGGAGCCTACCGCCATGACAGCTTTTGGCAATGTATGGACACACTCCGTGATAAGCGTCTACTTGAAAACCTTTGGCAAAGTGGGAAGCCTCCTTGGAAGCTTTGGAAATGAGAGAGGAGATGAGCAATTCATTCTGGCTGGATCGTCCAGTGTTTGTGACCGGGGCAACTGGACTGCTGGGGGGCTGGCTTGTTAAAAGGCTCCTTGAACTTGGAGCCGATATTGTCTGTTTGGTTCGAGATTGGGTGCCCCAGAGTGAATTTGTGCGTGCTCGTCTAATCAAGCGTGTGAGGGTTGTGCGCGGTGACATACAGAGTCAACCACTTTTGGAGCGCGTGCTCGGTGAATATGAGATTGACACGGTTTTCTGCCTGGCTGCACAGACGATTGTGCCAATTGCAAATCGTAATCCGGTTTCGACTTTTAAGACAAACATAGGTGGAACCTGGACGCTTCTTGAGTCATGTCGCCGCAGCCCAAAGGTGAAGCAGATTGTAATGGCATCCTCAGATAAAGCCTACGGAAATCACGAAGTCTTGCCTTATACCGAGGAAATGTCCCTTAAAGGTTGCCATCCCTATGATGTTAGCAAGTCGTGCGCTGATCTGATCTCTCGAACCTATGCTGTGACATTCGGATTACCCGTAGTGATCACGCGCTGCGGCAACCTTTATGGGGGCGGAGACCTGAACTGGAACCGTATTGTCCCTGGAACGATCCGTTCCATATTGCGGAAACAGAGGCCAATTATTCGGTCGGATGGGCAGTATGTGAGAGACTATTTCTACGTTGAAGATGCCGCGGATGGATGCGTATTGCTGGCAGAGCGTCTTGCGGAGCATCAAACGTTAAGAGGAGAGGCATTTAATTTTTCATATGAGCAGCCGGTAACTGTGATTGAGGTTGTGAATCTTATACTCAGTTTAATGGATTCCAAACTGGAGCCGGATATTCGAAATGAGGCAACGGGTGAGATTAGGAATCAATACCTGAGTGCTGCAAAGGCTCGAAGGGTTCTCGGCTGGAAGCCGCTCCTTACGCTTGAGAAGGGGCTTGAGCGGACTATTGATTGGTATCGTGAGTTGTTAGGAGAAAATGTATAGGTGAGTTTTCATGAAATTTATTCCCACCATATTGCCTGGTGCTTATGTAATTGAACTTGAGCCGATAATAGACCATCGCGGGTTTTTTGCCCGTGGCTTTTGCCAAAGAGAGTTTGAGCAAAACGGGCTGAGGGACCATTTTGTTCAATGCAATGTTTCATGGAATAAGGAAAAGGGAACATTGCGAGGAATGCACTATCAACTGCCGCCACACGCTGAGGTCAAGGTTGTCCGGTGTACGAGAGGGGCAATTTATGATGTGATAGTTGATCTGAGGTCGGATTCCCCGACATATTGCAAATGGATTGGGGTTGAGTTGACTGCGGATAATTACCGCATGATCTATATTCCTGAAGGTTTTGCTCATGGCTACCAGACTATTGAGCCGAATTCAGAGGTTTTTTATCTTGTGTCTCAATTTTACTCATCTGCCTCTGAGCGCGGCGTCAGGTGGAATGACAAGGCATTTAATATCAGTTGGCCATTGGCAAATCCAATTTTATCAATCAAAGATCAATCTTATCCAGATTTTCAAACATGAGGGTTTTAGTTACAGGCGCGACCGGCTTTATCGGATCACATGTAGTCCGCAGATTAATTGCCCAAGGGTGTGGGGTTTACGCCATCATTCGTCCAAATAGCGATGTGTGGCGAATAAACGACATTATTGGCTCTATTAACGTTATACCATGTGATTTATTCTCTATACGGGAATGGGATAGATACATCAAAGAAATACGCCCCGACCTTTGCATTCATCTTGCGTGGTATGTGGAGCCGGGAAAATACTTGAACAGCTTGGAGAATACACGGTTTGCCTATGCGACCATAGAGCTTGCAACCCGGCTGGCGGGAATTGGGTGCAGGCGATTTATATCAGCAGGCACGTGTTTTGAATACGACACCGAGCTAGGTTACTTATCAGAGACTACTTCTACCGCACCTCGTAGCCTATATGCTGCAACCAAACTGGGGCTCTATTTGACCTTAGACCAGATTGGCAGATTAACGGGCATGAGCGTCGCCTGGCTGCGCTTTTTCTACCTATATGGGCCTTATGAGGACAAGAGGCGTTTGGTGCCCGCAATCATTTGCTCGCTCATTGATAACCGAGAGGCTAAGGCAACGAAAGGCGAGCAAATACGGGATTTTTTGCATGTTGAGGATGTGGCCGATGCGGTGTGGGCTGTGGCTCAGAGCGGTCTTTCAGGGCCGGTCAATATTGGTTCGGGCAAGCCGGTTGCGGTACGGGACATCGTTATGAAGATCGGGACTATACTCGGTCGTCCGGAATTAATTGCCCTTGGGGCTCTACCTCATAACCCGTCAGACCCGATGTTCATCTGTGCCAATAACCGTCTGCTGACAAATAGCACTACGTGGTTTCCCCGATATGACTTGGAAGGGGGTTTGCACCACACAGTGGAATGGTGGAAGCGTCATCTCAAATAATTTGGGTTCTGATGAGTAGCTTTTGAATATATTGCTGTATATGGATAATCAAATTAAGCAAGCGATAAACCTGAGAGAGCAATTGGTTCAAGGAGTTGCGTGTCCCGTATGCCAATCCTATTCGATCACCACATTTCTAACCCGCAATAGGGTCCCTGTTCATCAGCATCTGATAATGGAGAGTCAGAAATTGGCTAGGGAAATAAACCGTGGCAAATTAGAGCTTGTGGTTTGTGAGGATTGCGGATTCATCTTTAATCAATCCTTTGAACCTTCAAAGTTGAATTACAGTGATTCATACGATAACTCACAAACGTGTTCCACTTTCTTTGAGGAATATCTCTCCGGTCTCGTTCGCTATCTGATTCTTGAAAGAAATGTGCGTAACTGCCGTATCGTAGAGGTTGGATGTGGTAAGGGGTGGTTTCTAAGAAAGCTGGTTGAGTTTGAGGGGGCGGGAAACAGAGGCTATGGATTTGACCCGAGTTATATTGGCCAGACAATTGACATTGAAGGTCGCTTAAGATTCGAGAAGAGTTATTATGGCCCGGAATACGCCGAGGTTCCGGCCGATGTGGTAATTTGCCGTCATGTAATAGAACACGTGCCGGACCCACTGAGTTTGCTCAGGACAATCAGACAGACTGTGATTAATTCCCCTCATGCCAGGATTTTCTTTGAAACCCCCTGCGTCGAATGGATACTTCGCAATCAGGTCATTTGGGACTTTTTCTATGAGCATTGCTCTTATTTTACTGCTGAGTCGTTGAGGACTGCGTTTGAAATCTCAAACCTCAAGGTTGAGAGTGTGCACCATGTCTTTGGCGGACAGTATTTATGGCTCGAAGCAAGGGTATCCGATGAGAAACTGTCTGTGACTAAATGCGCTGGCTCCATCCCCGCATTAGCCAGACAGTTTGCAAAGTCGGAGGATATGATGATAAATTCTCTGCGCGCGAGGGTTCAAGGAATAGCCGACAAAGAAAAAGTTGCCCTCTGGGGTGCAGGAGCAAAGGGAGTGACACTTGCGAATCTGATTGATCCGGAGTGCAAATGGATAACCTGTGTTGTTGACCTAAACCCCAAGAAACAGGGGCATTATCTGCCGGGGACTGGACATCCAATAGTGGGTTATCATGAACTTGAAAAGTATGGTATAAATGTGGCGATTTTGATGAATCCGAATTACCGCGACGAGAATCTTGCCTTGATAAGAGAATCTGGCTTGAAACTCAATTTAATTGATCTTGCGGAATGAATAGAAAATTACGAAAATGAGAAAATAATGATATGAGTCATAATAGGCCCCTTTTTTCCATTGTTATTCCAACACGCAACCGTGCCTACCTGTTGCGCTACGCGCTGCAAAGCGCCTTAGACCAGACGTTTGAAGATTACGAGATTATAGTAAGTGACAATTGCTCTGCCGATGACACTGCGCAGGTGGTTAAAGAGCTGAGCACGCCCAAGGTACGATACGTTCGGGCAGACAAGCCACTTTCCATGCCGGATCACTGGGAGTTTGCACTGGACAAGGCCCGGGGACAATACATCACATACCTTTGTGATGATGATGCTCTACATCCCGATGTACTGAAAAGGGTGGATAGTACCATTGCCAAATATGGATCAAGTCTTATAGTTTTGGGGAGCGCGATCTACTACGGTGATAACTGGCTTGATCCTACGCGTCGAAATTGTGTAGCAACACTTAGTTACACTGGAAGAACACGGGAATGCGATAGCCGGGATACCCTTACTGACCTGTTTAAGTGTTTGGATACATACGATGCGCCACGGATGCAAAATTCCTTTTGCCACCGTGACCTGATCTCCCAGTTGCAAGCCCAATACGAGAGAATATTTTTACTGATACCGGACTACTCTTTTGCGGCGTTTTCTTTGGCATCGGTTCCCAAATGGACTTACATTGATGAGCCTCTTAGGCTTCAGGGGGTGTTTGCTCAGGGTATAGGGGCTACTACACTTTGCAACCGTGGTACGCCTTTTCAGGGGTTTGTTCAGGAGTTTGGGCGTATCAGCCTTTTGGAACGGGTTCCGTTGAAGATTCCAGTGACAACGAATTTTATTGCGGAAGCCCTTCTTATGGTTAAAGAAAGGGTGGGAGCGAAATTGGCTGATTTTGAGATCAACTGGGAGTACTACTTTTTTGGGTGCTGGGAGCGTATTTTGATACAAGAAAATTTTGGTGTTGGAGTAGAAACAGATAAAGAGGAATTCTTTCGTGTTCTTGCCGGGCAGCCTGAAGGGGTCCAATCTCGTGTGCGTGCTTTTATGAAGGGTGCTGCTACAAGTCATCCTTTAAAAAGAGTCGCACGTACAATTATTAACAGTTCATCTCTGCTCATGCGTCTGGAATCTATTGTGAGATCACCAAAAAATATAGTTGTTTATGGTAAAGAAGCTGGTTTTAGCGATATATTGGAATGTGCGAGGCAGCTCCATACATTGTTATCTCGCAAGGTGTCTAGCTCTTAGGTGATGACTATACCCTTGAAAATAGCCTTTCATACAATGGTGCACGAAGGATGGACTGTTGGGGAAATCTACCTGAGAAACCTGTTTTATGCCTTGCGCCGAGCATACGGAAAAGGGATAGGGCTTTATCTCCTCACACCGGCAGGACTGCAATACACAAAGAGCTATGCGAGTTCTATTGAGGCCGATGGTGTCGTTCAGTACAACATGCCTCAGCGATGGACCTTTTCATGGTTACTCAATGGAGCGTTCAGGCGTATTTTTTTATGGGATCTGTTAATGGAGAAATTTCTCAAAGAACATCAAATAGATGTTGTATTTGGTCCTACATTTATTCATAGGTTTTCGCGGATAAGGATATTATCGTGGATTCCAGATTTCCAGCACATCCACTTGCCGGAGATGTTTAGCCATGAAGAGCGTCTTTCTCGTGACCGTACTTTTTTACAATGTGGCAGGTTATCCACGCGACTGATTGCAATGAGCGAGGCTGTGAGAAGGGACTACGAATCGTTTGCGCCTATGTACGCTTATAAAGTGAGAGTGCTTTACCCGATAACCTATGTGCCTGAGTCTATTTACAACTACGACCTGCATTCAATTTTGGATCTCTATCGCCTTCCTGAGAAGTTTGTCTACCTGCCAAACCAATTCTGGAAGCACAAAAACCATGAACTTGTGTTTCGGGCTGTTAAAGCCTTGAAGGACAGCGGGATTAAGATTTCTGTAGTTTGCACTGGCAATCCGGTGGACTACCGTCATCCTACTTATTTTGCGGGTCTTTGCTCCAGGGTTTCAGAGTGGGGTATACGGGATCAGGTTATAAATCTCGGTTTAATTCCACGTGAGCATGTGCTTTTGTGTATGCGGCAGAGTGTTTGCGTTCTCAATCCCTCTCTTTTTGAGGGGTGGGGATATACGGTGGATGAAGCTCGGTCTGTGGGTAAGCAGGTGCTCCTCTCGGATATTCCTGCGCACCGTGAGCAGAATCCACCCAAAGCGACATTCTTTGATCCCCGTGATTGTGATGATCTGACAGCGAAGTTAGGGCAAATCTGGCTCAACACGGAACCAGGGCCTGATGCCGAGCTTGAATCTGAATCGCGCCGCGCCCTTCCAGACCGGCTTCGCGCATACGGGGAGGCTTTCTTCTCAGTTGCCCAGGAGGCTTTTGAGGTAGAATAAGCCTGACGAGGCAAAGCCTACTGAATTTATTTAATCTGAAAAATATGAACAATAAGGATGCAATCAAAATCACTCAACATTGGGGTGGAGCATCTCCTGATCCAGATTTACCAAATTGTTTTTATACATTCCCGCCTATACGTGATTATTTGTTTAATTGTATTTCTGGCAAGGTCGAAAAGACCGGGCGAGGGTGGTGTGAACGGTGGACTGTTGAGACATACCTGAGCGATAAGATACCCGTCGCAGAATGCTTAAGCCTATGCTGTGGCTTTGGCGAAGCTGAAAGGGTGTTGGCTGACCTGGGTGTATTCCTCCATTGTACGGGTATTGACTTGAGTCCCGGAGCCATTGAAGGTGCAAGGGCAAGGGCAAGAGAAGCCGGGCATAGCAATATTGATTACCGGGTGGCGGATCTCAATATCATTGAACTCGAATCGGAAAAGTACGATTTAGTCTGGGCAAATGGAGCGCTGCACCATATTTTAAACCTTGAGCATGTCGTTTCTCAGATATATAAGGCGCTTAAACCGGGTGGGATTCTAGTATGCAATGAGTATGTTGGGCCTAAACACATGAAGCTTCCGTTCCGCCAAGTAGAGATTATTAACTCAGTAATACATCTGATACCTCCTAAATATAGGCGTACGGAGGAGGAATTTGTACCCGTTTATTTTAGGTATCCGGTATGGAGGAGAGCGCTGTTTGAATTTTATAGACTGCTGACTTTTCAGGCTGGTGGGATATTGGATATTGATTCCTTGCAACCAAAGCCCAGTTGGCCTATATATATGACCTGGCTGCTTGATTTGTATAAAGCAATAAGAAGAAGGGTGCCTGTCAGAAAAAAAGCATCCTTTCATTATGGTAAGGTATGGGATGAATGTTCTCAGATGATTAAATCAATGGACCCATCTGAAAGCGTTAGGTCGGATGAAATAATTCCAATTCTAAAGAATAGATTCAGGGATATGGATATAAGATATTATAATGGAAGCATACTGCTTTATGCGCTTGACCAGAAATTCTTCAAGGAATGTGACCCTAACCGTAGAGAAGATAAGGCATTGATAGAACTTCTAATAGATATTGAAAGGACCATGATAGATGTTGGCGAGCTGTCAAGCGATCATGCCCACATAATCGCAAGAAAGGAACCATGAGACGAACAATTAGTATTCATGCCCAAACACTAAGGGGTCAGAACATAACATCATTAGCCCTCATTGTTGGAGGCTTGTTAGCGTTATCCTTTATATCCTACCACTGGATTGCAAGAGGGGACTTAACCCGCCTGGTTATAATCTGTCTGGGCTTGGTGGTATTGGGTATCGGTCTGATTGTCCTAAGCAACTGGCGGTTCGGGCTTTATCTCTTTCTAATATGGCTGGTCTTCGAAGACCTGCCGCGCAAGTACCTAGGAAACAATATGATAATCTACTTTGGGAAGGATGTGCTGGTGGGAATTGCTTATGTGGCATTCTTTATAACCCACAAGCGGAACAGGGTGCGAACCTTCTCTCCACCATTTCTGTTTCCACTGCTCTTGTTTGCTGGTCTGAGCTTTATACAGGTATTCAATCCAAATTCGCCAAGTATTCTATTTGGGATTGTGGGTCTAAAGCTCTATCTCTATTATGTCCCACTGCTGTTTCTAGGCTATGCCCTGATTCGTTCTGAGAGGGATTTACAGGTGTTTCTGGTCTTGAACCTTATCGTGGCTGGTGTCGTTGCCCTCTTGGGGATCATTCAAGCCATTGTAGGGTTGAACTTTTTAAATCCGCAGGTAGTAGCACCCGAGCTGGCGATGCTCAGTCAGTTGGTCAAACAGGCTCCCTCCGGTGTCCTTGTGCCACGCCCATGTTCGGTGTTCGTGAGTGATGCGCGGTTCTCATATTATATGTTATTCATGCTTCTTTTGGGGCTTGGGACGGCGGGGTATATGCTCCTTCGAGGCTACAGTGGTAAAAAGATAGGAATAATCTTCCTCGGGATTGGGCTCTTTATATCTGCCATTGTCATGAGCGGCGGTCGGGCGCCCTTCATGTTCATGCTGGGTAACATACTGGTCTTTGCAGCGGCTTCTCTGTGGGGTGCGTTCCACCACCGTTATCAGCGCGTCCAGCTGGTAAGAGCCATTGAGTGGGTATTTATCATATCCGGTATCGGTCTTCTCATTTTGATTTTAATATTCCCTGATGAGATCGGTGCCCGTTGGTCATATTACTATGAGACCATCGCTCCATGGAGTCCCACAACCGAGCTGGGCTATCGCCTGAAAGAGTATCCTGTAGGTAATTTTTTGGAAGCCTTTTCGCATCCTGAGTGGCCGGTTGGTTACGGAATTGGCACCGCTTCTCTGGGCATCCAGTATGTGGCTGCATTCTTGGGAATTTCTCCCCCGGAGTTGTGGGTTGAGAACGGTTTTGGCGTGCTAGTAGTGGAACTGGGAATCCTCGGACTTCTCCTATGGGTAGCCTGGACTGTGGCACTTATCTACTCGGGCTGGCGGATAACTAAACGGTTGCGGGGAACCGCTGTGTTTCCGGTTGGTTTTGTTATTCTTTGGTTCGCTTTCTTACTGCTAATAGTGTTTACCTGGGGCGCCATATCCTCTTACCAGAATTTCATCTTCAATGCCTACCTGTGGTTGCTGGTGGGCATTCTCTTCCGACTGCCGGGATTGGTTGCTGAAGGGCAAATACGTGCAAGGACACCCGCTCATGGCAGATAGACCCCGCATTGCCGTTGTTTCACCATTCCTGGACAAGCGCCACGGTACCGAGCGCTGCGTGGCGGAGCAGGTGGAACGGCTGGCATACAATTACGGCTATGAGATGCATATCTACAGCCAGCGTGTAGAGGACATAGAGGGGTTGTGTGATGTGAAGAGCGGATTACAAAGTGAAGAAGCAGAACCGTGTAAACAAGGTGATGAGATGACAATAGGGAATGGAGGGGGCCTCCGGGTGCCAGTTCCTGGTCGTATTGTGTGGCACAGGGTGCCCGATATTCCGGGGCCATATTTAGTGAGATATATATGGTGGTTCATATCTAACCATCTGCGGCGCTGGTGGGATACGAGGATTCGAGGACTCTGTTATGACCTAATCTACTCCCCTGGTATTAACTGCCTAGATGCCGATGTGATTGTGGTATACCATGTCTTTTCGGAATTTTACAATCGGATTAAAGAGGGGCTTAGGCTGAGAAGAAAACCTGTAACCTCCTGGCCTTGGTTAATACATCGCTATCTCTACTATCGTCTTATTATAGCCCTGGAACGTAGAATTTATCACAATCCGCGTTTAACCCTGGGTTCGCTTTCTTCCATGGTTTCCAGTTTAGTTTATCTCCATTTTAAGAAAACGTCCTGTGTCATATACCCCGGGGTTGACTCTGCCGTCTTTAACCCGGAAGCCCGATATAGCCGCCGTGCAGAGGCGCGTGCACGGTTCGGTATCTCGAATAACCAATTCGTCTTGCTGATTATTGGCAATGATTGGCATGAGAAAGGGCTTTACTATTTGTTACAGACTATGGGATTACTAAAGGATTTGTCATTGCTTCTACTCGTACGCGGCAGGGATGAGCGAGCACCTTATGAAAAGGAGATTCGGAGACTGGGGCTGGCAGGAATGGTACGGTTCCTGGATCATTTGCCCGATGTGGTTCAATTCTATGCTGCGGCGGACCTCTATGTAGGGCCGTCCCTTTATGACTCATTTGCCATACCTGTTGCGGAGGCTATGGCCTGCGGACTTCCCGTAATTGCGAGCATCCAAGCAGGGGTAAGTGAGATTGTCACAGACGGTGAGAACGGGTTTATCCTCAGAGACCCGAAGGATGTCGAGGGACTGGCGGAGAAGATTCGGTTGCTTTATGAGGATACCGACATGTGCAGTCGCCTGGGCCAGAAGGCTGCACAAACCATTTCACAATTCACATGGGAGCGAAACGCTTTGCAGATACAGACCCTTTTAGGGAAGGCTTTATCGCAAAAGCGACGGAGGTGCGGGTGGCTAAAGGAACGGATGGGATGAAGGTTCTTGTGCTGGTGCCGCCGATGGAGAATGTTGGGGGTATTCAGCGCTACTCCGCCACACTCGTCCGGGCGCTTAATGAGATTGTAAACGATTGGGATGTGAAAATGCTGGCGATCCAGCGGCCACAAAGCAAAAGGATAGGCGAGCAAACGGGATTAGGCCTGAGAGTGAAAAGCCGATTTGTATTACAAACCCTGTGGGGAGCGGCGTACTGGAAGCCGGACCTGGTTATCTGTACTCATGTTGGACTGGCACCTATTGGCTGGCTTCTGCGGGCGCTATGGCAGTGCTCTTACTGGGTTGCTGCTCACGGTATCGAGGTGTGGGGTACATTGTCTTTCGAGAAGCAAAGTGCCTTGCGTAAGGCTGATAAGGTATTGGCTGTCAGTGCGTTCACATCCAAGCGACTCATTGAGCGTCACCTGATTTCTCCGGAGCAGATCACAATTTTACCTAATGCTTTGAATGACAGCCTGTTGAATATACCGCCTCGAAAGGAATTTTTAGCCCCATTAAACATCAACGGTAGACGGGTAATATTAACTGTGGGACGACTGGCATCATCGGAACGGTACAAAGGTCATGATACTGTTATAAGGGCACTAGTTAGGGTGCGGATGTGTATTCCGGATGTCGTCTACGTGATTGTCGGTGATGGGGATGACCGCGACCGACTGGCGGCATTAATTCAACGCCTTGGTGTGCAAGACCAGGTGGTGTTTGCAGGCCGCGCTTGTGATGAAGACCTGGTTGCCTGTTACCAGACTTGCGGTGTATTTGTTCTGCCTGCCAAAACGGTGCTAGACGATAATACGCCTGGAGGGGAGGGCTTTGGTATTGTTTTTTTAGAGGCGATGGCCTTCGGCAAGCCTGTCATCGGACCTAATTATGGCGCTCCCAGTGAATTTATTCGCCATGGCGAGCATGGTCTGCTGGTGGACCCCGAAGACCCCGAAGCTGTTGCACAGGCATTAATTCAGCTACTCACGTCGCCTGAACGCGCCCATCAAATGGGGGAGTCTGCGCGTCAGTTGGTTATAAGTGAGTATTCCTACGAGCGCTTTCGCGAGCGGCTCCATCAGTTGTTAACCAATCATATCTCGGATGGAAGGCAGAAATTATGCGTATCTTGATTACTGGTTCAACGGGATTCATCGGAAGTCATCTGCTCTTGCCTCTGGTTGAGCAGAACCACGACGTCTTCTCTTTGGACCGTTATATGACAGGGGCTTGTGTATCGGGTGTTGAGCAGAGGGTTAAGCCGGTTCTCTGTGATCTCAGGGATCACTCTGCGATTCAACAGGTTATCAAAGAAATTCAGCCTGAGGCCGTAGTACATCTAGCTTCTATCAGTCCTGTGGCTTATAGCTATAACCACCCAGGGGAGGTCATTGAGTCTAACCTTATAGGGACAGTCAACTTAGCCGAGGCATGCCTCCGTGAAGTTCCTCATTTTCGCCAGTTCCTGTTTGCCTCGACCTCGGAGACATACGGAAACGGCCCCCTGCCCAAAACGGAGGAGACACCACAGAATCCCAATAGCCCTTATTCCGTTAGTAAGTTAGCGGCGGAGAAGTATCTGCTCTATATGCGTGACGCTTACGGATTTCCCGTTATAGTGCTGCGACCGTTTAACACATACGGTCGCAAGGACAACGCGCACTTTATTGTCGAGCGTACTGTGACACAAATGCTGCGTAGTGACACTGTTAAACTCGGTGATCCTACCCCAATTCGGGATTTACTCTATATTGATGATCATGTTAATGGTTACTTGAGCTGTTTGGGAAATGATAAGGCTAATGGTGAGGTGTTCAACTTCTGTACAGGGCGAGGGATTAGTGTCCGAGAACTCGTGGATTTGTTAAGAGAGATCACTGGCTTCCAAGGAGAGGTGATATGGAACTCGATTCCCAAGCGCCCCCTGGATATTCAAGCGCTTATTGGCGATTATAGCAAGGCGGCACGGATTTTGGAATGGCAGCCCAAGGTACAGCTTGAGAACGGCCTTCGCTTAACCGTGGATTATTGGCGGCAAAAGGCCAGTGATTCAGTCAAGTGATCCTTATTTACAATTGTCTGACTGATCGTAGCTATCAACCCGCACATAATAGAAGATAATCTAAAGTGAATATTCTCAAAGTCACACAATCTTACTACCCATATTTAGAAATGGGCGGGCAGGCAGTAAAGGTAAGGGCCTTAGCTGAACACCTGTCTCATCGAGGGCACAGGGTTACGGTGCTTACCGCACACTACGGTCATCCTTTTCAAACGGCTACTGATACCATATCTGATGTAGAAATCATCTACTTGTCATATCTCGCCCGATACCGTGCCATCACGCTGAACCCCGGTGTGTGGCACTTTTGTCGGAGGCGGCTCCATGAGTTTGATGTAGTTCACATCTACGGCCTTTATGACCTGCTGGGACCGGTGGTAGCTTGGCTCTGTCGGCGATTGGGAATCCTATATGTGGTGGAACCTATGGGAATGCACCGACCTATAATCAGGAGTTTATACAAGAAACGCCTCTACCATCGGTTCTTAGGGCGGGGCTTGGTGGAGGGTGCCGCTTGTCTCATCGCCACATCCGAACAGGAGTGCCGGGAACTCGTTGAAGATGGTATTCCAATTGAGAAGGTTGCGGTGAGGCGTAATGGTTTAGACCTGAGTGCATTTGAGAATCTGCCACCTCGAGGGGGCTTCCGCCAGAAGCTGGGGCTATTTGATAGGGAGCCACTGGTGATTTATCTGGGGCGGCTCTCGCGCAAGAAGGGGCTTGACCTCCTCTTAAGGGCCTTTGCTTCCCTCTCGGTTTCAGCCCGACTGATTATTATAGGCCCCGACGACCGGGACGGGTGTGTCCAGGAGATCGAGTACATTCGAGACCGGTTCGGTTTGCAGAAAAGGGTCTTTATAATCGGCCCACGGTTTGGCATGGAGAAGCTGGAGGCTCTGGTGGATGCTGACCTATTTGTGCTTCCCTCGCGGAATGAAAACTTTGGCAATGCAGTTGCTGAGGCTATCGCGTGCAGCGTACCTGTAATTGTGACTGACCGGTGTGGTATCGCTCCGTATATACGGGACCGTGTAGGTTTGGTGGTGCCTTGTAATGTTGAGGCTCTGCGGCGCGGGATAGAGCATCTACTTACGAACCGTGAGTTGACAAATCGCTTCAGAGCGAGCGCAATTCGCGTTAGACAAGAACTCTCTTGGGGGGAGCCTGTCACACAACAGGAATGGTTATATAAAGCTGTGATTGCCGGTGCAACACGGCGGAAGTAGGATTTTGATGATTTGTTGATATAGCAGTGGCTAATGTGGCCTCTTTCATAAAGGGCCCAAATTTAGGATGATGAGATAGATTAGATAATATGTGTGGCATTTGCGGGCTTATTAACACAAACCAAATGGTAGATGCTGAACGGGCTATACGCACGATGACAGAAACTATGTGCCATCGGGGGCCTGATGATGAGGGTTTTATTTTAGATGGTTCGGTGACATTGGGCATGCGCCGCCTGAGCATCATTGACCTGCCGGGTGGGCACCAGCCTATCTTCAATGAAGATGGCACCGTTGCTGTTATATTCAATGGTGAAATCTACAACTTCCGAGATCTGTGCCAAGAGCTAGTATCCTTAGGACACCGATTCAGCACAGGTTCGGATACAGAGGTTATCGTTCATGCATACGAAGAATGGGGCTTGGAGTGTGTCCATCGCTTCCGAGGGATGTTTTCATTCGGAGTCTATGACCGCAGATCACATACCACCAACAGCGGAGATCAATCATCGGCTGGCAATTATTTGTTCCTCGCCCGCGACCGCCTTGGCATTAAGCCCCTTTATTACTACCAGGGCAACGGTTTCTTCCTATTTGCCTCTGAGGTGCGAGCACTTTTGGCCAGCGGTCTTGTGCCTAACCGCCTGAGTTTAGACGGCCTCTATTCATATCTGATATTTGGATCGGTTCAAGAACCATTGACACTCATTGAGGGTGTCCACTCCCTGCCTCCGGGACACCGTATGACCGTTGATGTGCAACGCGCAACCTTTACAATACAGCGCTACTGGGATCTCCCTAATGGGATTGCGGAGGAAGGAAACGGAAGAGAAAGGGTGAAAGTAAGGGAGGAATTACGGGCGATTCTTGAGGAGGCGGTCAGGCTCAGACTCGTATCCGATGTTCCGTTAGGGGCGTTTTTAAGCGGCGGCATTGACTCAGGAGCCGTGGTAGCCCTGATGAGACAGGCGGCTAAGACCCAAGTGAAGACGTTCACCATCACTTTTGAGGAGCAGGAGTTTAATGAAGCGGATATGGCACGGCTGATGGCAAAGGGTTTTGACACAGACCACACCGAGGTGAAGGTGACTGGCGCTCAGGCACTGATTGGTTTGCCTGGGGCCTTTAAGGCTATGGATCAGCCCACGATGGATGGCATAAATACCTATTATGTTTCCAGTGCCGCCAAGAAAGCTGGTCTCACAGTAGCCTTATCGGGTCTAGGAGGCGACGAACTTTTTGCTGGTTACCCTACCTTCTCCATCGTGCCCAGGTTACAGAAGCTCCAGACCCTTATCCGTCGGTTTCCCGTGCTTGTGTTGTCTTCTTGGCCCCTGTTTCGCCTTCTCCCTTCTTCTGACGCCCGGCGTAAGCTGCAGGCTCTTATTGCTGGTGATATTCCATTTACTCATTCCTATTTCCTTGCCCGGGCGTTGTTTACTCCGCTGACACCGCTTCTCACACCCGATGCTCAGATCGGGCTCTCTGAAGATACCCCCTGGCATCAACGGGTAGAAGGTACTCTGACCCGTGCAAGGACTTATGATCCTGTTAATGCTGTCTCTTACCTAGAATGCACCCATTATCTGGTCAGCACCTTGCTTCGGGATACCGATCAGATGAGCATGGCCCACTCTTTGGAGGTGCGTGTTCCATTACTCGATCACAAGTTGGTGGAATTTATGATACGGCTTCCCGGAAATTTTAAGATTCGCAATTCACAATTAATGACCCGTAATCTGGGAAACACGCCGAAGCCACTGCTAGTTAGTGCGCTTAATGGTACCCTTCCGGATGGGGTTGTTTACCGTAAGAAAAGCACCTTCACCTTTCCATGGGAGCGATGGCTGCGGGGACCACTACGAAAGGAGGTAGGGCAAACTTTGGAATGCCCGCCGAAGGCTCTATATGGCTTACTGGACTCAAAGGCATTGCACCAGGTCTGGCAAGGTTTTCTTAAGGGTCACACATCATGGTCACGGCCCTGGGCGCTGTATGTGCTTTTCAAGTGGGTGGAAATACACTGTTGAAGTAGGACTAAAGACCCAAGTGGAGTAATGGGCAATTACATTGTAGAAAAAGATCATAAGGTATAAATAGGAGTAATGCGTATTCTTCTATTGAACCAGTATTTCCCGCCTGACACCGCTGCTACTGCTAAGATAGCTCATCTTATCGCGGAGGCTTTGGCACAGCGCCATCAGGTAACAGTATTAGCTGGTCGTCCCTCATATAATCCTATCGAGCGCCATCCACGCTATCTGCTGCACCGTGAAGTGCGAGGTAATCTTGTAGTGGAACGGGTGGGTTCAACAACCTTTCCAAGGCACCGTATACACCATCGTCTGAGCAACTACATATCCTATCTAGGTTTGGCTGTCTCACGTGCTCTGACCATTCGAACTGACCTCATCTTGACTATGACAGATCCTCCACTAGCTGGTATCGCGGGTGCTCTGGTAGCACGTTTAAAACGTCTCCCCTTTGTCTATAACATTCAGGACCTTTATCCCGACATGGCATTAGGTGCTAGAATCGTACAGCCCGTTCACTGGGTGAAGACCTGGGAATATCTCCACCGTCGGACATTGGAACAGGCATCACTCGTGATCGTTCTGGGCGAGGATATGTATGAGCGGGTCATTACCAAAGGGATTGAGCCAGAACGGGTAGTCATTATTCGTAATGGCACTTCGATTCCTGAAGAGTCTCATTCCTATGACCATCCGGTATCCAAAGAGATTCGATGCGGATTTCCTTTTGTGGTTCTCCATGCTGGTAATCTAGGTTTCTATGGTGCTTGGGAAACGTTGATTGGAGCAGCCAAACTCCTTGATGAAGAGGGTGTGGGCTTCATTTTTGTTGGTGATGGGGCGGCTAAATCTGGTATTGAAGCCTTGGTAAATGGATTTCCACGGGTACGGTTCCTTCCATTCCGACCCCCTGAAGAAATACCTTACGTTCTGGCTGCGGCCGACATCCATGTAGTTACTGTTCGTCGAGGACTGGAGGGCGTGGTAGTTCCCAGCAAGCTTTATTCTGTCCTGGCGGCTGGCAGGCCGGTTTTGGCTGTTGTGCCTGAGAAAAGCGATGTGGCCCGTATTGTTACTCGGAGTGGTTGTGGTGTGGTTGTAGACCCCGATAGCCCCGCCTCGGTGGCAGAAGCAATCCGGAACCTTGTCCGGGATCGGGGACGGCTGGAACAAATGGCCCAGCGGGCACAAGCAATCGCATCGGAATATGATATTGAGAAACAATTAGAACGTTTCGTCCAAGTTGTTGAACGAGTAATCCCGCAGTTCAAATAGCCTTATCTTTACCTCATATAACATAGATGTCATAACGGGGGGTGCCTTATGTTCATCGAATTATTATCTTTTGCTATTGCATTGATAGCTTCAATTGGCTTCACTCCGGTAGCACGGAAGCTAGCCCTACGCTTGGGGGTTATTGACCATCCTGGGCCACGTAAGATTCATCTCTCTCCCATGCCCCTTATGGGCGGCCTCGCTATGTACGTTGCTGCTGTGATGACCATTATCATCTTTACTTATATTATCGTTGCTGATTATAGCACCCGAGCACAAATCATCGGGATCTTGGCAGGTTCCACATTGCTAGTTGTTGTGGGTATCATGGATGATCGAGGTATACTCCACCATCAGGTTAAGTTCCTTATAGCTATGCCCGTTGCTGCTATCATTCTTTTAGCTTCGGGTATCAAGGTCCAGTTCATGACTGTTTTCTTTGCCAGTCCCCTGTCTACCCTACTCGATGTCTTTCTCACCCTTTTCTGGGTGGTGGGTATTACTGCTGCTTTTAGTATCTTGGACCACATGGATGGTTTGTGTACCGGCGTGACAGCTATGGCATCATTCTTCTTCTTAGCTTGTGCTGTCTCAAATGGTCAGGGCCTGATAGGTACACTGGCTGCTGCTATGATGGGCTCCTCCCTGGGGTTCCTTTGCTGGAATTTCAATCCTGCCAAGATTTTTATGGGTGACGGTGGAGCCATGTTCCTGGGGTTTATGATGGCAACCCTGGGTCTCAAGCTACGATTTCCCACCCTAAATCCGGCTATTAGTTGGATGATCCCCATTGTCATCCTGGGTGTTGTCATTCTTGATACGACCCTTGTTACCGTTTCACGTGCTCGGCGTGGTCTTATCCCGTTCGCTTCCCCTGGTAAAGATCATATAGCGCACCGGCTGGTCAAATTGGGCCTTAGTCAGCGAAGGGCTGTTCTTGTCCTCTACGGCCTGAGTATCCTTTCCGGGCTGCTGGCATTGCTTATAACCCGGCTCTCCTTATGGCAAACATACACCTTGGTGAGCATAATAATCTTGGGTGCTCTTTTGATCATTATTGTTTTGGAACATGTGCCATATGAGCGGCAAGGAGTTCAGAATGTATCTGACATTCCTGACTCTTTTGTAGAGTGATTATTAGAGATATTATGTAGAGTTGTCATCCAGATTGGAATAAAACTTATGAAAATACCCTCCGAATACAATCCCTCTGCCTAAACTCCTTCTCCAGAGCCTCTGGTATTCAGAAAGAGTCCTCCCTTGAAAATTGCCTTCTCCCCTTTATCGTCCCTGTACGGGAATGTGGTTATTGAGCTACACTGCCTGCTGTTGCACCTGACTAACCGCTCTTTCTTTTCTGTTGTTCAGTGACCTTATAATACTCTTCCCCAGTGATATTCCCGGTTTTTCAACTAGTATGTGCAGGAGAAAAGCAATAGGATATGTGAGACATATCATAATAAACAGTAAAATACCGTACCGTTCAAATGGGGATAAGTTGACATACCACGGTTGAGTTGTAATGAAATGGGCACTCAGCGGAAAAAGGATTATGTTATGCAACAAATAAACTCCGTATGAAGTATCGGCCATAAACGATGCTATACGAGAACCCAGAGCATCCGATGCGAGATTGAATACATTTTTGATGTGTAATCTATCTTGTGATGGATCATATAGCAAAAGAAATGTTGATAATAGCACAGGACCGAGAAAATAAGGGGATGAATAGGTGCCTGCTAATCCAATCGCCATGAAGCAGAGTAATGCAGTTTTATAAAAATCCTGTACTCGAAAATGGAACGCTTCTGCCAGCAAAATGCCCACAACAAAATAGTTTAATTTAAGTGGCAAAAAAGAGGGCTCTGGAAAATTGCTTATTATATGGGGTCTGCCCATAAGAGAGACACCGAAAAGCTTATGTCCAGCTAAACATATAAACAATAATATCGCAGTTGCCCAGAAATAACCAATTCTCCTATTGAGTAACATGATGAAAGGTAGTACGAGATAAAACTGCATTTCTAATGCTATGCTCCAATCGGGCATGACATTGCCGATTGCGTATTTGGGTATTAATCCAAATAGGAATGTGTAATGTAAGCCTATATTAATCCACGATAGTTTCGGCATTGATATGTCTATCCATGTCTTATGTGAAATTGGATCCACCCATATTTTATGCGAAATCGGGTCTATCCACGGTTGTGGAAAGACGGATGTGGTGGTAATGTAGTCCCGGAGATTAGATTGAAAAATGAAGGCTGTAGTAAGAAGAAGGTAATACACCGGAGCGATGCGGAAGAACCGCCTAATGTAAAAATTCCGCCACGTTGATGTTGAGTGCCATGGTTCTTTTTCCTCTCGGATGCGAAAGTAATAGGCCATTAAAAATCCTGAAATAAACATGAAAACGTCAACAGCGATTGTTGGATTATTAATAATTGGCAGTTGATTGCTAGCGCCTGCTGCATAAGCCGTATGCCCAGCAAGGACCCAAAATGCCATTAGACCTCTCAGACCATCTAAAAATGGAATATGTGCTTTATCTGGGCTATGTGCTGGCATGATACTGCAATTAGTGGTCTAGCATTGATTATATAAACCGCTAATATTCTCTTCAGAGTTTTATCCCTCCTTACTATCATATTTTTGATCATGGAATCAATCACACTTTAGGGTGATTTTAGGACTAATACTTTGTATATTTCACACAACTATATAAAAATACATACGTAAATGTATTGATTGAAATAAAAGGGAGAGTAAAAAGCTACTTAATTAATCCATTCCAAAGAACCCTTCTTAAATTGGGACTCCTTAATATTGTAGTCACGGCATTCTTATGCCAGTCGAATTTCCCATTCTCCGATATAAATGAAAAAAAGTTGTCTTGCTCGGCAGCCTCAAAAAGCGCATCTATGGAGTTGTCATCCAGCTTGGAATAAAACTTATGAAAATACTCTCCGAATACAATCTCTCTGCCTAAACTCCTTCTCCAGAGCCTCTGGTATTCAGAAAGAGTCCTCCCTTGAAAGTTGCCTTTCTTAAAAGCTCTATTGATAACATCTGAAGCTATTTCCGCACCAAGAAGGCCGTAGTAAATTCCTCCTCCAGTGGTTGTTTTTATCTGGCCTGCTGCTTCACCCACGACAACGATTCTATCCGAGTAGCTTCTCGGTATGAATCCAAAGGCGATCCCCCTTCTTTTTATCATTCCTGTACATGAGTCGCAATTTGTTGTAGAGATGTTTGATAGAACATTTTTTAAACCCTCAAGAGCATTCCCTTCAGTCATAACCCCGACTCTCATTCTTCGATTCATAAGAGGTATAGCCCATCCAAAAAAACCGTTTGAAAATCTGCTTCCAAAATACACTCTTAGTTGTTCTATATGCTCCGCCTTGGTCTCAATCTGAATTCCCTTTATAATCTTCTTAGGGCGTCCCAAGCCGAGTATTGTCTGAAGTTTAAAATTCATCCCTGTAGCTATTACAACAACCTGAGCGCGTATCCTACTTTCGCCTTCCGGTGTCTTTAAAATGACCTCTACAAACCTGTTTTCTACTGAGAGTGCGACCACCTTTGAATTAAGCCAAATCTCGGCTCCACTTGCACTCGCTCGCTCGCTCAGCTTTCCATCAAAAATGTGTCTATCAACGACAAGGGCCGCCGTCTCTGGGTGAGAATATGGAAGGCACATTCCCCCTGGGGAGAATAGTTCTGCATCTTTTATCTTACCCACTATTGATTCCTTAGGCAGGTCATATCTCAAAAAGGCTTCTTTGCTTACAACCCCGGAGCACACGACACCTTTTCCAATCTCTGAGTGTTCTTCAAATAAGACTACACTCAACCCGAAGTTGGAGAGGAGGGTAGCGGTGTGAAGACCACTGGGACCGCCTCCCACAACAATCACATCAAACCATCTACTGCCATTGCTGTGCAATTTTTGGTGGCTTCCTGTCTCTATGTTTTGACCTTTTTAAGCGATAAGATTAAGTAAAATTAGACCCATTATATACGTTTAAAGCGACATTTTGGATTTAGACCAATGGTGGATTAATTGACCCTTGTATGGACCTCCATCCTCCTTTTAGCATCTATCCGATACGTCTGCTTATTATGATTTTCACATCTAACATATCGGTAAAGCCTCTGCGGGTGTGTCCGAATTGGCTTTAGTGTATCAAATAATACATAGGATTAAGCCTAAAATCAATATTTGTTTATCTGGAGATTAACACTTGAGGGAAGGAGAGAGATATAAAAGAAGACCTCCTTAGTGTCTATCATTATTGGATAAATAAACACAAGGAGGTCTCAAATGAAAATACCCAAAAGAATTATCCACAAAATT
>Ga0209810_1000768_pt1 | contig 60096 bp, 42 predicted proteins | sample Coa_R1_7_FD_187159 | JGI IMG/M metagenome (GOLD analysis project Ga0209810, IMG submission 187159) | Surface soil microbial communities from Centralia Pennsylvania, which are recovering from an underground coalmine fire - Coalmine... | ecosystem: Environmental > Terrestrial > Soil > Unclassified... | reverse complement strand
CCTTCACAGTGTATCAGAAGACCTTTAGTGCTGGGACTGTAACACTGGGAGGGAACAGGGCTTCTGGATATAGCGGTAATCCATCTATGTATTTTGTTATTGTAATTCCAAGTGCTCCTACACCGACGCCTACTCCAACACCTACTCCCATATCTGGATGGACTGCATTTGATGATACTGGTATAGCATCTAATTGGCAGGTTAATGGTACACAATTTACTCAGCAAAACTTCGTAGGCACTAATTTGCAAACTTATCATTTTGGAACTTACTTATATGCAAGCAGCGGGTTTTCTCTTACTGACTATACAGTTTCACTCAACGCTATATCTCTTGATAATACTGTAGGGAATGAGGATGCTGACATAGGGGTAATGTTCAGGTATCAGGACAACAACAACTACTATAGGTTCTCAATGAATTATGCTTTAGGCTTTACGAGACTGGAAAAGAAGGTCAACGGTGTGTGGAGTACATTCAGTGTTAATAGTAGAGGATTTATTCCGGGGCAGAAACAAGCTATTACTGTAGTAGTAAGTTCAAATAACATTCTTGTTTATCTAAATGGTGAACCGCTTTTTAGCGTTCAAGACTCTAGTCTTAGTTCCGGTACTATTGCTCTTTACTGTCAGGATAAGGCCAGTTTTGATAGTGTATTGGTTAATGCAAACAGCACTGCGCCTTCTATTATTATTTCCACTCCGATTTCTTACTCAGTGCAGGATTCGAGTACTTTAGATGTATCGGCAGTAGCCACAAATGTTCCTGCTGGAGGAGGAGTTAAGTTTGTGCTCGATGGCCAAACCTCATTCATTGATTCCAGTCCGCCGTATAGTGGGCAATTTACAGGACTTTCTAAAGGTGATCATACGGTTGGTGCTTTTATAATTGACTCAGGTGGAAATACGCTAGCAAGTGATACGAATGTTGTGGTTGGGGTTCGTGGAGATTACTACATTGGATATGGAGATAGTATTACTGCTGGAGTAGAAGATCTCTATTCATTGGATAATTCTTCACAAGATGGCAGGGTCATTGCACTTGAGGGGTATGAATCAAATTTAACCGACTTTTTAAACGCTAATAATTATCCAAACATAGTCTTTGATGAAGGGCTACCCGGTGCCAAGTCTATTGACGGATTAAATGATGTGGATTCCATAATAGAACGGCATCCTAATAGTAACAAGGTGCTCATACTCCTTGGGACAAATGACTCATTTGGCACAATGCCTGTGCCAAGTGGATTGAATTGTTCGGGGAGTTCTTGTAATGGTACTTTTTATCAGAATATGCAGACACTTGTTAACACTCTCAATAGTAACGGGAAAACGCCTATAGTGGCTCTTGTTCCACCAGCCTTTGGTGATTGCAGCAATGCAATCAGTTGCCCCTCTTATACCAATCCGGATAACGCATCGAGGAATCAGCTTATTAAGCAATATAATCAGGTTATACAGAATCAGCTTACAGGGATTCAAGTAGGGCCGGACTTCTACTCTAATTATATAAACCACTTTGATCTATTTGCAATTAAAATAACCAGTCAGGGTCAGCTCACGGCGGATAACCTCCATCCAAATGGGCTGGGGACTGTGGTTCAGGCATATTTGTGGGGTGATTCACTTCTTAATCAGAATGGTTTGCCCTTTATCTTGGGGAATCTTACCCCCAATAACGGATTCTCTCCCCCGAACTACAAGCAGAATTTAATACAGGTTGGCAGTCTATATTATATTGACAGAACCTTTACCATTACCAGTATTCCTTCTCAATTGCAGGGGAATGAGAAGGTATGGATAATGACGGGAAATAACGATAAGTCCAATACGAGTACGAACTTCTTGAGCTTCAGTATTGATAAGACCTCTACAGTTTACGTGGCCTATGACTTGACACAAGCAACAAAGCCCCCCACCTGGCTCTCAAGTGCATTTACAAAGACCTCGAACACGATTGGAACAACAGATGTGACCTTCACAGTGTATCAGAAGACCTTTAGTGCTGGGACTGTAACACTGGGAGGGAACAGGGCTTCTGGATATAGCGGTAATCCATCTATGTATTTTGTTATTGTTCAGTAGGAATAAAAAGAAAGCCTGTCAGGGGTGAAGATGAAGAGATTAACTTGTTTGTTTCTTATATTATCAATAGCGAGCCTGCCAATTGAGGGAAGGCTCTATGCTCAAGAAACTGTTGTTTCTAAGTCTCAGGCTGAAGGTGTATTGAACAGCTACTTTAGCCTGCTAAAAACTGGTGACACCTCTGGTATATTAAACTTGCTAACCGGACCATTATTAAAGCAGAAGGAGATACTTTTAAGAGACAATCCTACGTATGGAGAATTTCTGAAAGAGAGATACAAAAATGCCCAATTTTTTGTCATCGGACAGAAGCTAACCAGCAAAAAGCGATTGGCATTGGATGTGTTAGTTGTCTTCAATGGTCAAGAAGAATTAGAAACTAGGTTAATTTTTATTAATAAAGGTGACGGAGTGAAAATTTTCGCGGAGAAGGACCCTGGAGATAATAAATCAGACGATTGAGATAAAGTATATTTACCTCTCTTTTAGCTTAGTCTTACATAGTCCTAAAAGTTCTCTGTCCCCTTTAATGATTTCACTATATCGGTTGCCGCACTTATATAATGACCTCGTTATCTCTCATCATCCCGACGTATAATGAGCGCCCAAATATTGCCTCTCTAATCCGACGAGTAACCTTTACTCTGGAGAAGATTATGGATGATTTTGAGATAATCGTGGTTGATGACAATAGTCCTGATGGAACCTGGCAAGTAGCTGAGGAACTAACTAAAGAGAATTCTCATCTCAGGATTATAAGACGCCGAGACGAAAGGGGACTCGCTACTGCTGTGGTGGTGGGGTGGAAGATAGCCAGAGGGGAAATTTTGGGGGTTATGGATGGAGACCTGCAGCATCCGCCCGAAACCCTGCCGAAATTGCTCGATCCAATTCTTAACGCTCATGCGGATATAGTTGTTGCGAGCCGGCATGTAAACGGGGGCGGGGTCAGCGACTGGAGATTAGCTCGCAGGTTTGCATCCTGGACAGCCGCATCCATTGCAACTTTAATGCTGCCCGGCCTCTTACGGACTGTGCGTGACCCTATGTCGGGGTATTTTCTCATTCAACGCCCTGTTATTGAATCCGTTAATTTAAAACCTCAAGGGTATAAAATCCTTTTAGAGGTATTGGCTAGAGGCAGGTATAGAACCGTTGTAGAAGTGCCTTACGTTTTTGAGGAGCGTAAAGAAGGCGGGAGCAAACTCGGCCCGAAACAGTACCTAGAATTCTTTGCCCATCTGGGACGCCTGGCGGGGGAGACAGGTCAAATCGGACGCTTCTTACGTTTCTGTACCGTTGGTCTTTCGGGTGTCTTTGTAAATGAAGGGGCGCTTAGATTTTTCACAGAAACAGGCAGCGTATATTATGTCTATTCCTCCATCTTAGCATGTGAGATGGCTATCGTTAGCAATTTCCTCTTTAACGAGTTTTGGACGTTTCAGGATGGATCGAATCAAAGACCTGCTATGATAGATCGTTTAAGACGATTTTTAAAATTCAACTTGATTTGCGCCATAGGAGTTATTTTGAATGTAACAGTACTTTGGGCTTTGACTGATTTAGCGGGATTATACTATCTAATCAGCAACCTATTTGGAATCGGTGTTTCCACCCTCTGGAATTATGGCTTAAATAGTAATATTACATGGGAGGTACCCGTAGAGCGTAAAGTGGAAAAGCCCCTCGATCAAGGTGAGGCTGTGTTAAATACGGGTTATATATCACATGGGCCTAAGGGAAAAAGCGGCTTGAAGAGATAACTGAATAGAGTATCACCAAAAACTTAGGGGATAAAGATTCATGAAACTACTGATTATAGGGCTTGACTCTGCTGTTCCTGACCTCGTTTTCAACAAATGGATGGAAGAGCTTCCGAACCTGAAGAGGCTTATGGAAAAAGGGGCATACGGGCCTCTTGAAAGCACCCATCCTCCGATAACGGTACCTGCCTGGGCATCCATGATGAGTAGCAAGGATCCGGGTCAGCTAGGTTATTATGGCTTTCGTAATAGAAAGGACTACTCATACGATGGTTATACAATAGCCAATTCTACGGCGGTGCGCTATGATAGGGCCTGGGATAAACTCTCGGATGCGGGGAAGAAGGTTATCCTGCTTGGCGTTCCTCAGACCTATCCTACCAGACGGATAAATGGGTGCATAGTAACCGACTTTCTTACGCCCTCTACAAAAAGTGAGTACACATATCCGTCTGAGCTTAAGGAGGAGATAGAAAAGGTCTCAGGCGGGTATGTATTGGACGTAGAAAACTTCCGCACCGAGGATAAAGATGCGCTCCTTGAGCGCATTTACGAGAAGACAAGAAAACATTTTAAGGTGGCAAAGCATCTCATTAGCACAAAGCCCTGGGATTTCTTTATGGTTGTTGAGATGGGAGTTGACCGCATTCAGCATGGTTTTTGGAGCTATATGGACCCGGAACATCACAAATATCAAGCGGGAAATCCATTTGAAAATGCTATTAGAGAATACTATAGGTTCTGTGATAGGGAGATCGGAGATCTCCTTTCCCTTGTTTCTAAGGAAACCATAGTAATGGTTGTATCAGACCATGGGGCAAGAAAGATGGACGGAGGTATATGCTTTAATGAGTGGCTTATAAAAGAGGGGTACTTAACACTCAAGGAATATCCTTCGCGGCCTACTCCTATAAGTGATGTAGAAATAGACTGGAGTAGGACAATGGCCTGGGGCGATGGTGGATACTACGGGCGTCTTTTTATGAATGTAAAGGGAAGGGAGCCACAGGGAATTATCAATCCCAAGGATTACGAAAGGATTCGCTCTGAGTTAATTGAGAAGATAGAGGCCATAGAAGACCCGGAGGGAAAAAACATCGGGTCTAGAGCCTATAGACCCGAGGATTTATATAGAGAAGTTAACGGGGTTGCCCCCGACCTTATTGTCTACTTTGGAAACCTGGACTGGCGCTCTGTGGGAAGCGTGGGACTGAGGAGCATATACACGTTTGAAAACGATACGGGGCCTGATGAAGCCAATCACGACTGGCAGGGCGTATTTATTTTAAATGAAATGGGATGCAGGTGGGGAAACTTGGGGCTAGGGTATAAAGAGAGCTTAAATATTTATGATGTAGGTCCTACGGTGCTTAATCTCTTTGGAATGGAATCTGATAATGATTCAATAGGGAAAAGTTTAACTGATTATAAGGAAGATGGATTCTTTGATAGGTTAAAAGCACGCCTTGGGCTATCATAGGCAGTTCGGGTATTCCGGCTGGGGCTTGAGTATGGGGAATAAACATGAATCTTATCAATAGAAAATACGAAGGCTTGAAACAACTTATCGCTATAGGTCTAATGTTAGGTTTTATTTTTGGAATTGGAAATGGGTTGCTCTTTATATATTCAAACCGTTACTTTCAGCTTGGAATGTACAATATAGCATTTTCATACTTGCGCTCAATAGTAAACTATTTCTCACTAATCTTTCCTTTCTTTTTTATTATTGTGTCCTTAGCTATCTGGTTTATTTATTTTATTCTAACTACCTTTCTGAAAGATACAATTAGAGGAGAGAGATATACATACTACACGGTTATAACTATAATTTTAATTGGGTTATTCTTGATCACCGGCTATCGGGCTAATAAATCACCTTGGTATCCAGATTTCCTTTCCATTACGGGATTTTGTTATAATGCAGTAGTTGCACTCTCCTTTATCTTTTTGGGATTCCTAATTTTCAAAATATTACCTAGAACTCATGAGTTTCTTTCACATATAGTTCCAAAAATTTTTCATTTTAGGTTTGTCCTTATTGTACTCTTTCTACTTGTGGTTTTGAATGGTTTTGTTAATTACCGCCGTCTTCAGACGTATAGGAATGGTTTAAACGTTCTCTTCATCACTGTTGATACGCTGCGGGCCGACCACTTAGGGGCCTATGGGTACGTGAGGGACACTTCACCTAATATTGATAAGTTGGCTAAGGAGGGAATCTTATTCTCTCAAGCTGTTACGCAATGGCCCAAAACTACTCCGAGTTTTGTCTCTATGTTAACCAGCACATACGGACATTATAATGGTGTAATTAGAAGTACGGGGCAGAAGGTCAGTGATTATTTTGTACTCTTGCCTGAAATCCTGAAAAACGCTAATTACAACACCGTTGGTATTGTCACAAATGGTAATTTAGCTGCGGCATACGGGTTTAATCAAGGTTTCGATACGTATATCGAGACTTGGCGAAAATCTCAATCTGACAAGGATGCAAAGCCCGTTACCGAAAACGCCCTTTCTTGGCTTAAGGACAATTCATATAAGGGGAAGTTCTTTATGTGGCTCCATTATAGTGATCCCCATTCCCGCTATGAACCTCCCGGACCTTATAATGGGATGTACGTGGGTGACAAGTACTATTCGGGTTCTCAAAGGGCTAGGTTCAACCCTGGACTAAATGACGATATTGGCGGCATTCCTCGTCGGTCGCGTCTCGGTAATCATGACGAAATAGGTTATTATATCGCACAATATGACGCGGAAATTCGCTATGTGGATGAAAATATTGGGAGGATCTTAGATGCGGTAAAAGCTATGGGCCTCCGTAATAATACGCTTATTATTTTAACAGCTGATCATGGGGAAAGTTTAGGGGAACATAATTATTACTTTGAACACGGGCGATTACCTTATGATGATTGTGTTAGGGTTCCTTTGATTATAAAGATTCCTGGTCTTAAATCAAAAATTAAGACCATAGGCAGGCCGGTGGAGTTAGTTGACGTAATGCCAACCATTCTGGATTCTTTGAAAATCCCGCTCAACAAAGAGGCACAGGGGAAGAGCCTGGTACCACTGATGTTGGGAGATACCCATAGTATTCCAGAGTATGTGTTTACCGAAGCTGGGTATATGCAAAATTATCAACGAGTGATTCGCACAAAGATATGGAAACTAATTTATATTCCCGACAAAAAAGATCAGAAAATTATGCAAGGGATGCCATTCGAATTATACAACATTGAAAGTGACCCGAAGGAATTAGATAATCTGATCAATGTTAAGACTGAGATTGCCAATGGACTAAAAGAGGAGCTTTTCAGGTGGATGAGGTCGGCCAAGGGGATCAACGGACTACCATCACGGGAGAAGATTAGTATTGATAAGCAAACCGAAAAGGACTTAAGGTCATTGGGATATGTCCAGTAAGGAGAATCAATAATGATAAGAAGAATCGATCAAACTAAGTGGCTTAAGTATCTTTTTGAGGCTCTGACTCTGACGCTCATATTAGGTATATTTGGCGGGATTGTTATTGGTCTCCTAAGGAGTTGGAAGTACATTTCAAAAGGGCTATTTCTTCTTAGCCTTGATATCCTAAGCCTTAGTATTGATTATAGTCTTCTTGTAGCTTTTCTATTCCTTCTTCTATATCTATTTCTATTCTTGGCTCTTTATCGCGTTATTAGGCGTGTGGAGTGGACCTGTTTTCTTGCGGGTGCCGTATCCTGTATCCCATTTTTCCTGTTCTTCGGATATAGAATAAACCAAATAAACGGGATATATCGGTCTAACTTCTTCACGAGGGAAGCTTTTATCTTCAATCTAAAGGTTGGTCTAGGGTTTGTATTCTTGTGGTTTTTGATTTCAGTTGGACTTTTCTTGTGGACCAGGTCAAGGATTTTAAAGACATCAACTCTTAGTATCAGGGGCTTGGGTCTGCTTTTGAGTACGGTATTGGTTTTGAATATCGCGATTCTCTCATTTTATAAGTTATATGCAACCGACTCCCCCAATGTGATAATTCTTTTAATAGATGCGTTACGGGCTGATCACCTAAGTTGCTATGGATATAGCCGAAATACCACACCGAATATAGATGAGTTTGCAAAAGGTTCTGTAATATTCACTCAAGCGATAAGCCAGAGTACCTATACGAAAACCAGTATAGCTTCGCTCTTTACTTCGCGATACCCATACGAGCATGGAGTATATGAGAATGAGAAGGATAGCGAGGGTGATATACATTCTGATATCTTGAGTGCAAAGGAAACGACTCTGGCAGAGGCTCTTTTGCAAAATGGGTTCTTAACTATGGCTTGGCTAGAACAAACCGAGCTGAGAGCATATATGGGATTTTCACAGGGATTCGTAGAATATAATGAACAACAAGGGAGGATACAATACATTAATCAAAAGTTTATTAAGTGGTTAAATGGAATCGGGAAGAAACACAAATTCTTCGCTTATATCCATATTATTGATTTGCATGACCCTTACCGACCAAAACCTCCCTATGATACGATGTATGGCGTTTACAGTGATGTTTACGCGGGTAATGTTCTCGAAAAAGCAAACTATGAGCCTTTCCTTAGGGCAATTCGGGAAGGGAAAAGAAAACTAGAAAAGAGGGATGTTGATCAGCTCATAGCCTACTATGATGGTCTACTGACTTATACAGATAGTCAAATCGGGCTTCTCTTAGAAGAACTAAAGAAAGCGGGCTTATACGATAACACCCTAATAATCCTGACTGCTGACCATGGAGATGGGTTCATGAAGCATGGGTTTGTTTCACATCTCACTACGCCTTATGATGGATTACTTCATGTCCCTCTGATTATCAAATTTCCGAAATCAGTTTATGCAGGGAGGGTTGTTAAAAACCAAGTTCGACTGATAGATGTTATGCCGACGATACTGGATTTCTTAAAAATAAAAACCGATAGCAAATTGGAAGGATTCAGCTTGCTGAATTATCTGGATGCCAATAAGAGAAATGGGAATAATTTCCCCAAATATGCTTATAGTGAAGTTTTGGATAGGTACGACCGCCACTATCTCACATCAATTAGAACGGAGAGATTTAAATATATTGACTTTCCGGGCAAAAAGGATGAATTTTATGACCTTAGCGTGGATCCGAAAGAACAAAATAATATTATAGACTCGAAACGTGATGAGGCAGAGAAGTTCCATAAAATGGCTCTGGCTATAGCTTTGGAGAGAGAGAAAAAAAAGAAAGAAGTGGGAAAAGTAATTCTTGATAAAAAGGCAGTTGAGGAGTTAAAAGCCTTAGGTTATATCCAGTGATTAATGAAAGAAATCTATAGCTATGAGAAATGTTAGAAGATCCTTTCTGTTTTTCTTCATATTCTTGTTGATTGGCTCTGTAAAAAGTGCTCAGGCTTACATTGGACCTGGAGCCGGTTTTGCTTTTTTATCCTCCTTTTTCTTTCTTTTTATTGCATTTGCACTTGCTATATTCTACCTCCTTTCTTGGCCTCTTCGATTTGGTTTTAGGGCTTTATTCCGTAAGAGTTATAAAGGAAAGAGTCAGGTTAAGCGGGTAATCATTGTCGGATTAGATGGCATGGACCCAAAGCTTGCGGATAAATTCATGAGTGAGGGTAAGCTTCCCAATTTTCGAAGGTTAAAGGAGAGCGGGACATTTGCCCCTTTAGACACAACCTATCCTTCAATTTCTCCTGTCGCGTGGTCTTCTTTTATGACCGGGGTTGATCCCTCTTACCATAATATATTTGATTTTCTCACTCGCGACCCATGTACCTACCAGCCGATGCTTTCTTCTGCTGAAATAGGAAGAGCCTCGAAAGTGCTTCCCATCGGGAGATATATGGTTCCTCTCGGGAAACCCAGGATGAAGCTTCTTAGAAAGAGTCAACCCTTTTGGAAGATATTGGGTGAAAACGGAATATTTAGCTCGGTTATCCGTGTTCCTATAACCTTTCCCCCGGAGAAATTTAGCGGTGTTCTTTTATCCGGGATGTGCACCCCTGACCTCAAGGGGTCTCAAGGGACCTTTTCATATTACACTACAAATGAAAGTGATAAGAGGGGAAAAACAGGGGGTGTAAATTATCATTTTACATTGAACGGTGATACTATTCACACCTATCTTCACGGTCCAGACAATAGTTTGGTTAAAAACGGTGGAGAGCTTAAGATTCCGCTTACAATCAGAGTGGAAAAAGGGAAAAACAGGGTTAAGATTGAGGTATCCGGTCAGAGGTTTGAACTGGAGCCGGGGACCTACTCACCCTGGATTAAGGTGACCTTTCGCCCTGGCTTAGGTATTAAGGTTCACGGCATCTGCCGATTCTATATTAATAAAATCTCACCCGATATTGAGCTTTACGTAACCCCTATTAACATTGACCCCGAAGAACCCGCGCTTCCAATTTCTCATCCATTTATATACTCAGTCTACCTTGCCAAATTAATCGGGCCCTATGGAACCCTGGGGCTGGCCGAAGATACTTGGGCTCTTAACGAACGTGTTATTGATGAGGAAGCATTTCTCAAGCAGGCGTACCTCTTCTACGAAGAGCGCGAGAAGATGTTTTTCAAAGCCTTAGAGAGGACCACAAAGGGGCTTTGCACCTGTGTTTTTGATACTACAGACCGCATCCAGCACATGTTTTTCCGCTGTCTTGATGAGAGCCACCCGGCAAATAAAGGGAAAGAAGTAGAGAGATATAAAAACGTTATAGAAGACCTGTACGTGCGTATGGATAAACTCATCGGGCGGGTTTTAGAGAATGTTAATAATGATACTGCCGTTATAGTTATGTCGGATCATGGATTTACTCAATTTAAAAGAGGGGTCAATATAAACACGTGGCTTTTGCAAAACGGGTATTTGGCTCTCAAGGACGGAAAGACGATAAGCGGCGAGTGGTTTAAGGATGTAGACTGGGAAAAGACTAAAGCCTTCTCGCTGGGGCTTACGGGTGTTTTTATAAACAGAAAGGGAAGAGAATCATGCGGGATTGTAGAAGAGGGAAGCGAACTCCAGAACCTTAAGCGGGAGCTAATAGCGGGTCTAACGAGGCTTGTGGATGAAGCTACTGGAGAGGTGGCTATACGAGAAATAGTGGATACGGAATCTCTGCTTTCCGGCCCCTACGTTTACGATGCTCCCGACCTTCTAATCGGCTACAACGGAGGATACAGGAATTCCTGGGATTGCGCGGTAGGACGTGTGACAGAAGGGGTGTTTGAAGACAACACAAGAAGCTGGAGCGGAGACCATTGCGTAGACCCGAAAGTAGTTCCCGGCGTATTTTTCTCTAGTAGGAAGATCAACACCGCCAGACCTGACATTAAAGATATTGCCCCTACGGTGCTGAGCCTATTTGGAGTGGAGATTCCACCTTATATGAAAGGAAAGCCGCTTATCGGTACTCCTAAAGAGTCGGAGTTTTTATTACCCGAAGTAGGGGAAGAAAAGCGGAAAGCCAAAGCGGGGTAGCATAACATTAACGGTTTATGGGTGTTCACCCTTTTCTTCGATAGAAGCCTCAGGCGAAAGATCGAAAAGAATATAAATATGAAAGCAAAATATATTTTTAATATAATCTCCATTATAATTGGGCTGAGTTTCTTTATGATAGCAAGTGGTTGCAGTGAAACTAAGGGCTCTGTCACCGCTACTAAAAAGAGGGTACTTGTCTTGGGGTTTGATGGAATGGATCCTCAAATTCTAAAGCGCTTAGTTGGGGAGGGGAAACTCCACAATTTTGAGCGACTGATAAAAACTGGCGACTTTAGCCCCCTTGGGACGAGCATACCTCCTCAGAGCCCAGTGGCTTGGTCTAATTTTATTACTGGAATGAACCCCGGAGGTCACGGCATTTTTGACTTTATCCATCGGGATCCTGAGACCATGATTCCTTATCTTTCTACTTCAAAGACGGAGCCTTCTAAAAAAACAATTAACATCGGGAATTGGGTTGTTCCTCTCACCGGTGGGAAGGTTACTCTGCTGCGTCATGGAAAAGCCTTTTGGGAATACTTAGAGGAAAAGGGGATTCCAACTACTATTTTCCGGGTTCCAGCAAACTTCCCGCCGATGCATACACATGCGGATGCGCCGGTATATCAACTCTCTGGTATGGGGACACCTGACATACAAGGCACATACGGAATGTTTTCTTTTTATACGGATGAGCAAATTAACAAATATGGAGAGATTTCTGGGGGAAAGATTTTCCCTATACAGGTTATAGATAATGAGATTCGGGCTAAATTACCCGGTCCTCCAAATATCCTTCGAAAGGGTAGTCCACAGACATTCGTTGATTTTACGGTTTTTATTGATCCCGAAAATCCAGTGGCTAAGTTTGTAATTCAAGATCATCAAATTATCCTTCAACAAGGAGAGTGGAGTGATTGGATTAAGGTGAATTTTAGTGTAATTCCTCTCTTTCAAAGTGTAAGCGGCATCTGTCGTTTATATCTCAAGGAGGTGCATCCTCATTTCAAACTGTACATTACTCCAGTTAACATTGACCCCTCTGCTCCGGCTTTGCCCATTTCGACACCTGAGGACTACTCGGAGGAATTATATAAAGAAATAGGACCATTTTATACTCAGGGGATACCGGAAGATTCAAAGGCGCTATCGGAGAAGGTTTTAGACGATGGTGAATACCTTCAGCAGGCCAATATTGTTTTGGATGAAGAGCTAAGGATGTTTGAATATGAGTTAAACCGTTTTAAATCGGGTCTTCTTTTCTTTTACTTTGGAAGAACAGACCAACTTGCACACATGTTCTGGCGAGCAATGGATCCAAATCATCCGGCTTACGATCCACAGAGCAAATATAGGCGTGTGATTGAGCAAACATATATTGATATGGATGGGGTGTTAGGGAAGGCTCTTAAAAGGTTGGACGGAAATACTACGCTCATAGTTCTATCCGATCACGGTTTTGCGCCATTTTACAGGGCGTTTAATCTCAATACATGGCTTAAAGACGAAGGATACGCGTCATTAACTGATGATTCGGAAGGCGATTACCTTCAAAACGTTGACTGGACTAGAACCCGAGCATACGGGATAGGGTTTAATGGATTATATTTAAACCTCAAGGGTAGAGAAAAAAGAGGGATAGTTCTGTCGGAAGAAAAAGAGGCTTTACTAGATGAGATTTCAAAGAAATTGTTGGCTATACGTGATCCGAAGACCGGACAGCAGGTTATTACAAAGGTTTATAAGGCGGAAGAGGTATATACAGGTGCTTATGTGAAAGACGCTCCCGACCTAATTATCGGCTACAACAGGGGTTATCGGTCATCCTGGGAAACGGTTTTAGGTAAATTCCCCAAAGAGGTTTTGAGAGATAATACAGGGAAGTGGAGTGGGGATCATTTAATGGAGGCGGAACTTGTTCCGGGTATTCTCCTTTCAAATAAAAAGATAAAATCCGAACACCCGGCTCTTTATGATCTTGCCCCAACGATTTTAGCTGAATTTGGAATTCCTAAACAAGAGGGAATGATTGGCAATAGCGTATTTACCGTCGTGAGCGCGGATAGATCCAGATAAAAATTCAGATTTAAGGAGGTAACAAATTATGTTTGGTCCTAAGATTAAATTGGAGAAGGATTTGTTTGAGAGATGTAAAGAGTATGCTAAAGAAGCGGGTTATGGCTCTGTAGAAGAATTTATTACTCATACTCTGGAGAAAGAGTTAAGAAATAAGGAAAAGAAATCTCGAGGAGGAGAAGAGGAGGTCATAAAAAGGTTAAAGGGGCTTGGATACATAGAATGAGTTGCAAGTAAGTTAGAAACTCTAATAAACATAGAGAATAAGTAAATGTGGTACTTCAATTTATACTTAAGCCGTTTTTTTGAGTTGTTGTTAAGTCCATTTCAATTGTTAAATCCCTTTTGGTCTTTATTTGTCTTTTCTCTGATAACTGGAATTCTTATGCTTGTGATATTTCGCTATACATCTAATCAAAAGGAGATTAGAGAGGCAAAGGAGCAAATCAAAGCTCATCTACTTGAAATTCGACTTTTTAAAGATGATTTGAGGATTCTGTTTTCTGCTCAAAAGAGCATATTACTCTACAATTTGAAATACATGAAACACGCACTAAGGCCTATGCTTTTTATGATAGTACCTGTGGCAATTATTCTTATTCAACTAGACGGTTGGTTTGGGTACAGACCTTTAAAACAGGGGGAGTCTGCTATTATATCAGTAAAGCTCTCGGACAATAGTATGGGCGCTCTCTCAAATATCTCGATTGAATCGAGTAAAGGACTCATAGTTGAGACACCTCCTCTCAGGATTCACTCAGAAAACGAAGTAGACTGGAGGATTCTGGTAAATGAGCTTGGAGAGCATAAGCTGATATTTAATGTTCTAGGCCATACCTTTCAAAAAGGAGTTATTGTTTCTAATGGACGACTTGTCCGAGTATCTCCGCGTGTCGTTGCTTCAAACCTTTGGGATACCCTCCTGAATCCAGGAGAAGAGTCTATCGTTAAAAATTCTTTGGTAAAACGAATTGAGATTGACTATCCATCCAGGTCTATTGGAATCTTCGGATGGAAGATTCATTGGCTCGTGGTATTTTTTGTCTTATCTATAGTATTTGGGTTTGCATTTAAGGGATTATTGGGGGTCGAAATTTAACTTGTTAGTCCTGCTGGGATGTCAGCAGTGTTTAACTGAAATTGGTATGATTTCCTTAAGAGAAAACCGACCCAGTGGGGATTCCCCTTAAATATTATTCAGGCATGAGTATTATATTTCATAAAGTTAATACTTTTTTCACTCCAAAATATAACTAAAGTCCAATTGATTCCCCTCTACTTGAGAGGTTGACTATAATATCCAAGTGGGTGTGGGTGAGATGGCGGAGCACTAAAAGTAAGGAATTGAGATTTTCTACTATGCAAAGAGCCTATCCAAAAACTAGGGCTGAAATTTCAATCGTTATACCGCTCTATAATGAGGCGAAAAACATAGAGGCATTATCCCTCTCTTTAAAGCAGGTGGTAGAAATGCTGGGTAGGGAGACCGAGATTATTTTTATTGACGATGGAAGTACAGACGAGACATTTCAGGCTTTACTGAATCTTAAAAAGTTGAATGACAATATAAGGATCATACATTTTACAAGAAATTTTGGTCAAACTGCAGCCCTATCCGCCGGCTTTGATTATGCAAAAGGCAATGTGATTATTACAATGGATGGAGACCTGCAGAATGATCCAAAAGACATACCCTTGCTTTTACAAAAGGTTGAAGAAGGGTATGATATTGTTAGCGGGTGGAGATTTAAGAGACAGGACAAATTTCTTCTTCGAACGCTCCCTTCAAAAATAGCCAACTGGCTAATTGGCTTTATAACGGGCGTCAGATTACATGACTCCGGCTGCTCACTTAAGGCTTATCGTTCGGATGTGGTTAAAAATATAAAACTCTACGGAGAGATGCACAGATTTATACCTGCGCTAGCAAGCTCAAGAGGCGCAAAGATCGCTGAGGTCAAGGTTAACCACCATCCTAGAATACACGGCGACTCCAAATATGGGATCTCTCGAACCATACGGGTGTTTCTTGACCTCATAACAATTAAGTTTCTACTGTCGTTCCTGACGCGTCCCCTTCAGATATTCGGCCTTTGGGGGCTTGCATTTTCAGGTATCGGGTTTCTGATCTGCGTTTATCTCTCGGTGGTTAGATTAGTTTTCAAACAAGGTCTATCGGATAGACCCCTTCTCCTACTTGGTGTTATGCTCCTAGTCTTAGGTGTTCAATTTATAGGCTTTGGTCTGGTGGCTGAGATGCAAACAAGAACATACTATGAGGTTCAGAACAAGCCGATATATGTAGTTAAGGATTTTATTGAATAATGTACGAATACCCTCGTTGTTCATTCACTATAAAGTGATTATTTTTATCCTATGGCTACCGGAGATGGGATTCCTCCCTCAACGGGGAAGTGGTATTGGACTAGAAGCGAAGAACCCTTTCATCTTTATAAAGATGAGCAGTTGGAGAGAAAATTTTTTGAAAAAGATTATTCTCAATGTGAAACTTCGAGGTTTTTGAGTTCATAATTTACATATGCGGGCATTTTATTACAGTTTAATTAGATCGAGGCTTCAAAGTATTCTTCTCCGGACTGAGAGTGGATATCGTTTTTTCTTGAAAAGAACTTATGGTGTAGACAATCTAAAGGGGTATCCTGAAGCACCATGGGAAAATGGCGTTCTAAAAACCCACCGACAATGGGAAGACGCTGTGGAACAAGTCAGACAGTTAGGTCTATATCCGCGCTCAGATCCATCTAAGAATTGGGACAGCCTTGCGGCCCTTAGTACAATCCTGAGAAGGACTAATAATAAAGCATATATTCTTGATGCTGGAGCCGAACTATACTCAACAGTCTTGCCCTGGTTGTTTCTATATGGCTACAAGAATCTGCGCGGTATCAATCTAGTCTTTAATTCGCCGGTTAAGCGTGGGGCAATTCATTATGAATATGGAGATATAACACACACGAGGTTCAACGAAGGTACTTTTGATGCAATCACTTGTCTTAGCGTTATTGAGCACGGAGTTGACATTCGTGCATATTTTAAGGAAATGTCACGTATTCTGAAGCCAGGAGGTGTTTTGATCACTTCGACTGACTACTACGAAACTCCCATTGATACAAAAGGTCAATACGCATACGGAGTTCCTATACATATTTTTTCTAAAACTGAGATTATCGCTGCGCTGAAGGTTGCTAAGGAATTTGATTTGATCTTAACAGGACCCCTTGATTTGAGTTGTGAGGAAAAGGCAGTTCGCTGGGAGCCTTATGGATTGGAATATACATTCGCAATTTTCACCTTGCAAAAGAAGCGCTGTGGATTTACTAAAACAGAGAAGTTATTGTCAAGCAGCGCGGAAAGAGAATCGGAAAGGATGGGTTAAAATGACAAACATAGACAAAGATTCCAGAAGTAAAGGGCTTATTATTCCCATCCTGATATTACTTATTATTGTATTAAGTGGATTTTATGTACGAATTGATGGTTTAGCCAATTTAGGATTGGGTTCTGATGAACCGATTCATATATATCCGGCTAAATCAATTTTAGAAACGGGAGAACCTTTACTTCCGTCTGGAATAAAGTATAGCAGAGCTTTGCCATTCACTTATTCGGTTGCCCTTTCTTTTAAGCTATTTGGTATAAGTGAGCTTTCAGCCCGTTTACCCAGTGTCATTTTCGGTACACTCTCAATTATTTTGATTTTTTTTATTGGAAAGGAGTTCTTTGGAACTACGGTAGGTCTTGTTTCTGCATTATTGCTTGCTTTTATTCCCTTTGAAATTGCTTGGTCTAGGACATGTAGGATGTATAGCATGTATCAGTTTTTCTTTCTTTTTGGATTTTTTGCCTTTTATAGAGGATTTGAAAGTGAGAAAACAGATAATTCTAAATCAGAGCCGGCAAAAAAGAGCCTATTGGCTCGAATTCCGATTATCTGCTGCTGGAACCTGAATTTGGGATGGCTATTTCTTTCGGGGATTCTACTTATCATAGCATTTGCCATTCAGTCTGAGGTGTTAATCTTCGGCGTCAGCATTTCTATGTACCTACTTTCTATGACTATTATTACTTTAATTACTAGAGGATACAAGCAAACTCTTCGGTCGAAATACTTTTCTTTTTTTCTGTTCTCTTTGGCTTGTGCCATTATTGCTTTATCCATTCCTGGTGTTTTCGATCTTATTAGTGAGCTCCATAAATTTAATCCAGCATGGAGCAAGTACATTAAAAACAATACACCTGCCACATATTTTAATTTTTTAGTTTCCCCTATTATGTTTCCTATAATGGCTTTTTTCATTTTAGGAACTGTACAAGCTTGTATAAGGGGAAATAAGCCAGGTTTTTATACAGTTGTGTCCCTTGGTGTGCCTTTAGTTATACATTCATTTCTTGTACGCTTTCGAGCACCAAGGTACATATACGATATCTTTCCACTTATACCTCTTATATCTTCTTATTCTATATGTAATGTTCTTAGTGATGAATTTAAGGCTCTATATATTACGCTTCAACGAAACTTTAAAATTAGTTTTCAATATGAATCCGTTAGGCGGTTATTCCCGATTTTCGTCGTTCTTTTATTTTTTCTATGCTTTTTCCCTATATCACCTGGGCTTCGTAATGGGATTATGATCACTAAAAGGTATCAAACTGACTCTTATGGGGGAGAATATAACGCCGATTGGAAAGTGGCTTGCGATTATTTAAAAAAACATTATCAAAATGGGGATGTAATTATAGCAAGCATTCCTCTGGCTGCGGAATTCTACAATTGTGGGCATGTTGAATATATGCTGAACAATGGGGAGATTGATCAGTTTAGGAAATTAGATGGAAGCAGGTTCATGCTTGATGTATTTTCCAACGCCAAGGCTATCGTGAACTTAGACGACCTTAAAGAGGTTCTTTCGACCAATCCGAGTTTGTGGATAATTTCGGATGGACAAAGATTTAACGGTCCGGGTTCTACCCCCGATGATGTCAGGGATTTTATTACTAAAAATTTAACACGTCATTCTACCAAGGCAGATGATTCCATATTTATATTTAAATGGGATGGTAATTATACAAAACTCAAAAAAGATTAATGAATGAAACATCTGATAGATGGGTTTTATAAGTAACGATAAAGAAAAGATCTAAGAATATAAGCCTACTTTCTAACTATCGGATTCTACCTGTAGGATCTTTCTTAAATAATACTTATGAAAGCTTTATCCTCACAGTAGCTCAAAGTGAAGGGCAGAGAAGATTATAATGCGAGTGTTGTTTATTTCTAGGCACTTTCCTGTGGACTTGCAAACCAAGATTCATGGTATCTACAAGCGTATGCAGATGTTTATTGATGCTATCAAGGATATCGCTCAGCTCGATATGTTGTTCTATGTGCCACCTGATGTGGATGTCTCTCCGTCTTCCGTTTCCAACCTAGAGCGTTCATTATCCAAACATTGGGATGCTGAGATACGCCTCTTTCTCTGCCCACAGTTTAAATACGAGGGTCGTGTATCAAAATGGAAGCTCTATGGAGCTGGTGCCTTTAGTTTCTTCAAGCAATTAGAGTATCTAAATACGAGTGGACCACAGCAGGTGCGGGCTTTTGAGTCATGCCTGTGTTACAAGCCGGATGCGATCTTTGTTCATGAATTGGGTTCGATGTGTCCGCTCCTACTAACGCATGAAACTCTACCGCCTGTCTTTTTTGATTTAAATGACATTAAGCATGTGGTGTTAATACGTAGTATCGGTCAGATATCAAAATGGCGCGCAAGACTCGTATATTATACATATTTACCTGCACTCTTATGGGGTGAATATCGTGCGATAGGCTTGGCATCTCAGACTTTTGTCTGTTCTGAATTGGATCGCCACTATCTCACAGATCGTTGGCACCTGCCAAGGGTCGTTACCATCCCCAATGCGGTTGCCATACCAGAACCACAACCGCTTACACTGGAGCCAACGCTACTTTTTATAGGGTCATATTCGTACAAACCGAATGTTGATGCCGCTGAATTCTTAATCGAACAGGTCTGGCCCCGAATTTATCGGGTAATGCCTAAGGCTCGCTTGATAATCGCCGGAACACCATCAGATAGGATTCGTGGCTATGGTCTTGGCATTCCGGGTGTGGAGTTCACTGGTTTTGTCAAAGACATAGATGGGTTGTACCAACGTTCACGAGTAGTTTGTGCTCCTGTCCTTTCGGGTAGTGGAACGCGTGTGAAAATTATTGAGGCAGCGGCCTACGGAAAACCTATTGTCTCAACCCGGATTGGGGCAGAAGGCATAGAAATGCGCGATGGCTGCGAATTGATGCTGCGTGACGATCCTGACTCATTTGCTGAAGCGTGTCTCAAGCTTCTTAACGATCCAGCTCTTTGTGAGCGGCTCGGATCGGCAGCACGTACAATAGTTGTGCAGCGTTATGACCAGGCTAACATTAAGAGGTTGATTAAGGAGTATTTAACAAATGTACAGGATTAAACGGAGATTTCCAGTATGAGTTAATCTGGAGCTTTGATATGTTCATTTTGTTACTAAGCCATTCGGCAAGGAATTGAGCGGCTTTCTCTTTGTCACCTTTTCACATAAAGCTGCTCACAGAAAACAGATCACTTAGGAGAAACCAATAAAGATATTAATAATCATCAAGAAATTGCTTGAACCCGGTGAATCACTTACCCACAAGGTAATAAAGGGTGGATTGTGGATTTTTCTTGCAAGGGGTTTGGTTCAGTTTACCGGAATAATTAATTCGATCATTTTGGCCCGTCTTCTAGCCCCATCGGATTTTGGATTGATGGGAATAGCCTTAATGACGCTGGGAGTGTTGCAGGGCTTCACTAATATGGGTCTTAAGGAAGCGCTAATCCAGAGGAAAGGCGATCTTGGGGAACACCTGGATGTCGCCTGGACTATTTCAATTGTCAGGGGATTATTTCTTTTTTTAATTATCTTTTTGTTAGCCCCCTTCGTAGCCCATTTTTTTGAAAACCCTAAGGCTGCTTCTGTTATCAGAGTCGTTAGTCTTTCACAGTTTTTTAGTGGTTTTAATAACATAGGGGTTGTTTATTTTATGAAAGATTTGGACTTCCGTAAACAGTTTATATATGATTTGAGCGGCACTTTAACCAATGTTTTGGTAGCGATTCCTTTAGCCTATGTAATAGGTAGTGTGTGGGCTTTGGTTTTCGGATTGCTGTCTTCATCAGTGGCTACTGCTATTGCGTCATACATCGTCCACCCTTACAGGCCTTCTCTAAGGTTCAATTTGGAAAAAATAAAGGACTTAGTCAATTATGGGAAATGGATTACAGTTTCACAAATATTTTTAATCGTGCTTAGTAGGGGGGATAGTGGATTGGTAGGAAAGGTTCTGGGTACGACTGCTTTAGGGTTTTATCAACTAGCTTATAAATTCGCTACCATTCCTGTTACCGAAATAACACAGGCTGCATATAAACTCACCTTCCCGGTATATACCCACTTGCAAGATAATGTAGAAAGATTAAGAATGGGATATTTAAGGACGTTGAGGTTTATATCCTTTATTTCAGCCCCATTAACTGCCGGAATGTTTATAATGGCTCCGGATTTTGTAAGGGTTTTTTTGGGAGACAAATGGGCTGCGGCGGTTTCATGTATGCAGGTTTTATCATTATATGGTTTTGCACTATCCATTAGTGCAAATACGGGGCCTCTTTTTCAGGCTGTTGGAAGACCGAATTTGGTTACAAAAATCGTCTTTCTCAGATTAATAATAACTGGTGCTTTACTTTATCCATTTTCTCTCTGGTGGGGAATAACAGGGACAGCTATAGCGGTTCTGGTAAGCGCACTAATAATGGACCCCATTGCCTTTTATGAAGTTATTAAAATCATAGAATGTGATACGATGGAGTTTTGTAAGATTGTATTTGCTCCTGTAGTAAACTCTTTGGTCATGGTTTTTTTCGTAGCCGCCATGAAAAAATACTTTATGGGTCAAATTCATATACCGGGATTCTTTCTGATAGTGATTTTAGGTGGTCTATGTTATTTGGCGATTTCTTATATTACTCAGGAAGACTTTAGAGATTTAATTAGGTATAGACCTTATAGAAAAGAACAGATAACGTGATATTATTCCTCGTGGAATCTTTTAGTGGTATTTTGAAGAATGGAGAATAAGCAAACACCTCTTGTAAGCGTTATTATTCCAACGTACAACTCCGGAAATTTCATAGCTCAAGCGATTCAAAGTGTGCTGGAGCAGACCTACCAATATCATGAAGTAATAGTTATTGATGATGGTTCGACTGATGAGACAAAAGATGTTTTGCGAGAATTCAATAGTCATATTAAATATATTCATCAGGAGAATCGCGGTCCTTCCGCGGCCCGTAATGCTGGTATCAGAGCCGCCAGAGGAAAATATATTTGCTTCCTCGATGCCGATGATTTGTGGGTAGCGAATAAGCTAGAAGTTCAACTTGCCTTTATGGAACATCACTGTGATATCGGGCTTGTGTTTTCGGATTTCGAGGAGTTCGATGCGGATCGGATTCTAAGGGGATCATTTCTTGCAGAGAAAGTTTTTAGATATGACATCGTTTCAGAGATACCTATTCGAGAAGCATTTATGAAACTAGTTATGGAGAATTTCATTCCGACAAGCACGATTATGGTAAGGAAAGAGTGCTTTGAGAAAGTGGGATTGTTTGATGAAAGTCTGAGGTCTGTTGAGGACAGGGATATGCTACTGCGCATTGCGGCTCACTTCGGAATTGCTTGTATTCCGTTGGTTCTGTCTAAAAAGCGTGTACACGGTTCCAACATTTCGGGAGACCGCGAACTGGCGAATCGTTCGCTTATCAAGGTGTTGGAAAAGAACCGTCGTCTGTTTCCGAATCTGGCTCCTGCTACTGTATGGAGGAAACGACTTGCTTACTCATATCTGGGACTCGGCTATCAACTGTTATATACAAACCAGAAGAGGGAGGCTCGACAGGTAGCATTTCATAGCTTGACATATGTTGTAACGACAGGGGCTTTTCGATTGATCCTGCTTACATTCATGGGATGGTCCGTAATCCAGTTCTTACGTCGAATCAAAAGAGAACTACAGGGGCAAAGGAAGATTGTCCTGACACCATTTGACAAATGACGGAGAAGAGGACATGACTCGTTCTAAAAAAATCATTCTTGTAGCAGGCGCGAGGCCCAACTTTATGAAAGTAGCCCCTCTACTGCAGGAATTAGTAAAGTATCCCGAAGCGTTTCAGCCCTTGCTTATCCATACCGGTCAGCATTACGATGCTGATATGTCCGATATCTTCTTCCAAGACCTTGAGCTACCCAAGCCGGACCGATTTCTCGGCATTGGGTCCGGAAGCCATGCGGAGCAAACGGCCAAAGTAATGATAGCCTTCGAGGAGGTATGTATCGAAGAGCGGCCAGATCTTGTTGTGGTTGTGGGTGATGTGAACTCTACGATGGCTTGTGCCATAGCGGCTAAAAAGCTATGTATACCTGTGGCTCATGTAGAAGCCGGCCTTCGGAGTCGAGACTGGACTATGCCTGAGGAGATCAATCGGGTGGTGACAGATGCCATCTCCGACCTCCTCTTCACACCCTCCCGTGATGCGAACGAGAATCTTCTCCGGGAAGGTATCCCGCCGGAACGAATACATTTCGTGGGCAACGTGATGATTGATAGTCTGCTCTCGCAGATTTCAAAGACCGAAAACCGCGGCACCCTGCAGCGGTTTGGTGTTAAGGCTGGCAACTATGCTATTCTAACATTGCACCGACCGAGCAATGTTGATAATTCGAAGGTGCTTATGGGTATTTTTAATGTGATGCTCGACCTGTCACAGGAGCTGCCTATTATCTGGCCGGTTCATCCGCGGTCTCGTAAGATGCTAGAACAACTGAGCCTTGCCCATGATATAAGAAATAGTCGAGACTTAAAACTTACTGAGCCTATTGGTTACCTCGACATGTTGACCCTGAACCGTCGAGCACAGCTGATCATCACGGACTCTGGAGGATTGCAAGAAGAGGCAACTGTTCTTGGTATACCCTGTGTTACTCTCCGTGAAAATACTGAACGCCCGGTTACGGTAGAGGCAGGGGCTAATCGGGTTGTTGGGAATTCCCCTGATAGAATAAGGGCAGCGGTATTGTCCATATTAAACGGAAATAGCAATAGAATTACTATTCCTGAACTCTGGGACGGTAAGACTGCTATGCGTATTGTTGAGGTATTATTGCACCTCAACTCCTGGAGTTAGCTCTATCTCACATTTATTGATAAAATCACCGTTTAGAATATGATCCCAATTTATCCTACCCAATTTGGTAAAGTTCACAGAGAAGGGATACTGAAAAGTCGGCCCAAGTTGCTTTTTTTGGCTTACCACTTCCCACCAGCCAAAGCTGCTGCGTGTGTACGAACCTGGAATATCCCAAAGTACTTAGCTAGGTTAGGCTGGGATGTTACCGTGGTCACTCCGCACCCTAGCATATTGAGGAATGTAGAGAAGGTCGAAGAGGTAGATGATACACTAAGCTATGAAGGAATAAAGCGTATCCTGACTGGCCACGGATTGCGCTTTCTTATGCCAGGTCATCTGAAATGCTGGAATGAAGGGATCGGCTGGTTTACTGGTGGTATCTGCCGCAGGATAGCGCGGTACCTTGACATTGATAATGGAATTGGGTGGATCGAAGCGGCTGAGCGATCCTGTTTTGATTTAACTTCAAAAGACGTGGACATGATCCTTGCAACTGGTTCGCCCTTTGCAGCTTTTAGGTTGGCTGAGCGTCTATCGGAGAGGTTTGATTGCCCATACGTTCTGGACTACCGCGATCCCTGGACGGGAAATCCTCATGCAATTCGCCCACCCCGGCCAGCTACAATCCGGGAAGAAGCACGATTGCTTGCAGGTTCTGTAGCAGTAACTATAGTGTCACCTTCCTGGGCCTTAGCGATGGATAATCGGTTCAATCTTGGACCTAAGCTTCATGTAGTCACAAACGGATATGACCCGGAAGAGTTAACAGGCGTACAGCCACACGACTTTGGCCATTTTGCGATTGTCTACACCGGAAGCTTCTATCCGCCAAAGCGGGTTGTCTCACCTGTGATGGCTGCACTAAAACGTTTGAAAGAAACCGTAGATAGCAAAGCTCCCGAATGGCATTTCCATTACTTTGGAGGAGGGGTGAATCACGTCCGCGAGGAGGCCCGGCGATTTGGTGTAATGGAGAGGGTTGTACTTCATGGAAGTGTTCCCCGAGCCGAGGCTCTCTCGGCTGTGCGGGGAGCCGGGGTCGCCGTGGTGATTACTTCGGTTACTAACTCGACCACAATGGAGGATAATGGGATTATGACTGGCAAAATATTCGAAGCCCTGGGATTGGGAACCCCGATTCTTCTAGTTGCTCCTTCTGGAAGTGATGCTGAGTCTATTGCTGAGACTACTGAATTGGTGCAGAGCTTTACGGGAGACGAGGTTGAGGGGATGGCATCCTTTCTTAAAGATATGATGTTAGGACGGGTTCTTCAACCGAAAGATGTAGATGCCTATTCATGGACGAACATCGCCAGGAAGCTCGATACTGTTTTACGTAAGGCAGTCAGTTGTAAGCACAATGTGCAACAAGAGTGAAACTTCATGCCCGGTGTCTTCGTGAAACCTACTGGAACCTTCGTGATCGGCAATTCTCTCTCGAAATGATTAAGTCTAAGGTTTTATCTTTTTCAAAGTCGGAGCTTTTCTTTGTAGATAAAACTAACCTTAGAGCCTGTTTCAAAACCTCTGTATGCTGTCATTCTGAGCCACGCAAGTGGCGAAGAATCTCGGTTTTGAGACCCTTCCCTTTGCTCAGGGTGACATACTTAGGCGGTTTTGAAATGACTTCTAGTCCTATTGATTGTTTATGTGTAAAGATGAACTATTTATGGTGCTGTTATTGCTTGAACGTCACCATTTATGTAAGTAAGATAGCGGAGCATTGAATATGAAAGAAAACTTAGGAGGCATATAATATGACTACAAGCTTTAAGACTGTTTCGGTAGTTGGTCTAGGATACGTCGGTCTTCCCCTTGCTATGGCTTTTGCTGAAAACGGTGTCAGGGTAATTGGAGTAGATAAGGATGCTCGTAAGGTTGAGATGCTAAAGAAAGGAAAGTCTTATATCGAGGATATTTCTGATGATGAGCTTAGGGGAAATTTAAAGTATTTTCATCCTACAACGGATTTCTCCCTCCTGTCAGAGGTAGAAGCCGTGATTATCTGTGTTCCAACCCCACTAAGTAAGACTAAAGACCCGGATATTTCTTATATTATTTCTGCTGCCTGTGAAGTGGCTAAATACCTCCATCCCGGAATGCTTATCGTTCTGGAGAGTACCACCTATCCGGGTACAACCGAAGAGGTTCTTAGATTTACTTTTGAGGATAAAGGATTAAAAGTTGGGCGCGATTTTTTCTTGGCCTTTTCTCCTGAGAGAATCGATCCTGGAAACAAGAGGTTTAATTTGAAGAACACTCCTAAGGTTGTAGGGGGTATGACAAAAGAGTGTACAAGCAGAGCTATGGAGCTTTATCGGATAATTTCTGAGAGAGTGGTGCCAATTTCATCGGCTAAAGCGGCTGAGGCAGTGAAACTCCTTGAAAATACCTTTCGTGCCATAAATATAGGGCTTGTAAATGAGTTTGCACAGCTCTGTCACAGAATGGGACTAGATGTATGGGAGGTAATAGATGCTGCCTCTACCAAACCCTTTGGGTTTATGCCTTTTTATCCTGGTCCTGGGATTGGTGGACACTGCATTCCGGTGGATCCGCTTTATCTTTCTTGGAAAGCCAAGCTCTTTAACTTCCGCACCCATTTTATAGAGCTTGCCGATGAGATTAATAGTAAGATGCCTGAATATGTGGTATATCGGATATTTGAGGTTCTAAACGAGGTGGGAAAATCAATCAAAGGGTCGAAGCTCCTTATTTTAGGGGTTTCTTATAAAAAGGACATAGGGGATATTCGGGAATCACCAGCTTTAGAGGTGATGAATCTGCTTTTGGGGAAGGGAGCAGAGGTTAATTATCATGATCCTTATGTTCCTGAGTTTTCCCATCTTGAGACACATTGGCGTTCTGTGGAGGAGTTGAATGTCGAGTTGTTTAAGGACATGGATTGTGTAGTGGTTCTTACCGATCATAGTTCGTATGATTGGGAGTGGGTTACAAAAAATGCTAATCTGGTGTTTGATACAAGAAATGTAACAAATGGGATTTTCTCTAAAAAAATCTACAAATTATGAGGGATCGAAGATGTCCAAGTATCTAGTTACAGGAGGAGCCGGATTCATAGGCTCTCATATTGTGGAAGAACTTTTAAAAAGAGGAGCACGGGTTCGAGTGCTTGATAATTTCTCAACTGGTAAAAGAGAGAATATTAAATTTTCTGATTTGCCCGATGACATAGTAGATCGCTCCCTGGAGTTGATTGAAGGTGACATACGTGACTTAGAGGTATGCTGTAGAGCTTGCGATGGGGTGGATTATGTCCTCCATCAGGCTGCCTTACGTTCGGTTCCTAAATCATTAGATGATCCAGGCGCTACCAATGAAGTTAATGTTAACGGAACCTTAAATGTACTATTAGCGGCTAGGGAGAAGGGTGTAAGGCGGGTAGTTTACGCTTCATCCTCCTCGGTTTATGGGGACTCTAACCATTTGCCTCAGCAAGAAGACCAGAAGCCGTCCCCGATTTCTCCATATGCTGTATCAAAGCTTGTGGGAGAATACTATTGTTCTGTATTTAGCAAAATCTTTGGATTAGAGACTATAAGCCTACGTTACTTCAATGTATTTGGACAACGGCAGGACCCTCAATCCGAGTACGCTGCGGTTATACCCAAATTTATTCAAGCGGCTTTAAGAGGGGAATCACTGGAGATCCATGGGGATGGGCTTCAGACCAGGGATTTTACGTATGTCAGCAATGTGGTAGAGGCTAATATTCTTGCTACAAAAGTCCCCAATACAAACGGTGAAGTTGTAAACATTGCCTGTGGAAAGCGCTATTCTATACTGGATATAGGAAAGGGTATAAGTGAGGTTTTAGGTAAAAAATTAGAGTTTTACCATACCAAATCAAGAACAGGGGATGTCCGCCATACCCTGGCGGATATTTCTCTGGCGATGCGGCTTTTGGGGTACGAGGTAAAGGTAGACTTCATAGAAGGTTTAGCTAAGACTATAGAGTATTTCAATTTGGGTACAGAGGGTTTTAAAAAATTCTAGAGCCCCCCTTGACATCAGGTTGCGCTGGTGTTATAACGAGTGCTCATGAAATACAAAACGGATAAGAGAATGATTCAAAGAATCAAATCCAAAATTTTCTTATCTGGCCCTAACCGAAAAGGGCAAACCATTCAAAAGGATGGGGCGCAAAGCTACAGACCTAAATTAGCTGTTGGTCTTTGGTCTTCTGTTAAAAGATTGGAGACCGGAAGCCAAGAACTAATATGGTGGCTGGACTGCCGAAGTGGGGTAATGAGAAGGGTTGAGGTATGGAATTTTCAATGTGGAAAGCAAATTTCTAAATCCTTCATTGTGCAGTTTTATATGATGGTTTTATATATTGCTCTCCTTCCGCCACCCGTTACTAATGGGATGCGCCTCCTTGAGAATGGTTTACAAAAGCAAGGGGGTAAACCATGCGTAACTACTTTTTTAATCAGTCAAGGGAGGGAGCGCCTAGCCTTTATATTAATGTTGCTCCTGCGGCATTCTTTAAATCTCAGTCCGATTCAAAGGACAAAGCTTTATTTTCTGCTGTATCTTTTACGAATGGTGCAAGAGAGGGTAACAAGAAGTCAGAGCATTGGAAATTAAAAGATAGAATCAGATTAAAGGATAAAACCGCCAGAGATTCTTTTAATTCCCCTTTATCTCTCCAGTGTTTTTTCAGACCTGTTAAATCGGCATTTTTCATTCAACTAGACGGAATAGTACCGATTCTGTTCGCTTTGATTCTCTTCAATCCAATCTCAGTATGGGCTGCCACATATTACATATCGCCAAGCGGGTCGGACTCAAATTCAGGGACATCTACATCCTACCCTTGGAGGACTTTTAATTCTGCTATTCGAAAGCTTAGGCCCGGAGATACTTTAGTTCTAATGAATGGTACCTACACTAAATCAACGACGGGTCTGCTTAACATTAGTTGCGGTTCAAGTGGCAATGCAGTCAATGGCACAGCGACTCAACCAATTACCATTGCAGCACAGAATGAGCGTCAAGCATTTCTCCAATCAGATGGCTCTGTATCAGCTCTTAAAATGCTTTATTGCTCTTACTGGAATATACAAGGACTACGGTTTGAAGGGGATGATTATCCCGTTAGTAGTGGCACCCAGGTATGGACTGTGTGGATATTGTATAGTAAAAACATAAATGTTAGAAAAGTATTGGTTGCCAAGCATAATCGTTATTCCAATAATGTGGGAACTTTTGCAATTTCTTATAGTGATACAGTTCTAGTTGAGGATTCTGAGATATATTATTCCCTCAGACATCTGTTAAATTGTTTTAGCTCACAGAGATGCACATTTAGGAGAATCTATGCCAATGCCAGAAGCTTCCCAACCATCTCTGGGGGCACTACCAGTGTTGGCGATAGAAGTGTGGCGTTTTATGTTAGCAGTAACAGTATCATGGAGAATGTGATAGTGGAGGGAGATGGCAAATCCAGTGAGGGAATGCAGATACACGATAGCTCTGACGGAAACGCCATTTTGGGCAGCATTGCAATAAATGCTCATTACAACGGCTTTAGGCTTGACAGCCGTGGGACTACGAGCCACCTGGTTACAAACACGGTGCTCGAAAATGTCGTTGCCCTCAATACCAATGATCCCGGCGGGTTTGGGGGTATATACCAGCAGGGCGCTGTAAATACGCACGTTACTAATGCAACCGTTTTAAATTCGTATGGATCTCCTGGTACCACTGGAATTAAGGTTGATGGGATTTGCGGGAACTGCGGGGGAGCTATTGTTCCCAATGCCTCTTTCTTTGCCACAAACATCTTGGGAACAAACAATAAATGGAGCGGCGTGAATGTGAATTCAAGCCGTCCCACTAAAGGCGGTTGGAATATGGATTATACGAATGCGGTCTATCACACCGTCAATTTTGTACCGACAACGGGGGACTCGTATGGGAGCTATACCAACAAACGAACGGTTGACCCTCAGCTTGACAATTGTATAGTCTATATCCCTTCAGGAAGCCCAATGAAGGGGGCGGGGGAGAACGGAGCGGATATTGGAGCGAACATCATATACAGGTATCAGGGTGGGTTTTTAACAAATCAAAAGCTCTGGAACCAGACCACAGGACAGTTCCCTTGTGGAGCTGTCGTGTCAGGGGTTAATGATGATGCCACGTTTCCCAGTTCATCCTGTATAAATGTGAATGAGAGATTAAACGTTGGGGTAAACGGTTGCCCTATTCCATAAATGTTGACATATATCTCATATCAATCTCAGTTGAAGATTTAGACATTAACCATCCTATGCCAGTCTGAAATTAACCCGCTGAATGAATGTGGGGGCGAAGCCACTTCGCCCCCACTGACCTATCTCGATTTGTATAAGTAAACACGGCGTTTATAGGGTAGACTTAAGTTATAAAATCGGTCTAGGAGTAACTTAGAATTATGTGCGGGATATGTGGGGTTTATGATAGAAGTGGAGCGGTACCAGGCGCTGATATTATATCAAAAATGATGGATACAATGTTAGACCGTGGTCCTGATGATTCGGGAACCTATATTGCTCCAACCATTGGTCTAGGCCATAGGAGGCTCAGTATCATTGACCTTTCGGAAAGTGGCAGGCAGCCAATGTCAAACGAGGATAAGACGGTCTGGTTGGTTTTTAACGGGGAGATTTATAACTTCCCGGAATTGCGTAAATTCCTTATAGATAAGGGTCATATTTTTAAATCAAATACAGATACTGAGGTATTGATCCATGGGTATGAGGAGTGGGGATTGGAAGGGCTTTTGAAGAAGATAAATGGGATGTTTGCCTTTGCGTTGTGGGATGCTAATAAAGGGGAATTGGTACTCGTTAGGGACAGGCTCGGAGTCAAACCCTTATTTTATTTTGAGTGTGGGGAACGGGTCTATTTTGCATCGGACATTAAAGCTATATGGGTGGCTTGCAATGATGAGCTGTCATTAGATTATGCGGCAATGGATAGCTACCTAAATTTCTATTGTATTCCTCAAGAGTATACGATCTTTCAAGGTATAAAGAAGGTGTCGCCCGCTCACTATATCAGGTTCACAAGAAACGGTTCTAACACGGGGAGGTATTGGTTTCTTTCATTTGGGGATAAAGATGGGCAAAAAGAAGAAGATTATTTAGAAGGGACCATTTACAAGATTCGTGAAGCCGTGGGGAGAAGGCTGATTAGTGACGTCCCCTTAGGAGCATTCCTTAGTGGAGGAGTAGATTCCAGCGTAGTGGTAGCATTAATGACTCAATTTAGCAGTGAGGTAAAGACTTTTTCTGTTGGGTTTACAAATGAGTCTTACAATGAGCTAAAATACGCCAGGGCCGTTGCGAAAAGGTTTTCTACCGACCACCATGAGATTATAATAGAACCAGATGCTCTGGAGGTTTTACCTAAACTCGTATGGAGTTACGGAGAGCCTTTTGGTGATTCTTCGGCTATTCCAACCTACTATGTATCTAAGGCGGCTAGAGAACTTGTTAAAGTAGCTCTGACGGGTGATGGTGGTGATGAATCTTTTGGAGGCTATCCGAATATTCAGGCGGTTTATGTGGCATCGGTTTACAAGAAACTCTTCCCCTCTACACTCAGAAGGGGGATTTTACCCTTAATATCCAATCTTCTCTACTCTAATACGGGCCATAATCCCCTCTTACTCAGGTTTAAAACCCTTACGGAATACGGCAGAGGGGATTTAAGAGAGAATTTTCGTCTGAACGGTATTTGGTCTGGAGAATTTAAGGAAAAATTATACTCTCAGGGGTTAAAGGGGAGATTAAATTATCATGATCCATATAGGATTTATGATTCTTTTCTCATGAGTGCGGACGGTGGCAATGACGTTGACAGGGCATTATTCGTGGATATGAATACCAGATTACCAAACGATTATTTGACAAAGGTTGATGTAGCCACAATGGCTAACTCGCTGGAAGCCAGATCCCCATTCCTGGATTATGAATTGGTGGAATATGCTGCCAGAATCCCCGCTAAAACAAAATTAAAATTCTTTAAGCAAAAATACCTGTTGAAGAGAATCGCCGTTAGGCTAGGTGTCCCGCAGGAGGCGGTCTACAGGAAGAAATGGGGGTTCGGGATTCCTATCGGGTTTTGGTTTAGGGGCAGGCTGGGATCACTCCTGAAAAATATATTATTGAGCGATAGGGCATTAAAGAGAGGATACTTTAACTATGGCTATCTGCGCACCCTGCTTGAGAACCACCTCTCTGGTAGGGAAGACCACACACACCGACTATGGAGTTTATTATGGCTTGAGCTTTGGCACCTGATATTTATTGATAGGGTTCTAAACAGGGATTCTAACCTGTATGATATGGTGTGATTTATATTCTCTTGTGCCTCTCCAAGGGTTGGGTTTGAGGTTTTTTGACCTTTCAAAAAATGCGAACCAGAGAATTTTTAACAAGTGATTATAAAAGAACGGTAAATTTAAAGGTAGCGGCTCTATTTGCCATTTTGCTACTTGTCGCCTTTGGTATGTCCATTCTCATTGCCGACTTTTCGACACTCAGGGTTTTCGCGGCTATTATAGGCATAATTCTATTTGTAGTGATATTTTTTAATCCACAAGCGGGGTTGATGCTATTGTTCTTTGTTATCCCGTTTGAGGAGATGGTCCAATATCCTGTCTATAAGATTATATCTTTGGTGTTTCTTGTTTCCTGGCTTGCGCGTAAAGCCATAACAAAGGAGGGAATCCGCATTTCTTTCAGGTTTCCCCAAGAGAGGTATTTAATCGGTCTCTTTTTTGCCTCAACGATCTCGCTCGCTTTTTCTATTGATAAGGCATCGAGCCTATTAGTCTTTCAAAGGTTTGTACTTTTAATAGCATTTTGTGTTTTTTTAATGGATACGGTACGGTCTTCCAAGGACCTCAGGAATCTGGGGTGGGTAATAGGAGTTTCGGGCGGCCTGGCGAGCCTGGCAGGATTGATGCAGTATTATGTCTTTAAGGGCGGTATCTTGGCGGCATCGAAATCCGCCGGTGTGGTTCAGGAATTTAAAGGTACTACGGGAGAGGGAATAAGGGTTGCCGGATTTACGGGAAACCCAAACTACTTTGCTACTTATTTAATCGTCTCAATATGCTTTCTTCTCTATTGCTTTTCAATGACCAGAAATCTGATTCTAAGAATTTTAATAATAGTCCTCATAGTGTGTTCTACCTTTTCTGTGGTTCTTACGCTATCTCGCGGGGGCGTGCTGGCTCTTGGAGTAGCCATGATAATCTATGCAAAGCTCAAGGGGTTTAAGTTTACTACTATCCTATCGCTCCTTATGATATGCCTTGCCCTCTTCTTTATTATCAGGTTTGCGCCTACATTTGTCTATGACAGGCTAGTAAACCTAACATTCCATCAGAAGGATGAATCATCAGAGAATCGGGCTGAGATCATAAAATCGAGTTTCTCTATGCTCTTAGAACACCCCGATATACTCATTACGGGGGTTGGATTAAATAATTTCTCTAAGGTTGCCTGGATGAATAGGGACGCTCATAATATGTTTCTCCAATTGTTGATCGAGACTGGGCTTATAGGGTTTACCTTCTTCCTCCTTTTAATTTATCGCTCTTACAGGGATATATGGCGTGGAACCAAATTGAAACAGGCGGAGCTTCAACTGTTTTGCATGGCGGCACTGCCGGCATTTACGGCGGTATTGATACAGGGTCTATTTAACACCGCTACGTATGTCAAGTACCTGTGGCTGTTCTTTGTTTTGGTAGTAATACTTCATAATATCGGAAAGAAGGGCTATGCGCCGGCTTAAAGTCCTCGTTTTTACCTCTATGTATCCAAATGCCCTGAAGCCCAACCTGGGTGTATTCATCCATAACCAGGTTAAGAGCATAATAAAACAGGGTTGCGATGCAGTTGTAGTCTCTCCAATCCCCTGGGTTCCCGCATGGCTTTGGAGGAAGAGATGGAATGGTTATAGAGGCATCCCAAAAGAAGAGCATCGCAATGACATTGCTGTCTTCCGCCCCAGGTATTTTCGTACACCCGGCGGGAAATGGGTTTACCCATGGGAGGGGTTCTCCATGTATATTGGGTGTAAGAGCCTGGTTGCCTCACTGCACAGAAGGTTTAATTTCGATTTAATCCACGCCCATAGGATAATACCCGATGGTTATGCCGCTATTCTCCTTGGAAAAAGGCTCAATATTCCAGTGGTGTGCTCGGCAAGGGGAGGCGAGGCGTATCAGGTGCCCTTTGAGAGCCGACTGTGTTACCTGTCGTTTAAAAGGGTTCTAAGCGCCAGTGATAGAATCACCACAGTCAGTGGTGCCCTTCGCGATATTGTGGCAGAAAATGGGTTTAGACAGAAGACCGAAGTTATCTATAACGGTTGCAATGTGGATAGGTTCCATTATGCAGACAAGGCAGAGGCGAGGAAAGGGCTTGAATTGCCTTTGGACAGGAAGATTTTCCTTTTTATTGGACATATCATCACGAGTAAGGGGGTCTTGGAGCTGATTAAGGCATTTCATGAACTAAAGAATAGGGGGTCATCTGCCCTTTTGATTATGATAGGATTTGGCGATGATGTAGTTAAGGTTGAGGATGAGATTAAAAGTAGGAATCTCTCCGAATCTGTGATTTTACCTGGCTATATACCACATGAGAGGCTTCCCCTATGGATTAATGCCTCGGATATATTTGTTCTGCCCAGCTACCAGGAGGGGCTGCCAAATGTGGTATTGGAGGCTATGGCTTGCAGGAAGCCCGTGATAGCCACGAGGGTTGGCGGGATACCTGAGGTCGTTTCTGACGGGGTAACCGGGATTTTGGTAGAGCCTCGAAATGTCTTTCAATTAACCGAGGCTATGCAGACCTTGTTACGGGATGAGGATTTATGTTCAAGGCTGGGAGTCGCGGCTGAGGGGTTAATCAATGAGCGCTTCACATGGGAGGCAAGCGCTGATAGTTTGATAAAGATATACCAAGATTTACTGGAGAATAAAAGTGAAAATCACTCACGTGGCTAGCTATTATATTCCTCAGTTTAATAACTAAAAGTCATACAAATAAGCGAACCTAAAGACTTAAAGCTGACATCGGCTGTGGAAACTCCCCGACACCGGAGGATTGGATAAACATTGATAGCTCGTTTAATGCAAAGCTTGCTAAGCACCCCAGACTCAGAAAATTCCTGTATAAAATTGGAGTTCTTCCCGAAGGGCTTTATGCGTTGTCCTGGCCGTCAAATATCACGATACTCGATGTTAGAAAAGGCCTACCGTTTATGGATAGCTCGGTTAAGTATATCCACACCTCTCATTTCCTAGAGCATTTATACAAAGAGGACGCGGAGAATTTGCTAAGAGAGTGCTATAGAGTTTTGCAAGACGGCGGTGTGATAAGGATTATTGTTCCCGACCTCTTTTGCAGGGTGGAGAGATATTATCAAAAGCACAGGCAGGGCGACATTCTACTTGAGAGCTTAGGCATGGTTGAGTCGCCAAATAGCAATGACCCATTCTGGATAAAATGGATACGCATAATGCAGGGAAACAAAAACCTGCATAAGTGGGTGTACGATTTCAATTCGCTCTCAAGCAGATTGGAAAAGATTGGATTCGGCGACGTGCAGAGAAAAGAATATGGGGAGAGCTTAATAGAGGGTGTGCATGTTCTCGATAATCCGAGGAGATTTGAAGACAGCATTTGCGTTGAAGCTGTCAAAAGATAAGCCCGGAGGGTGAAATCACTAAATACCTGGGGTGAGATGTGCCGTTTATTGTTGAGGATAGGTTTTTGAAACACAAAGTAGGGCTGATAACAAACATACCATCCCCTTACAGAATCCCGTTATTTAAGGAACTGTCCAGAAACGACTCCTATGACTTTCACTTTATTTTTTTTAACACAACTGAGACTGGCAGGGACTGGAGGGTTAATCTGCCAAGTGATATAAGCTATGAGGTTCTAAATAGCAAACCTGTTACCCTATTATCGGGTAGCTCCTGGGACAATAAGTTTATCTATCTGGACCTCTCAATTAAAAATGCACTGGAAAGCCATGATTTTGATGTGATTATAAATGGTGGATGGAGTGCCCTGGCAAACTACTACGCCTGCTTCCACTGTAAATTAAAAAAGATACCGCTCATACTCTGGTCAGGCTCTATTGAAAGTGACCTGCCGGGCAGATACTGGTACTTAAAGCTTATAGGTAAGAATTTATCAAAATTAATAATAAAGGGTACCGATGCTTACGTAGCTTATGGCACTTTATCAAAGCAGCTCTTAATGGAAAGAGGGGCACACAAGGACAGGATATTTGTGGCTTATAATACGGTGGATACCGCTTTCTTCTCCGGAGAAGTAGCAAGGTTAAAAGAGGAGAAAGGAGGCTTAAAGAAAGAACTTGGACTTGTGAATAAAAAGGTCATCCTTTATGTAGGGCAATTAATAACCAGGAAGGGTCTGTTTTATTTACTCGAAGCCTTTCAAGGGGTTAAAAAGAGAGTGAAAGAATCTGCTCTCATTATTGTAGGTTCGGGGGATCTTGAGGAGAAACTTAGAAAATTCGTTCATGATAATAATATTCAAGATGTGGTCTTTTATGGTTTCATTCAGAAAGAGGACTTGCCCAAGATGTATGCGGTGGCAGACCTGTTCGTTTTTCCTACCCTTGGTGATATATGGGGATTGGTTTTGAATGAGGCTATGAGTGCCGGATTGCCCGTAATTACCACATCTGCCGCGGGGGCTTCTGTGGATCTGGTAAAGGGCAACGGCTTTACGGTTCCGCCGGGGGATACTAGAACCTTGGGGGATAAGATGATAGAAATTCTAACAACAGAGGGGCTATTGGAAAAGATGAGCAGAGAATCCCTTGAAATAATAAAGGGCTTTACTATAGAGAAATCAGCCAGGGGACTTATAGATGCTATAAATTTTGTTTTGAAGGATAGAAATAACAAAACTCCATCCTGAGGAGCGTGGAGTTTGTAGTATGGGCTTTAATCTTTAAGTTCTGCTCATAATAATTTTTACCTAACTAAAATCATAGAAATGAATGTTCTATTCGTTCATCCATATAATTGGACCAGTGGGCCGGATAGCGTTCTTCTTAGTTTAGTCAGATTCATAAATCGTTCTAAATTTAATTGCTTTTGCTTGCTTCCGACCCCGCGAGAGTTGTCCGATACACTCCAAGGATATGGAGCGAGGGTTGAATACTGCTCTGAACTGGGTGTGATACCAAGAACTTATAATCCATTGGAGTTAATGGATTATTTTTTTGGCCTTTTTAGAACCGTGAGATTTATCAAGCAAATGGTTCAAAAATACGAGATTGACATAATCCACACTGGTGAAATTGCATTTTGGGGAGGCGGGTTAACAAGTAGGATATGTGGTATCCCGTCTATTTATCATTGCCAGGGGCTAACCATTGTGTCTCCAAGATTTGTAGGATTATTAAACGCCAAGATTATAAATAAATTGGCTGACCGGATCATCTGTGTTTCTCATGCAGTATCCGAGGCGTTGAGTAATGTCGGCGTGCCTGAGAGCAAATTAAGCGTAGTGTATAATGGAGTGGATTTATCAAAATTTAATGGTTTGAATCATAAAAATGAATACTTAAAAAATGAGTTAAAGGTTGATGAGGACAAATATCCAATTATAGGAATGATAGGTGGGTTAAATCCCAGAAAAGGGCACACGTATTTTATAAAGGCGGCCTCTCTGATAAGAGAAGAGTTTCCCAATGCCCTATTCATTATAGTCGGTGCCAGCCCTATGGATAATTCAGGAAGGTTTATTCAGGGGAAATATTGGAATGAACTACAAGAATTGGTCGCACATTTAAGACTCAATAACTCAATATCTTTCTTGGGTGAGAGAGATGATATTCCGGAGCTAATAAATATGATGGATATACTAGTTCAACCTTCAGAAATAGAGGCGGGACCTTTAGTGCCTCTAGAGTCTATGGCTTGTGGTAAACCCGTTATTGCTACCGATGTAGGGGGATTGCCGGAATACCTTGAACATGAGCGAACAGCAATCATAGTTCCGCCACGAGATCCCCGTGCTATAGCAAGGGCTGCAATTTCATTGTTACAAGATCGCAAAAAGTTATTACGGATGGGAGAATTGGGTAGAGAAAGAGTAAGCAGGCTATTTGATGTCAGACAAAAGGTATCCGAAATCGAGAAAATATACGAATTAATCAATGAAAACAAGAAGAATGGCTGCAATCGGAGTAAATCCGGATTTTCTGGACTTAGAAATTAAGAGTTGAAGGAGGAAATGGATGTATATTTTAGGCATCAACGCATACCACGGTGACTCTTCGGCGTGCATTATTAAGGATGGAGAGATTATTGCTGCGGCTGAAGAGGAGAGGTTCCGAAGAATAAAACACTGGGCTGGTTTTCCCTCGGAGGCGATTAACTACTGCCTTGAAGAGGCGGGGATTTCACCAAGGGAAATAGACCATATCGGTGTATCCCGTAACCCAAGTGCTCATCTGCATAAGAAGGCGCTGTTTGCTCTATCTAAACGACCCAGCTTTTCTATGATAAAAGACCGTTTGAGCAATATGGCAAGGGTAAAGGATATTAAAGAGGAGTTCTGTAAGGCGCTTGAACTTCCCTCTGAATTCATGAAGGTTAGGTTTCATAATGTGGAACACCATCGCGCCCACATGGCAAGCAGTTTCTTGGTATCTCCTTTTGAAGACGCAGCCGTACTTTCAATAGACGGCTTTGGGGATTTTGTAAGCACCATGTGGGGGGTTGGAAAGGGGAATAAAATCGAGGTTATGGACTACGTAGGATTCCCTCACTCACTGGGTCTTTTCTATACAGCCGTTACACAGTATCTCGGATTTCTAAGATACGGGGATGAATACAAGGTCATGGGTCTTGCTTCTTATGGTGAGCCTGAATACATTGATGATTTTAGAAGGATAGTGAGGCTTAAAAAGGGCGGAAGATTCGAGCTTGACCTTGACTGCTTCCTCCACCACTCGGAGGGGGTTGATATGACATGGGAAGGGGGAGAACCCAGCATAGGGAGGATTTATTCAGATGAGTTTATAAAGAGATTGGGACCCCCGAGAAATCGAGGGGAAGGGATCACAAGGCGGCACGAAAACCTCGCTGCATCCCTTCAGGCAATGGCGGAAGAAGCCTACTTCCACATACTCAATAGCCTCCACAATAAGACCAAAAAGAGGGTTCTCTGTGTTGCAGGTGGGGTTGCGTTTAACAGTGTTGCCAATGGAAAGATATTCGATAAAACGCCCTTTGAAGAGGTCTACATACAGGCTGCGGCAGGGGATGCGGGAACAGCCCTTGGGGCGGGGTACTATATTTACCATCAGGTCTTGGGTAACCCAAGAAGATTTACCATGACCCACGCCTACTGGGGACCCGGCTACTCTAATGAAAATATAGAGAAAGCCCTTAAGGATTACAGGTTAAATTATGACCTCTTGGATGAAGGTCTTCTCTTAAGAAAGACGGCTCAGGCAATCGCTGATGGAAAGGTCGTGGGATGGTTTCAGGGAAGGATGGAATGGGGTCCAAGGGCTTTAGGAAATAGAAGTATCCTTGTTGATCCTAGAAGAAGAGACATGAAGGACATACTGAATGCAAGGATAAAGAGAAGGGAACCGTTTCGTCCATTTGCCCCGTCAATACTCATTGAATCTGTGGGCGACTATTTTGAAAGGAGTTATCCCGACCCATTTATGATAAAGGTCTATCCCGTAAAAAAGGATAAAAGGGAGATAATCCCTGCCGTAACCCATGTAGATGGCACGGGCAGGCTTCAGACAGTAAGCCGTGAGGAGAATCCAGTATATTGGAGGTTAATAAAGGAGTTCGAGAAATTGACGGGCGTTCCTGTAGTTCTTAATACCTCTTTTAACGAGAATGAGCCTGTAGTCTGTAAACCTCAAGAAGCAATAGAGTGCTTTCTAAGAACAAAGATGGATGTATTGGTAGTGGGGAATTATTTTGTGGAAAAGGACAATCCCAATGGAAAAAGAGGAGATGGAGAATGAAAAAGGCTTTAATCACAGGCATAACAGGTCAGGACGGGTCGTACCTCGCTGAGTTTTTACTCTCTCTGGGATATGAAGTCCATGGATTGATCAGGAGGTCGAGCAGTTTCAATACTGAGAGAATCGAGCACATCTATACCGACTTTCATGATCCTGGGGCAAGGGTTTTTCTCCATTATGGAGACCTTTCGGATTCCAGCCAGCTTACGAACCTCATTTATAAAATCCGACCCGATGAGATTTATCACCTCGCAGCCCAGAGCCATGTGAGGGTGAGCTTTGATATGCCGGAATACAGCGGTGATATTACCGGGCTTGGAACTATAAGGATTTTGGAGGCTGTGCGGAGGAGTGATATAAAATGCAGGTTTTATCAGGCATCTAGCAGCGAGATGTTTGGGGCATCACCCCCTCCTCAAAACGAAGACACCCCCTTTTGGCCAAGAAGCCCTTATGCCTGCGCCAAGATGATGGCACATTGGATAGCCATAAATTATAGAGAGGGTTACGGCATGTTCGCCGTAAGCGGTATCCTCTTTAACCACGAATCTCCCAGGAGAACTGAGACGTTTGTTCCGAGAAAGATTACTAGAGGGGTTGCCACGATACTTTCAGGGAAACAAAAATACATCTTTCTCGGCAACCTGGAGCCAAGGAGGGATTGGGGATTCGCGCCAGAATACACGCAGATGATGTGGAAGATGCTCCAGCAAGAGGAGGCTGAGGATTTTGTCATAGGAACGGGGGAGACCCATTCTGTAAAGGAGTTTCTGGAAGAGGCATTCTCTTATGCAGACCTGGACTGGAGGGAGCATGTGAAGATTGATCCCAGGTATTTCCGTCCAACGGAGGTTGAGATACTGAGGGCTGATCCCGGTAAGGCAGCCAAGAAACTCGGATGGGAGCCAAAGATTAGATTTCATGACCTTGTAAAGGTTATGGTTGATGCCGATATGAGAAAATTGGGTCTTAAGCCGATTGGAGAAGGGGACAGAATCTTAAAGGAGAAATTCCCGAATAGGTGGTGGGCTAGGGATTAGCTCATAAGCAGTTTAATTACTAGAGGTCATCCCAAAACTGGTATTTCATACTCAATGTAGCGAAGCATCTTACAGAAAATAGAATAATGCTGCGAAAAATGAGATTCTTCAGTCGCTTTGCTCCTTCAGAATGACAACTCAGAGGGTTTTGGGGTAGCTTCTACGAACTTGATTGCTATGAACTATGAGCTAGGAACTATGAACCAGGGGCTAAGAGCCATGAACAATGAACTAAAAACTAAACGCATACTGATAACGGGCGGAGCCGGGTTTCTTGGCTCCTTTGTAGTAGAAAGGCTTCTCCAAAGGGGGGTTAAGAGAGAGAATTTGAGAATCCCAAGGAGTCGAGATTGTGATCTTAGGATTTGGGAAAATTGTGTGAGGGCGGTAGACGGAATGGACATAGTGATTCACCTTGCGGCGAGGGTAGGCGGGATAGGATTTAACATGAGGTATCCGGCAGAGCTTTTTTATGATAACGCCATTATGGGAATCCAGCTTATGGAGGCGGCAAGGCAATCCGGGGTTGAGAAGTTCGTTGCGGTCGGCACGGTTTGCGCATATCCGAAGTTTACTCCCGTTCCTTTCCGGGAGGAGGACTTTTGGAATGGATACCCTGAGGAGACAAATGCCCCTTATGGGATTGCAAAAAAGATGTTTTTAGTCCAGGCTGAGTCCTACAGGAAGCAATACGGCTTTAACGCTATTTATCTTATACCGGTGAACCTTTATGGCCCTGGGGATAATTTCGATTTAGAGAACTCGCACGTAATTCCTGCCCTTATCAGAAAGTGTTCGGATTCCGTTGAAGAGGGTTGCAGTGAGATTGTCTGTTGGGGTGATGGAAGCCCGACAAGGGAATTCTTGTATGTGGGGGATTGTGCCGAGGCAATAGTGCTTGCGACGGAAAGGTATGATAAGGGCGAACCCGTGAATATCGGCTCTGGTTTTGAAATATCAATCAAGGAACTCATGCATCTTATATCGGAACTTACAGGATTTAAGGGGGTAATCAAGTGGGATACGGCTAAGCCAAACGGTCAGCCTCGCAGGTGTCTGGATACAAGCAGAGCGGAGAAGGAGTTTGGCTTTAGGGCAAAAACGGATCTTGCGGAGGGATTAGAAAAAACGATTGATTGGTATAAGCAAAACCGGATAATGCGTGGATGAAGATATTAATTCTAAGCCTAGCCTATTCCCCTGAAATTACGGGCAACGCGCCCTTAGTCACAAACCTGGCTGAAGACCTGGCGGAAAAGGGGCACGAGGTTAAGGTGATTTGTGGTATTCCTTTTCATGGATTAGAGAAGGTTCCTGATCGATATAAAGGGAATCTGTGGTGCTCAGAGAAGATTAATGACGTGAACATTAAACGGAGCTATAGCTTTGTCTCCGATTCAAGGCGGTTCTCAGTCAAGATAGCCAACTATATATCCTATACCGTCTCGTCTTTTCTTGCAGCCCTGCTTGATTCTGGTAATTACGATCTTATTATGGCTGTCTCTCCACCTATTTTCCTTGGTATTACTGCATATCTGATAAAGAGGATAAAGGGGGGAAAGGTCGTATATAACGTTCAGGACCTATTTCCTGAGTCCGCCCTCCTTACCGGGAAATTGAAAAAGGGTTTTATCTTTAACATGCTAAAAGAGATAGAGAGGTTTGTCTACAGGAAGGCTGATTGTATCACTGTTATTTCTGATAGATTTATGCAGGAGATTAAAGTTGATGGGATCAATGGAGATAAGATAAAAGCCATGCCGAACTGGATAGATACTGACTTTATAAAACCCATGCCAAAGGAACAAAACCAATTTAGGCACCAACACGGACTTGAGAACTGTTTCGTAGTTCAATTTGCAGGAACAATTGGGTATTCCCAAGGGCTAGAGATTGTTCTAGATGTTGCCAAGGATGTCGGGGGTTATAAGGATATTAAATTTATGATTGTAGGGGTAGGGGTTGTCAAGGAGGAGTTGGTTAGGAAGGCTAGAGATATGAATTTGAGCAATATCTTATTCCTTCCTACTCAACCGCAGGAGACATTGCCTCATCTTCTTACCGCAGCCGATGTCTCTCTGGTGACATTGAAAAAAAATATGGGTAGGGTTTCTCTGCCGAGTAAGATACTCGGTATTATGGCAGCAGGGGTACCAATAATAGCCAGCTTAGACGAAGGATCGGAGGGATGGGAAATTATTAATGAATCCAACTGCGGTATCGCAATCCCACCGGAAGAGCCAGAGAGGTTGAAACAAGCGGTTCTGCACTTCTATAATAACAAAGATATTATTCCAAAACTCGGTTTGAACGGGAGAGAGTTTGTATTGAAGAGGTACTCCAGGCATATAGTGGTGAATAATTATGAGAAACTGTTTAAAGAGCTGCAGCTTGGCTGAAGATCAATGATTGGTGCTAGAAACTAAAAAGAGGGCTCATAAATAGAATGTGCGCCTAAAGTTGAGCTAAGACATAAGCCTAAAGTTTTACCTCTTTTCTAATTTAAACCCTTTTTTGATATATAACCCGACTAAGGTCTAATTGATTCCTCTCTATGTAAGAGGTTGACTATATACTCAAGCGAATGTAAGTGAGGTGGCAGAGCATTAAATAATAAAGAGACAGGGTTTAGATAACACGGCTTTTCCTGTTTCTTGTTCATACAGTTAAACAGTTGTCCAAGGGTCTATTAAATAAATATTATGTCAATGGTTGATAACTATGAATCCAAGGTTACTTGATATTTTAATATGTCCTGAGTGTGGCTCGGCGCTTGGGACAGAGGAATATGAGGTTAAGGGTGAGGACTCTGGAAGTAGAGAGATAATTGAGGGTAGGCTTACCTGCCTTGGATGTAGCAGGGATTATCCAATAATAAAAGGCATACCAAGGATGCTACCTGATGCCCTTTTTGATAGGCTCTTCTACTATCATAGCAGCTTTTTCTCCAGGCACGGGTTGCGAAGGAGAAGATTTGCAGGAAGTGAAAAATACTATGATGATAAAAAGAGGACTCTGGACAGCTTTAGCTTTCAATGGAATACCTTTGGAGAGATTTATAAGAATTACGAAGAAGATTTCTTAGATTATATTCAACCCCTAAGCCCGGATTTCTTTAGAGGAAAATTGGGGCTTGACGGTGGATGTGGATTCGGACGCCATCTTTATTATGCAGCCAAGTACGGGGCTGAAATGGTTGGCTTAGACCTGAGCGAGGCGGTGGAAGCGGCTTATAAAAACAACAAGCACTTACCAAATGTTCATATAGTTCAGGGGGATATATATAATCCACCTTTTAGGGAAAGCACCTTTGACTTTTGTTACAGTATTGGTGTGATTCATCATCTTCCGGATCCCCCTTCTGGGTTTCGAAGCTTAGCAAGGTTTGTTAAGCCGGATGGTGTTATGTTCACTTGGATTTACGGACCACGGTATGGCATCTCTGAAAGGGTAACATTGTTTTTAAGAAAATATACAACAAGGATGAATTACAGGATATTATACCTTTTGTGTTTTCTAATTGCTTTGTCATTAAGGGTCTTTTCTCACTATCCGTATATTCTGCTTTCTAAACTAAATGTCAAAAACGGCTTTATGGAGGAATTTCCTTTTAAGTACTACCGTGCGTACCCCTTTAAGGCTGTTGTTGGGGATGTGTTTGACCGCCTTTCTGTTCCATTGGTTCGTTACTATACGGGTGATGAGGTAAAGAAATGGTTTGAGGGCGTAGGGTTTAGAAATATATATGTCTCTCGAAGATATAGGCATAATGAGAGTTGGCGAGTACTCGGAGTAAAAGTTTAAAAGGTATAAAGAGGAAAGTATGTGTGGTATTTGCGGTAAGCTCTATTTCGATCCTGCGAGGGCTGTAGAGAGGGAAGTAATAAACTCAATGTGTGATGTTATTCGTTATCGTGGACCTGATGATGAGGGGGTTTACATCAATGGCAATATTGGACTTGGGATGCGAAGGCTTAGTATCATTGATGTGGAGGGAGGGAAGCAGCCTATTAGGAATGAAGATGGGACAATATGGGTCGTATATAATGGTGAGATTTACAACTTTCCTGAGCTTAAAGATAGATTGATACAAAGAGGGCATAGATTTTACACCAGAAGTGATACCGAGGTTATAGTTCACCTTTATGAGGACTTGGGTGAGGACTTCGTCCAGGAGCTAAACGGTATGTTCGGCATCGCTCTGTGGGATGATAGGAACAAGAAGCTGATTCTGGCTAGGGATAGGGTTGGCATAAAGCCCCTCTTTTACGCGGTTTTCCCGGATAAATTAATTTTTGGATCGGAGATAAAATCAATATTGCAGGATAATGTCTCAAAGGATGTGGATTTTGAAGCTCTTCATGATTACCTATCGTTAAACTACGTTCCTGCTCCTCGCACGATGTTTAAGGGGATAAAGAAGCTCGAGCCTGGAAACGTGTTGATCTGTCAAAATGGCAGGGTTAGAACGGAGAAATATTGGGATGTCCAGTATGGCACATCCGACGATCAATCTTTGGTATCCAGGTTGAATAATGAGGACTACTGTGCTGAGAGGTTGCTGGAGCTTTTAAAAGACTCGATTAAAAGACACCTGATTTCTGATGTTCCTCTTGGGGTTTTCCTGAGCGGCGGTATAGATTCGAGCGCAATAGTTGCTCTTATGAGCCAGGCTGTAACTGGGAAAATAAAGACGTTTACGATCGGGTTTGAGGAGAAGTCATATAATGAGTTGGATTCTGCAAGGCTTATAGCCAAAAGATTTAATACAGAACATCACGAACTTTTTGTAAAACCGGATGCCGTTGAACTCCTTCCTGAACTCATTAGATTCTTTGATGAGCCTTATGCGGATTCTTCGGCTATACCTGTCTATTATGTCTCTAAACTTGCAAGAGAGCATGTGAAAGTCGCTCTTGGTGGTGATGGCGGAGATGAAATCTTTGCCGGATACATAACCTACCCGGCATACCGATTAGCCAGCTTATATAGGAAGATGCCCAGGATTCTCACCGAGATGTTAATTCCCTTTTTTGTCAATATGATTCCTGTTTCTGATAAAAAGGTAAGCTTTGATTATAAGGCAAAGAGGTTTGTAGAAGGGGCGCTTCTTCCACCCGAGCTTGGGCATTTCTGGTGGAAGGTTATATTCACAGAGGAGCTAAAGCAGAGGCTTTACTCAGATGATTTAAGGGGTACATTAAATGGCTCTAGAGATTCGTTTCAGGTCTTCAATAGGTATTTTGATTCATGTAGTACTAGTGATACATTACAGAGGCTTCTCTATGTTGATTTGAAGATTTATCTGCCGGATGACATCCTTGTAAAGGTTGATAGGATGAGTATGGCACATTCCCTTGAAGCCAGGGTCCCGTTTTTGGATCGGGAGGTCGTAGACTTCATGGCAGGTGTTCCGAGTAGGCTTAAGATGAAGGGGCTAAAAACAAAATATATCTTGAAAAAGGCCTTAGAGAGGTTACTTCCTAAGGAAATACTCAAGAAGAAGAAGGGTGGCTTTAATGTTCCAATACCTAGTTGGATTAGAAATAACCTCAAAGGTGCGGTGATGGATACTCTTTCTCCGTCTAAGGTTAGGTCTCTTGGGTATTTTAATGAAAAAATTGTGTCACAAATATTGAAGATGCACATGGAAGGCAGAGTGGACTATAGCAGGAACATCTGGGGATTGTTTATGTTTATGCTTTGGTACGATGAATATATCGGTACTAATTAAGCCTGGCCATGGGGACTTTTTCTTAATGTAAATGGTTACTTATTTATGTGAGGAGCGGTTAGATGAATGCTGAAATTATAAGCCCATTTAGAACAAAAATGATTGGACAAATCCTCCTTGAGTGGAGAGAAATTACTGAAGAGCAGCTCGATAGAGCCTTAAGATATCAGGGAAAACGAAACGGTTGGGTTCAGGTTGATAGGGGTGTAACTACTGATGCAAAAAAGAGGATCGGTGAGATTCTGATTGAGATGGGTATAATAACTAATGAAAGGGTAGAGGCGGCTCTCGCTGTGCAGAAATCATATTTGCCCTTGCAAGCGGGAAATGTTTCTTCTACCACACCTCGATCAATCCATTTAGTCACATACGGCCTGGCTACCATTACTTTCGCATCTATTATATTCCTGTTCTCTGTTACTCATGAGAATTTTATTTTTACCTCTGAGTGGGTAAGATACCCCGCCCACACCTTCGCCTATTCTATTCTGTTCTTTCTGATTTATTTTACATTAACATATTCTCCATGGAGAGAAGGGTTGGGAGGGAAAGTACGATCCGCTTTTCTTGGAGCCTTTGTTTATGGTTTTTTTATTGAGCTGATTCGGTACTTCATTCCACATGGGTCCTTTTCCCCTTTGGATATATCGTTTAATTTTCTTGGAGCATTCTCGGCTGCGCTCATTGTGACTCATAAAAACTGGGGGATAGCGGAGGTAAATTTCTTTCCCATAGCGGAGGTGGAGGAAGAGGTTAGGGCAAAACACGCTGCACTTGGAAGGCCTCTCAATGAGATTCCTTTTAAGAGGGCTTTTGATTTTACTCTCTCATTCTTGGGGATTTTGTTCTCTTTACCCATCTGGCTCTTGCTTATTTTCTTAATATGGATCGAGGATCCCGGTCCCGTTTTCTTCATAAAGAGGTGTGTGGGAAAAGATGGGAAGAGCTTTGGGCAAATTAAGTTTCGTAGTATGGTAAATGGAGCGGAGAGTAAGACCGGACCGATTTTGGCGCGGAATAACGATTGTCGGTTTTTGCGTATAGGAAGCATACTGAGGAAGACTGCTTTGGATGAGCTTCCTCAGTTGTTAAATATTCTAAAAGGGGATATGAGCTTTGTTGGTCCTAGACCCCAGAGGACCATTTTGGTGCATGGCTATTTAGGTGAGATTCCAGACTACGCCTTAAGGCATAAGGTTAAGCCTGGTCTTACGGGGATAGCACAGGTGTTCGGTCATTATTACGTAACCCCGAGTCAGAAGTTGCGGTTTGACCTAATTTATCTACGAAGAAGGGGCTTTTGGTTCGATCTAAGACTTTTCCTTTATTCGCTTATGATAAGCCTCATAGGGGGGTGGCAGAATAAGAGAGGAAGTATTAGGAAAAGGAAGCTGGTATAGAAATTTTTTTTCCCTTGCCGAGATTGATTTCATATCTCCGCTTACTCCTTCGGCTCGCTCTTTAAATTTTAGGTATTATACAGTTTACGGTTTGGATTTTATTCTATCGTTGGTGTTATCCGATTTAATGATTGAATGGGGCGGTTTTTATGGGTGCCCATCATGGTGATAGGCACCCATGTCTTTAATCCTACGGAATCGGACATCCATTTACCCCTACATTTAATCTCTGGTTTACATCAAAACAACTACTTCCCACTATATCATTCATCCCTGATACCGTAGCACCACAGGGGAACTGCCCTGTAGTCTGATCCCAAAGCTTCTGATCTGTTAGAATTCCATCCTCATACCTGTAGATGATATTGGCTCCAATGTCTGCACCATTCTTGCCAGCACCTTTCATGTTACTCCAGCTTGGAACATAGACTATGCACTGATTAGCTCCAAGCCCCATACCAGTAGGAGCACTATTGAACATGTGCTGGAACTGGCTGGAGGTGCTTGGACTGGTTCCCCCTCCTCCTGTGCTTGAGTATTCAATTAACCAACTCGTGCCAGAATATAGAGTAGTCTTAACAGCAAAGTTGCCTCGCTTATTGTTAAAGGAGAGTATATTGGTAGCAGTGAAACTTGTGCCAGGAATTGCATTATCGGCTAATGAACCAAAATGGCTTGCCACCAAACCAGTGCCATTCTTGTACAGGGTTATATTCCTGGCTATAGCATTCTTCACACTGTTTTCAAGCAGTCCACTCGTGCTGCCTATGATAACGTCATTTTCATAAAAAACACCGTTTGAAATATCGGTGGAATTAGCTGTTGCAGAGAAGTTGTCGAGTCCAGATAGTTCATTGAGTGATATATCCCCAAGGGCTTTGTTTGGGGGATTGGTATCTCCATTCCTGCCCACAGAAATCTGGTCATTCCCCTCACTGATTGAGTTCTCCACAATACATCCATCGGAGGCATAACACACAATTCCCTCATCACCTCTCGAAGGAATACGACTGCAATAAGGTGATGTCCCACCTGTAGATGTGCATCCTGGAAGGTCTGCATATGAGCGTGAATTCACATAGTTACGCCTAGCTACTATCCCGTGATCCCGATACAGTGACATTCCATGTCTGTGGAAGTAGTAGGCTTCAGATTCCTCTATAAGGATATTTGAAGAGTATGAGATAGCATAGGGATGGACATTGAAATACCTGTTAGGGTGAGCCGCAAGTAGTCTTCTCAGGTTTATGTTATTGCTATTATCTATCTGAAATACGGAGTATTGTGCCCCTCCATTGGTAGAGGAGAGGTCTGCACTTTCTCCCCTCAAGCCTTCTACATCCCAATAAGAGCAATTTTGCATACGGAAAGCAGCAACAGAGCCGTCTGATTGGAGAAGAGCTTGACGCTCATGGAGTGCGATGATTGTAATTGGTTGAGTTGCCGTGCCATTTACCGCATTTCCTCCAAGAGCGCAATTAATATTTGGGAGTCCAGTAGTTGATTTGGTATAGACTCCATCCAGGAGAACCAGGGCATCACCTGGCTTAAGCTGTGTGATAGCATACCCAAAGGTCTTCCAGGGCCTATCAAGTGTTCCAGGATTTGAATCTGACCCATTCGGCGATATATAGGGGTCAGCCCCCCATGGTTTAGGAGTGGGTGTTGGTGCCGGAGTTGGACTTGGGGTAGGGGTAGGAGTCGGCTTAGGAGTTGGAGTAGGAGTAGGTGCTGGGGTAGGAGTGGGAGTCGGTTTTGGAGTAGGTGTTGGTGTGGGAACTGGGGTAGGAGTAGGAGTGGGTGTTGGTTGCCACCGCCAGCCTTTATTTTTAGATCGAGCATCTACGGCTACCGAGTCGAAGAGAATAATTGCAAATAGAATCAGAAAAACTTTGGTGACTATACTACGGATATTACGAGCTTGTCCTCTCTGCGGGATACAGTAGGTATTCATTTTTATCTCCTTGCGGTCTTTGTGAGCCAACCTCAAGGAGCATCACCCCTACTGTATTTATAGGAGGTGAGCAAGCAAGGATATTATCAGAAAAGAATCTTTGCAATTCTATATCCTATCTTCGGCAACCCAGCCACCGTAGGTCTCGCAACCCTTAGGTCTGTGGCTTTGCGTCTCATCCTTTCGGATGGTTTGCTATTATCGGTTAGGACAAAGACCGAAGGGGAAAGTTTGGATTTGATTTCTAATCACTTTCCCATTCGCTGTATTGTTATTGCAATAGCCGTGCCACTTGTGGTTTTATTGTTTCATATATATAATTTCCATATAATATTGGTTAAAACATCCATGGGAAAAAGAGCTAGTATCAGGCCAAAAAGGGATATATACTCAATAAGGGAACTGACGAGCCTGTATAAAAAAGAAAAGGGCGCGAGAATGCAAAAGAGGCTTCTTGCTATCAAGATGATGTTAGAAGAAGAACTCTCATCCTATGATGTTGCGAGGAGGTTAAGCGTCAGCCCTACATCTATCAGAGATTGGGTGAGCAGATACAATGAAGGAGGGTATGAGACATTAAAAGAGAGCAGACCCAGAGGGGGCAAACCTAACATCTCAGATGAGGAATTGTTAAAGGTTATAGAGGAGATAGAGTTAGAAAATAAAAAGTGGACACTCGGGAGTGTGGCTCTTCTAACGCAACAGAGATACAAGCGTGGATTAAAGAAATCCGCTGTTTGGTATAGGTTAAAAAAAATGGGTATCAGTGTAAAAAAAAGAGATTCTGTGCACAGGCAAAGGAAAGAAACGAAGATTTAAAAAGCAAAGAACGAAAGATAATGGTTGTACCGAAGAGGGTTATTTAACCAGTTAATGATTGGAACGAGCCTTTGGATGAATTCCTGAGTGAGGGGTTCTACGGAAAATGCCCGATTTCGTATGACAAAAATTGTCAATCTGGGATGAAAAAGTTATATGGAAGAGACCTATTAAAACAACCACTGCTGCGGTTTCAAATGGACTAATTTTTGATGATAAAATTCCTCCTATGCATAGTATGCGTACTTTTGGCTCTTAATTTAGCCTATGGTATACATAAGGGTTACAAGGAGCATTCTGTCCAAAGTCCTATTTCAACTGCCGTTTCTCTACCTACTCCAAATCCAATAACTCACATTCCACCAGGAGTGAGAAAACAAGTGATAGATGGTTTAATTGAGCAAGTTATAAATGACCCGGTAGTCCATTTGAAATACTGGTACTGGGGAGGGCATAGTCCCGATGACCTATCCAGGTACATTTGGATAAAATACCGAGATACGAAATGGAAGGTCTCAATTGAAGAAGCTCAGGTACTTAAGTCCAGAGCGATGGAGATATTAGATAGGATTTATAAACAGAAAGCCGAAGAAAGGTTTAAATAGATGGTGCTCTCGGCAATGGTCGAGTCTAATAATTTTAATGAATTAGGTCTTAGGTCTAAAGTTCTACGTTTTCAAAAATGTAATGCTCTTTATTTACTTAAGAAGAGACCAAGGTCTAATTGAAAGTGTATTAAAAAGGGGCTAAGCTTTTAAAAATTGTGAAAGAGATGGTGGAGGGAGGTATTTACCCATGTGGTGTATATATGGAATAAAGTATTTGCTTCCTTTGGTTTTATTCTCTGTCATCCTTGGCGCCTGTGGAGGCAAAAGCCCTGAGTCAATGATTCCACAAAATATATCCAAAAATCAGGAGAGCAAAAGAGCCCAGGAACTCAATAGAAGGATTATAGAAGAGTCTACAAAGTCTGCTACTAATAACTATGATTATCAGATTGGCCCAGGGGACTTGCTGGATGTGAAGGTATACGAGGCGCAGGACCTGAGCACCGAGGCTAGGGTCAGCACAAGGGGCACTGTGACCTATCCACTTTTGGGAGAGGTGGATCTAGGCGGACTTACCGTGCAGGAGGCTGAGAAAAAGCTTCGAGGACTCCTTCAGGCTAAGTATGTGAAGGACCCGCATGTCAGCATTTTTATAAAGGAGTATAGGAGCAAGAAAGTGGCTGTAGTGGGGGCTGTAAAGAACCCAGGGGATTACGAGCTTTTAAATCGCGGACACCTATTAGAGGCCATTGCCCTTGCAGGAGGGCTTACGGACAATGCAGGCCAGATTGTTTATCTAACCCATCAGGGAACGGATAAACAGATTAAAATTGACCTCAATGAGCTTCTTGTAAAAGGCAACACAAGCTTAAACCTGCCTGTGCAGATGGGGGATACCGTATTTGTTCCTGAAGCGGGTGTTTATTACGTAAACGGCGCCGTTAAAAAGGGTGGTCAATTTTTTCTAAAGAAGCCTGTGACAGTAAGCAGGGCGGTGCAGATTGCGGGTGGTCTAACAATAGGAGCGAGGGCATCACATGTGACACTAATACGTTTCAACGAGAATGGAGATAAACAGATCATACCGGTTGACCTTAAAGCAATAGAAAAAGGGGAGAAGGAGGATATAGCTCTTCAGGACCAGGATGTTGTGTTTGTGAGTAAAAATCCAATCATAGCCTTCTTTCAGACAATTCGCCCTGGTTTCTTCTTCCCGCCGTTTAGCATAAGCGCCTCAGTCCCGCAGGATAATCAACCATAATGATCTTAAAATAAAAATAGGAAAGTCTATTGCATTGGGGAGAATAATCAATGGAATCGGAAGACAGAGAAAAAAATATTGTGCCTGCTAATAACAGAAGCAGATCGCTCAGGAAATATGAAGAGCATATAGAGATTTTGAACACACCTGCTGCCGATGAGATGGAGATAGACCCCTACGCATATCTACAGGTTATATGGAGGCACAGAAAGGTAAGTCTTGTTTTCCTTATTGCCGTAGTGGGGGTATCTCTTTTAATTTCCATCCTTACAAAACCTATGTATCGTGCCACTTCCACTGTAGAGGTTGCGCTTGAAAACCCTCAGATTGTTTCATTTAAAGAGGTCTTGGAAGACAATACACAAACCGCAGAGTTTTACAATACGCAGCAGGAACTTATTCAGAGTCGTTCGATGGCCGAAGCGGTTCTTTCCAAGTATAATCTCTGGGATAACCCTGATTTTAAGGTCTCTCAAATAACCTTTAACCCCATCCCATCATTACTTTCATATGTAGATGAATCTGTTGATTATATAAGGCTTATATTTACGAGACCTCAAGAAGAAAATGACGCAGACGAAACAGAGCAGAAAGCCGAAAGAGAAAAAATAAAACGGGGCTGGAAGATCGATGAATTCCTCTCAAGAGTAAATGTATCCGCAAATCCGGATTCGCGAATAATTACAATCACATTTGACGCTTATAGCCCTACTTTTGCCGCAAAGATGGCGGACGCAATAGCTGATACATTTGTCAGCTGGAGCCTGGACCGTAAGCTTGAAGCCACACGCAACGCAAGGGATTTCCTTCACAGGCAGCTTGCAGAGGTTAAAGGGGATTTAGAGAAGTCCGAACTCGCTCTTCACAAGTTCCAGTCTGATAATAATATCGTAAGTCTTGATGCGAATCAGAATCTTATTCTTAGCCAACTTCAAGAGCTAGATAAGTCTTTGTCCCAGGTCACAGCCGAGAAGACTGCCAAGGAATCTCTCTACAAGTCGGTAGAATCCGGAAATCCGGATGAAATTATAGAGGTTCTCAATGACCCGATAATACAGGGGTTGAAAAACCAATACAATAGCCTCCTCGTTGACTATAGCAACTTGAGTGCTACTTTCAAGCCTGACTATCCGCCCCTCAAGCAGCTTCAGGCGAAAATAGACGAGATTCGCGCCCGCATAAACGCGGAGACAAAAAGAAGGGTTGCGGCAATTAAAGCCGACTACGAGACATCTGCGCGGAGAGAGGAACTTCTCAAAGAGCGTGCCGGAGAACAGGAAAAACTCGCCCTGGCACTCAATGAAAAGACCATACAGTACAGGGCACTCGAAAGGGAGGTTGAGAGCAATAAATCCATCTACGAGTCTCTGCTTCAGCGTTCAAAGGAAACAGAGGTTGCCGGAGGTATAAGAGCCGGCAACATACAGGTCGTAGACCATGCTGCTATTCCCCTTGATCCTTTTAAACCTAAAATCCCGCGTAATCTCCTGCTTGCAATAGTGGTGGGACTGATAGGTGGAGTGGGAATTGCTTTTGCACTGGAATTTTTTGACAAAACTGTCAAGACACCTGAGGAGATTCGTGAAAAGATGCGCCTGCCGGTCCTTGGGGCTGTGTTGAGGCTTCCTGAGAATGGAGGGTATAAGAGGTTAAAGTCTCCTATTGAAAAATTATACATGCTTGAGCCGAGGTCGCCTTTCTCTGAGGCAATCCGCACACTGCGCGCATCTGTAATGCTTTCCTCTCAGGATCACTCCATACGTTCGATCCTTGTTACAAGCTGCTGGCCAGGTGAGGGTAAAACGACAATAGCTTCTAATCTAGCCATTTCTTTGGCTTATGGTCCAAACCGTGTGCTGCTGGTGGAGGCGGATCTTCGGCATCCAACTCTAAGCAAAACCTTTGGTATTAGCAGAAGCAGTTTGGGTCTCAGCAACTATCTTATGTTTGGTTCTGAGATGAATGAAATAATTCATTCTACGGATATTCCTCAGCTTTTTGTGCTTCCCTCGGGTTCGGTTAACCCCTCTAATCCTTCAGAGCTTTTGCACTCGGATGAGATGAAAGAACTCCTCAGTAAATTGAGAAGTGAATTCAATTACGTGGTTATAGATAGCTCTCCAGCTATAGGACTTGCCGATTCCATTATGCTCTCTACGGTTGCCGATGCGACCATACTTGTGGCAGGTGCGGGTATGGCAATGCGGAGAGATATCTCACATGTTGTAAAACAGTTATCCGATGTTGGAGCGCAGTTCCTGGGCGTTATAATTAACGGTCTTGAAGTGGGAAAAGACTCTTATTATTACCGCTACGACCAGTATTACAATAGGGACAGAACTCAGGATAAGAGGGTAGAGATAACAACAGCCGAATATCCATATCGCCAGGAGGAATTCGATGAGAAGGGTGAACTTAAAAACACTCCTTATCCAAACCTTTTAATTTCCCTTCAGAAGCGCAAGAAAACGGGCATATTAAACATTGACTCACAGCTCAAGCTCAGAGTTTACTTCTTAGAGGGTTTTCCGGTTTTTGTTGAAGGGGGGGATAGTAAAACGCTTTTAGGAAACATCATGTTTGCCGAGGGAAGGATAAAGCAAGAGGATTACCAGAGGGCACTGAGCAATTTGGCTAAGACGAAAAAGAGGATGGGAGAGGTACTGATTGAAATGGGGTTTATTTCGCCTCATGAATTAGATTGGCTGCTGGAATCCCAAATCAAAGAAAAACTCATAAGAGGGTTTGAGTGTACGACGGGAACCTACACCTTTAAAGCGACAGGCGATTTTGTGAAGAATATGTTGGTTTATAAGGTTAATACCCTTCAGGTTATATATGAGGGAGTAAAGCGCTTTGCGGATTCGAGAAGAATCGAGAAGAAGTTTTTTACCATAAAAGAGTTAGCCATGCTCTCTGGACTAAACCTCAGTGAGAGATTAAGTAAGGTAAAACACCTTATAGAGATGAAGGAGGCACAAAAAGAGCCTTTTGGCCTTGAGGGATTGACCATAAATGCGGAGCCTGAGTTTACTGAAAAACTAAGGGATATAGGCTTTGGTCCTGCTGAGTTTAGGTTTTTACGGTCTTTAAATGGTAGCAGGGAGCTTGAAGATGTATTGTCGAGTAACCGCCTGAGTAGAGAGGATGCGTTGAAGTTGCTGTACTTCCTCAACTTGGTGGGGTTCGTAGAAATAAAGATAAAAGAATCCGAAACGGACTATAGGCGTCGTAGCTTTAATATGGAAGGATTGACACAGGAAAGTTAATACTAACTCTATGAAACACCTGTGGGTTCAAAGTGGAGACATATAATCATACGCCTCTACTCAGTTCTATTTTAATTCTTCCTCCATACGATGAGTTGGTATCTGTTTCGAAGGCCGAGCTTTATAAATATATTGGTTAGATGGGCCTTGACGGTTTTTTCGCTTATTGATAGTTTTTTTGCAATCTCTTTGTTGCTGAGACCAGCGACAACTAGCCCTATTATTTTCATCTCCATTTTCGTAGGTTTGCGTTTTATATTGTCTATCGGAGTGGCTTCTCTAGGTAAAGAGCCTCTACTTAAGTTCTTTATAGTGTTTATTAAATCGCTGGAATTAATTTTCTTGGTTATGTATGTAATGTTTGGAGAATCAGATCTAACTTGATTCTGATCGTCAAACAAAATAATTCTAGTACCTGGGCTTTTTTTCTTTATTATATTAAGTAGCTTGTCAATGTTGAGATCGAGCGTTGTATTATCAATAAATAAGAACCCGGGCTTTATCTCGACAAGGCATTTTTCGACCTCTTTAGGATTCGAAGCCTGAGCCGCTATCTTTATGTTGCCCTCATTCTCTATGATTCTGCCCATTCCATCTAAGAAGAGTGATGAGTTTGAGGCTAAAACCATTTGGATATATTTACTTGATTCCATAGTTAATCCCTCTCAGTCACGTACAAAGATCAATAACTGAGTTCATGATGTCAACCGAATGTTTCGGAAGACTTGAATAACGTGTAATTATACCCTATAAAAATATAAACTTATTTGCATACCGTAGCAATTGCAATATACACAAGTTTTAATTATTCCGGACTTAGGTTTGAGTATTATAACCAGTTGTTATAATTAGAGATTTGATAATATCCATAACTGCCGGTATTTCAAGTCAACGTGGCTATTTTTGATGGCTGATGTAGTTTCTCTAGGCCTATATGAAATCTGGGTGACTATTCTTTTACATAGGAGCCGCATCCTTCGATAGACTGATGACAGGAGTTTGTAAAGGGGGTTTCGGGTAGAATGCTTAAAGAGCACAGTAGTTGAAATAATTTTTAGGCGTTATTATATTAGAATAGAAAAAAGAGGAGGTTAAATGGCTAAGTCTCTTGTGATAGTTGAGTCTCCGGCTAAAGCGAAGACAATAAAAAAATATCTCGGAAAGAATTTCAATGTCGAGGCGTCTTCGGGCCACCTAGTTGATCTTCCGAACAATAAGCTCGGGGTAGACATTGAGAAGGACTTTAAACCCCAATACGTTGTAATAAAAGACAAGAAGAAATTTCTCGAGCAACTCCAGAAAGCGGCAAAGGGAGCCGAGAAGGTCTATCTCGCTTCCGACCCCGATAGGGAAGGCGAGGCAATAGCCTGGCATATTGTAGACAGATTAAAGATAAAAGACAAATCCTATAGGGTTCTTATACATGAAATCACGGAAAAGGCGGTCCTTGAGGCGATAAGAAAACCGATGAGTCTTAGCCGCGACAGGTTTGAGGCTCAGCAGGCAAGGCGTATTCTAGACCGTCTTGTCGGGTATCAGGTAAGCCCCATCCTTTGGAAAAAGGTAAGGCGAGGCCTTAGCGCTGGAAGGGTGCAGAGTGTTGCGCTCAGACTAGTTGTTGAAAGAGAAAGAGAGATAGAGAATTTTAAGCCGGACGAATACTGGACGGTTGAGGCGGAGCTAAAACAAGTCCCGGATGATGCCGCCTCATTTATCGCCTTTCTCTCTAAATACAATGGCGAAAAGGTTGATATAAAGAATGAAGAAGGTGCAAGAGCGATTGTTGAGGCTCTAAGAAATGAGAAGTACAGGGTTCTCTCTATTGAAAAGAAAGAGAGAATAAGAAATGCCCCCCCTCCGTTTATTACGAGCACGTTGCAGCAGGAGGCGTCAAGAAAGCTCAAATTTCCCGTGAAAAAGACGATGGCTATTGCCCAAAAACTCTATGAAGGCGTAGAACTGGGGGATGAGGGGCCTGTGGGGCTTATTACGTATATGAGAACTGATTCAGTTAGGATTTCAGACCACGCGCTTGATGAGGCAAGGGCATACATCTTGGAGACCTATGACTCTGATTTTCTCCCGGAAAGTCCCAATGTATTCAAGATTAAGAAATCCGCCCAGGATGCACACGAGGCGATAAGGCCAACGGCGATCATTAGAACGCCGGATTCGGTAAAGCCCTATGTGGCGGAAGATGAGTTTGAACTATATAAACTCATCTGGCAGAGATTTGTCTCATCTCAGATGAACCCTGCCCTCTATGACCAGACAACGGCTGATATTGAAGCCGGAAGGGGACTATTTCGTGCTACTGGTTCTGTAATTAAATTCCCAGGATTTACAGTCGTCTATATGGAAGGAAGAGAGGAAGAGGAGGAAGCAAAGGATAAAGAGGAAGAGAGAAAACTCCCGGATTTAGTTGAAGGAGAGGAGTTAAAACTCATTGCTCTTGAAGGAAAGCAACACTTTACTCAACCGCCGCCCCGATTTACGGAAAGCGCACTCGTAAAGGAGCTGGAAGAGAAGGGTATCGGACGCCCATCTACTTATGCGACTATACTCTCTACGATTCAAGAGAGGGAGTATGTAGTCAAGGAGAAAAGCAGACTGAAGCCTACAATTCTAGGTTGTGCTGTGACCGATCTTCTTATAGAGGGTTTTCCTGAGGTAATGGATGTTCAGTTCACAGCCGCCATGGAAGAAAAGCTAGATAAAGTAGAGGAGGGAAATGTGAACTGGGCGGAGCTTCTCGGAGGATTCTATAGAGGGTTTGGCAAAAGGCTCAAGCAGGCTGAGATTTCAATGAAGAGTCTGAGACACGATGGCATCCCCACCGAGATAAATTGCGAGCGGTGCGGTGCTCCGATGATTATAAAGTGGGGGAAGAGAGGGGAGTTTCTCTCCTGCTCGAAGTACCCTGATTGCAAAAACGCAAAGCAGTTTGAGTATGGTAATGACGGCGAGATAAGGATTAAAGAGAAGAAAGAGCCGGAGATAAGATACGACATACTCTGCGACTTGTGTGGAAAGCCAATGGTGGTAAGAACGAGCAGATTTGGAAAATTCCTTGGATGCAGCGGTTATCCGGAATGCAAGAACACAAAGCGTCTTCAAAATGAAGCGAATAGTGGTGAAGAAGGCAAGGAAAAGGGAGAAAAGCCAAGAAGAAAGTTCTTCAAGAAATCAGGAAAGAAAGAAGCCAAGACATAGCAAAGGTATTTAGATTTGAGGGCGTTCTGGAACTCAAGACTAGAGCAATTTTTGCGGCTCTCGAAGGAGCTACAATCTCAGCCCGTACGTTTGGAGATGAGGAACGCTTGTCAATTGCTGCGGATTGGATCCAAAAGCACTTTAGAAGTATAGGGTCGTATTTTAACCTCTCTAATTCGGACTATTTTGTGAATAGATGAAGCAATTTGAATCCTCTTCTTGTAGAATCACATCTAAATGAAAAATAGGATGATGATAGCACCTCTATGAGTGCTATGGGCAAACTGAAAGAGAAGGAATTTTATAAAGGTTGCTTTCGCGATGGCCTTCGAGGTGGATTAGAATAAATTTTTAAGGAGAACAATCATGAGCTTAGAGGAATCAGTTAGCGATTTAAATTCTATGATTCTTAAGGGACAGATTTTAGAGGCGTTTGAAAAATATTATGCCGATGATGTGGTCATGCAGGAAAACGAACAACCGCCCACCATCGGAAAAGACGCAAACAGGGAAAGAGAGAAGCAATTTCTTGCAAACCTAACTGAGTTCAGAAGTGCTCAGGTCAAGTCCGTTGCCGTAGGGAATAATGTCACAATGGTAGAATGGTTTTTCGATTATACCCATAAAGAGTGGGGAAAGGTAACCCATCATCAGGTTGCGGTACAACATTGGAAAAACGGTAAGATTGTTCATGAAAGATTTTATTACGGCAGTTAGCTAGAAGTAGTTTTATAGAGGCGATCAAAAGATTAATAAAAGCGAAGTAAGTGTCTAATCTTACGGGGGCTTTCTCACTTTTGGAGAAAGCCCCTTTTGCCCCTTTTTACTTCTACGGAATCGGACATCCGTTTACTCCTACATTTAATCTCTTATGCACATTCACACAAGATGAGTTGGGGAATGTAGCATCATCGTTGACACCTTTTATAGTAGCACCACAGGGGAACTGCCCTGTAGTCTGATCCCAAAGCTTCTGATCTGTTAGAATTCCATCCTCATACCTGTAGATGATATTGGCTCCAATGTCTGCACCATTCTTGCCAGCACCTTTCATGT
>Ga0209810_1000767_pt1 | contig 60415 bp, 61 predicted proteins | sample Coa_R1_7_FD_187159 | JGI IMG/M metagenome (GOLD analysis project Ga0209810, IMG submission 187159) | Surface soil microbial communities from Centralia Pennsylvania, which are recovering from an underground coalmine fire - Coalmine... | ecosystem: Environmental > Terrestrial > Soil > Unclassified... | reverse complement strand
CCGGGAGCGATTTTGGACGGCGGAGCCGGCCCGAGCGTAGCGAGGGCGAGTCTCACGGACGAGACGAGCCATCCCACCCTCGCGCTGACATCCCGACGGCCCCGCGGGGCCGTCGGGAAGTTGGCAGACGGGTGTGTGGACGAAGCCGCCGGGTTCGACAAAATCGCCGGGAGCGATTTTGGACGGCGGAGCCGGCCCGAGCGTAGCGAGGGCGAGTCTCACGGACGAGACGAGCCATCCCACCCTCGCGCTGACATCCCGACGGCCCCGCGGGGCCGTCGGGAAGTTGGCCGACGGGTGTGTGGACGAAGCCGCCGGGTTCGACAAAATCGCCGGGAGCGATTTTGGACGGCGGAGCCGGCCCGAGCGCGGGCGAGTCGCACCAGACGATCCGGCCCGTCTTCCCGCCAGACCAGGCAACCGCCCTCCGGGCGGTTTTTCGTTTGCGGAGGCGCAGCATGAGCGAGATCGCGATACCGGTTTCCTTCGGCGAGCTGATCGACAAGATCACGATCCTCGAAATCAAGGCCGAGCGCATCCACGACGCGGTCAAGGTCGCCAATGTGCGGGCCGAGCTCGAACTGCTGCACGCGACCTGGTCGGCGCATCCGGCCGCGCGCACCGACATCGCCGGCGAACGCGCGCAACTGAAGGCCGTCAACGAGGCGCTGTGGGACATCGAGGACCGCATCCGGCGCAAGGAGAAGGCGCAGGCGTTCGACGCCGAGTTCATCGAACTCGCCCGTGCCGTGTACTTTCGCAACGACGAGCGCGCCGCGATCAAGCGCACGATCAACGAGAAACTCGGTTCGCGGCTGGTCGAGGAAAAATCCTACGAGGAGTACCGCGCGCCGGCCCGGCAGCCATCGCGCTAGGCCCCGCTCCGCCACGCACCGGTTCTCCCCGGCGCCGCACTCAGGCCACTTCGCGCGCGAACGCCTCGAAGCGTTCGATCACGTCGGCCACCTCGATCAGGTCCATCACGCCCTCGTATTCGAGCTTGGTGCCCCACGGCAGCGCGCTGGCGGGTTTGCCGCGGAATCGGCGCGCCGCGGCGTCGTAGCGATCCACGCACCAGCGGCGGTCGGAATACGGCCCGGAGCGCGCCGGATTGCTCGCCGCGTGCAGGCCGAGCACCGGCGTGCCGACCGCATTGGCCATGTGCATCGGCCCCGAGTCGGGCGCGAGCACGAGCGTGGCGCGTTCGAGCAAGGCGAGCAGACGCTTGAGCGTGTCCTTGCCGATCAGGTCGATCGGTGTACTTTTTGCTTTTTCCACTATGGCGTCGCCGAACGCGCGTTCCTGGGCGCTCGGCCCGCCGCACAACAGCACGCGCCAGCCGCGGCGTGCAACGTGGTCGATCACCGCCGCATACCGGTCCGGACGCCAGTTGCGCAGGCGGTGGCTGGAGCACGGGCTGACCAGCAGCGTCGGCGCATCGCCCGGCAGGTGCCGCGCGGCGAACTCGCGCGCTTCGTCCGGAATCGGCAGGTCCCAGCGTACTTCGATCTGGCGCAAACCCAGCGGTTCGAGGAAGCTCGCCATCGCATCGAGCACGTGCTCGCCGTGGCGTGCGGCGATGCGGCGATTCACGAACAGGCCGTGCAGATCGCGCGAGCGCGCGCGGTCGTAGCCGATGCGCAGCGGCGCGCGTACCAGCGCGCTGACGAGATTGGCACGCAGTGCCACCTGCAGGTGCAGCAGCGCGTCGAAACGGCGCCCGGCGAGCCCGGCGCGCAGCGATCGGAACCCGCGCCAGCCGGCGCTCTTGTCGAAGACGAGGAATTCCACGCCCGGAATGTCGCCGACCAGCCGGTGTTCGAGCCTGCCGACGATCCAGCTCAGGCGCGTCTGCGGCCAGTGCGTTTGCAAGGTGCGCACCAGCGGCACCACGTGGGTCACGTCGCCGAGCGCGGACAGGCGCAGCAGGCACAACGATTGCGGTGGGGTACGGAAAAATGACACGTCCGGCATGCGGGCTTGTTACACTGCGCGAGTCGAGGGACTATCGGCCGATCCATGATCGAGGCCACGATCCAGACCACCGCCGATGGCGCGATTCTGTTCGACCCCGCCGCGCTCGCACAAGCGGGGACGGCGGCGTTCGACGCGGCCTGGTTCGAGCCGGGCCACTGGCAGGCCGCGGGCGCGGCGGTGCCGCTGCGCGGCGGGCGCGGCGGCGCGCTCGCGATCGACGCGCCGTTCGGGCCCTGCGTCCTGCGGCATTATTGCCGCGGCGGGATGGTCGCGCGCCTGCTCGGCGATCGCTATCTGTGGACCGGCGCCGAGCGCACGCGCGCCTTCGCCGAATTCCGCGTGCTGGCGACGCTCGCCGCGCGCGGGCTGCGCGTGCCGCTGCCGGTGGCCGCGCGCTACCGGCGCGACGGCGTTCATTACCGCGCTGACCTGATCACGCGCCGCATCGAGGGCGCCACCTCGCTGGCCGAGCTCATCGCCGCGGCGCGTTGCGACCCGAGCCACGCCGCAGCGGTCGGCGCGGCGCTCGCGGAATTCCACGCCGCCGGCGCCTATCACGCCGATCTCAACGCCCACAACGTCCTGTTCGGCGCCGGCGGGGTGTGGCTGGTCGATTTCGATCGCGGCGAGGTGCGCGCACCGGCGCGCGGCTGGCAACTGGCGAATCTCGCGCGCCTGCGCCGTTCGCTGCTCAAGGTCGGCGCGGCGGACGCCGGCGAGGCGGCGTTCGACCGCGCGTTGTGGTCGCCGCTGATGGCGGCCTACGAACGCGCGCTCGGTTCCCCGCGCCGCGCACGGAGGGTGCCGGCATGAACCTCGGCCTGCGCTTTCTCGGCTGCGGCGCCGCGCACGCCGCCGAGCTCGGCTGCTCCGCCGCGGTGGTGGAGCGCGACGGCACGCCGCTGCTGCTGATCGATTGCGGCGCCGACACGCTGAACCGCCACCTCGAGACCTACCGCGATCTGCCGCGCGCCGTGTTCGTCACCCACGTCCACATGGATCACGTCGCCGGCCTCGAGCGGCTGTTCTTCCGCACCTATTTCGACCCGGCGCGACGCGGGCAGGTGGCGATGTACGCGCACGCGGCGCTGGTGCCGCACCTGCAGGCGCGTCTCGCCGACTATCCCGAGATGGTCGCCGAAGGCGGCGCGAATTTCTGGGACGCGTTCCGGCTGGTGCCGTGCTCGCGCGGGTTCTGGCACGCGGGCCTGTGGTTCGACGTGTTCGCCACGCGCCACCACGCGCCGCTCAGTTCGTTCGGGCTGGCCGTGCGCGGCGCGTTCGCCTACACCGGCGACACCCGGCCGATTCCGGAGGCGCTGGCGCACTACGCGCCGGAGCCGGCGCTGATCGCGCACGACTGCGCGCTCCAAGGCAATCCCTCGCACAGCGGCGTAGACGACCTCGAGCGCGAGTATACAAAGGAGCAACGCCGGCGCTTCGTGCTGTACCACTACGGCGGCGCCGCCGAGGGCGCGGCGCTCGCGGCGCGCGGCTACCGCGTGGCGCGGCCGGGCGAGGTGCTGGCCCTGCCGGCGCCGGTCGCAGGCGCGATGCTGCACGAGCCCGCGGGGGTCTCGGCATGAGCCGCGCGCCGCTGCCCGGGGCACGGGTCGAGATGCCGCCACGGGACACGCTGGCGCGCCCGCTCGCGGATCTGCGCATCTCGGTGATCGATCGCTGCAACTTCCGCTGTCCGTACTGCATGCCGGCGGAGGAGTACGCGGACGACCACGAGTTTCTGGCCAAGGACGAGCGCCTGCGCTTCGAGGAGATCGAACGCATCGCGCGCGCCTTCGTCTCGCTCGGCGTGCGCAAGCTGCGGCTGACCGGCGGCGAGCCGCTGCTGCGGCGCGATCTGCCGGAACTGGTGCGCCGGCTCGCGCGCATCGACGGAGTCGCGGATCTGGCCCTGACCACCAACGGCGTGCTGCTGCCGCGTTTCGCCGCGGCACTGAAGGATGCCGGCCTGCGGCGGCTGACGATTTCGCTGGACACGCTCGATGCGGCGACGTTCCGTCATCTCAGCGGCGGTCGCGGCGAGGTCGACGAGGTGCTCGCCGGCATCGCCGCGGCCGAGCGCGCCGGCTTCGCGCCGCTCAAGCTCAACTGCGTGGTGCTGCGCGGCGTCAACGACGACCAGGTGCTCGACCTCGTCGCGCGGTTCCGCGGCAGCGGCCACATCGTGCGCTTCATCGAGTACATGGACGTCGGCACCCGCAACCACTGGCGCCGCGAGGCGGTGGTGCCGAGCACGGAGCTCAAGGCGCGGATCGCGGCGCGCTGGCCGTTGCGCGCGCTGCAGCCGAACTACACCGGCGAGGTTGCGCGACGCTACGCCTTCGCCGACGGCGCCGGCGAGATCGGCTTCATCAGCTCGGTGTCGCAACCGTTCTGCGGCGATTGCAGCCGCGCGCGCCTGTCGGCCGACGGCAAGCTGTACACCTGCCTGTTCGCGCGCAGCGGCTTCGATCTGCGCGGGCCGCTGCGCGCCGGCGCGAGCGACGCCGAGCTCGCCGCGCTGATCGCGGCGCGTTGGCGGCAGCGCGCCGATCGCTACAGCGAACGCCGGGCCGAGCTGCGCGCCGGCGGGACGTTGGAGAAAGTGGAAATGTATACGGTGGGCGGATGACGGACAGGACGCGGTCCGCCAGAGAGAAGCGCGCAGCCGGCCCGACGGCGAAGCGCCACGCCGCCGCGGCGCGTCTGTCGCACGTCGGCGGCGACGGCCGGCCGCGCATGGTCGATGTCGGCGCCAAGCCGGTCACCGCGCGGCAGGCCGCGGCGCAGGCGCTGGTGCGGTTTCCGCCGGCGGTGGCGCGGCAATTGCGCGCGGCCGGTCTGCGTGCGAAGAAGGGGCCGATCGTCGAGACGGCGATCATCGCCGGCACGCTGGCGGTCAAGCGCACCCACGAACTCATTCCGTTCTGCCATCCGCTGGCGATCGAGCATTGCGAGTTCGGCGTGACGTTCGTCTCCGCGACCGAACTCGCGATCCGCTGCGACGTCGCCGTCCGCCACAGGACCGGCGTGGAGATGGAGGCGCTCACCGGCGCCACGGTCGCCGCGCTGACCGTGTACGACATGTGCAAGGCGCTGTCGCACGAGATCGAGATCGCGAGCGTGAGGCTGCTGGAGAAGTCCGGCGGCAAGCGCCGCGTGCGGGCGGGCAAGGCGCTGCCGTGAACTATCGCGTGCTGTACTTCGCCGCGTTGCGCGACGCCGCCGGCTGCGACGGCGAACCGGTCACCTCCGCCAGCCGCGATGCACGCGCGCTGTACGAGGAACTGCGCTGCCGCCACGGCTTGCCGTTCGCCGCCGAACGCCTGCGCGTGGCGGTGAACGGCGAGTTCGCGACCTGGGATCGTGCCTTGGCCGACGGCGACGAGATCGCCTTCCTGCCGCCGGTGAGCGGGGGGTGACATGTTTCATCTGAGCCCTTCGCCCATCGACCCCGCCGCGCTGACGCGCGCGCTGGCCGACGCCGGCGCGGGCGCCTGCGTCACGTTCGAGGGCTGGGTGCGCGATCGCAACGGCGCGCGCGCGGTGCGACGGCTCGATTACCAGGCCTACGCCGCGCTCGCCGAACGCGAGGGCGCGCGCATTCTCGCCGAGGCGCGGGCGCGCTTCGCCATCCGCGAGGCGCGCTGCGTGCATCGCGTCGGTGCGCTCGCGGTCGGCGAGCTGGCGGTGTGGGTGGGTGTGAGCGCCGCGCATCGCGACGCCGCGTTCGCCGCCTGTCGCTACGTCATCGACGAGGTGAAGCGGCGCGTGCCGATCTGGAAGAACGAGCACTATGCCGACGGCGAATCGGGCTGGCTGCATCCGGACGACACGCCGGTGACCGCGGCGGAGCGCGCCGCGCCGCGGTGATCGCGACGCCACCGCGCGGTCAGCCGTCGAAGCCGTCCTTGAAGATGTCGTCGACGAAGATCGTGAAGTCGCCGGGCGAGATGTCGAAGAAGATGTTGTCGTGGCAACGCACCTCGATGCGCGCCGCGGCGGTCGGCAGATTCGGCACGATCACGCTCGCCGTTCCGGAATTCGGCACGGCGCTCGCGAGCGTGGCGGCGAAGGTCTGACCGCCGTCGGCCGAGTAGAGCACGTCCACGCTGGCGCAGTTCACCGGCGCGACGCTCGTGCCGGCCACGTTCCAGGTCACGCTCTGGCGCGTGTCGGACGGCCATTGCGCGCCGGCCGCGGGTGCGGTGACGCGGAACGGGCCGGCCGCGGCGCTCACGTGGACCACCGCGTCGGTGCTCACCGTCGCGCCGCCGCCGGGATGGTTGTCGCGCACGGTCAGGCGGAAGTTGAGATCGCGCGTGGTCGTCGGCCAGGTTTCGCCGCCGATGTTGCCGCCGCTCGGAATGGCGGCGGCGAGATCGTGCGCGAGGATGCGCGGCAATTCCGGCACCAGCCGGATCGGCGACGGGCTCGGCACGAACGAGCGGACCAGCGGCCGCGAGCCGTCGTCGCCTTCCGGCGGGGAAGCCGTGCCGAGGTCCATCTCCTCCCAGATATAGGTCAGCGGATCGTTGTCCTGATCCGTCGCCGCGCCGGTCAACGCGAACGGCGTCTGTGCCGGGATCGTGTACGCGGGCACGGCGGCGAGCACCGGCGCATGGTTGTCCGTCGCGAGCACGGTGCCGCAGGTGGTGCCGCCGCCGCTGCCCGTCAGTCGCGCCGCGATCGGCACCAGGCTGATGGCGTGGAAGAACGGGTCGGAATGCGGCTGCAAGTCGCTCGGCGCACAGATGCCGGCGTACGCCATGATGGTCGAACCGCTGCCGGGCTCGGCGGCCTCGCTGGCGTCGCGATTGCCGCCGCCGCAGGAGCCATCGGTGGTGTTGAAGCTGTGGCCGGCGCCCATCTGGTGGCCCATCTCGTGGGCGACATAGTCGACCCAGTACGCATCGCCGGTCGGGTTCGACGAGCCGGTCACGCCCTGCGCCTTGAATGAGTTGTTGCAGGCCACGCCGACGTAGGCCACGCCGCCGCCGCCGGTCGAGAACACATGGCCGAAGTCGTAGTTCGCCGAACCGATCACCGTGTCGATGTTGCTCTGGTTCTGGCCGAGCATGGTGTTGCCGTCGTTGTTCGTGTACGGGTCGGTGGCCGGATTGGTGTAGACCAGTCGATCGTTGTTGTTGACCAGTTGGAACTGCACGGCGAACTCAGTGAGATAGATGCCGTTGATGCGGTTGACGGCCTGCACGATCGCGGCCATGCCGTTGGCGACGGTGCCGCCGAAGAACTGGGTGTACTCGCCGGTCGCGGCGAGCGCCAGGCGATAGGTGCGCACGTTGGCGCCGGTCACCGTGGCCGGCGCCGGCGCCGGCGCGAGGCTGCGGCGGGCGGACGGCGCGGCGAAGCGATCCAGCAGGCAACGGAATGGCGATGCGGATGCGCCGAGCGCATCGCGGCGGAAACTGAGGTAGCGTGAACCTTCACCGAGCGCGATCGGTTGCAGCAGGGTCACGCCCTCCGGGGCGCGGATCATCGCCGAGAAACCGAGCGGCGAATCGTCCAGCCGCGCCTCGATTTCCGGTCGATCCGTCGCGCGGCCGACGAAGCTGCGGATCTGCGGATAGCGTGCGGCGAGTTCCGGTGCCATCACCTGCGTGCGCCAGACGCGATACCGTTGCGCGGTGCCGTCCGGCAACGGCAGATCGAGTGTGATCGGCATCGCGTCGCTGCGCTCGTCCGGCGCCGCGTCGAGGCGCGCGCGCAGGGCGGCGAGATCGAGCGTCAGCGCCCGATAGGAGTGGAGCGGCGCATCGAGTAGCGCGGTGTCGGCGCCGGCGGGAGCGCGGTCCTGCCACGGTGTGGCGGCGAACGCCGGTGCCAGAACGAATGCGAACCAGGCAACGGACCAGCGGCGGCGGTTTCCCATGGTGCGGCGTCCCCGGAAGCGCAGCGCGCACTGTAGCGAAAGGGTGGCGGCTCCGCCAGCCACATCCCGGCACCCGAATCATTCGCTACCGTTGCTGCCTTCCGGCCCTGGCGGAGTTTGCAAACTATCGTCGCGGGAGAACCGGCGGAGCCACCGCAGTCGTGCGAACATGTGGCGGAGAGGGCGGGATTCGAACCCGCGAAGCGGGGTTGAGCCGCTTACACACTTTCCAGGCGTGCTCCTTCAACCACTCGGACACCTCTCCGCATCAGTTTCTGGAGTTTCTTTCGCAATCTCTTTCACGGGCGGGATTGCTCGTCTCGTCCCTGAGACTCGCCCTTCGCTTCGCTCCGGGCCAGCCTTGCGGCTGTCCCAATTCGTTCCCGACGAATTGGTCGAACCCGCGAAGCGGGGTTGAGCCGCTTACACACTTTCCAGGCGTGCTCCTTCAACCACTCGGACACCTCTCCGCATTCCACGCATTCTCCTCGATTCGTCCCTGAAGCGTTGCCGCTCGGCATCCTGCCTCGCCCTCGCGCATCGCGGGCGATGCCATTCAGGGCATCGCCCGAGCGCGACGCGCTCGACCTCTCCGCATTCCACGCATTCTCTTCGATTCGTCCCTGAAGCGCTGCCGCTCGGTATCCTGCCTCGCCCTCGCGCATCGCGCATTATCGCCGATTCTTCCTCGGCGCCGGCGAATGAGGGCGCGGAGAATACAGGACGCGGCATTCGCCCACAAGCGCGGACGCCCGCGTGGCGAAGGCGCACGCGGGCGAGCGGGAATCTACGCTGTCAGGCCGATGGTGGGCTGCCCGGCTCAGTGTCCACGTTTTTCCGGATCGCGACGCAATTGCGCATCGCGATTCTGGTTCTCGCTGAGATAACGAGCGGTTTGCTGACGTTGACGCTCGATCTCGCCATACGTGCGGCAGGTCGTGGTCGGGATGTGCGATCCCACCGGCGCGGTGCGTTCGCAGACCAGACGCTCGCTGTCGCTGTGGGTGAGTACGCCGTTCAGGTGCTCCTGCACATTGAATAGTTTGATGCGGTCGTCGGCGCTCATGGCCGCCACCGAGCCGGATTTCTGCAACATCGCCGCCATGCGGTCGAGGTCACTGTTCACGACTTCCTTGTCGCCGGGCTTGATGAACTCGAAACGGCCACCCGGCTCCATCTGCTTGCGAATGTCGGTTGCCGTGTCCGCGAATTTCTGCGCGGTGTCGGCGACGACGAACTTGCCTGTCTTGCCGTCGTCGGCGAACGCCGTGGAAAGGTGCAGCAGGGCGATCAGGGCGATCAGCAGGGTCTTCATTGCGGTCTCCTTGGGGTTGGTTGCGGCACGCGAAGTACGGAAAGCATCGTACATGCGCCGCACCTCCTTGTCAACGAAAATTCTCGTATTGCGCCGGTGCGACGAACGGGTGAAATTCGCGCTTGGTCTGGCTGCCGCAACTTGGCACAATCGGCTCTTGCAACCGACGCCCCGAGCGCCATCTCCCTCCACATGACCTATCAAGTCCTCGCACGCAAGTGGCGGCCCAAGCGCTTTGCCGAACTGGTCGGCCAGGAACACGTGGTGCGCGCGCTCAGCCACGCGCTCGACGCACAGCGCATGCACCACGCCTTCCTGTTCACCGGGACGCGCGGGGTAGGCAAGACCACGATCGCCCGCATCTTCGCCAAGTCGCTCAACTGCGAGCGTGGCCAGTCGTCGAATCCGTGCGGCGAATGTTCGGCGTGCCGCGACATCGACGCCGGCCGCTTCATGGATCTGATCGAGATCGACGCCGCCAGCAACACCGGTGTCGACGACGTGCGCGAACTGATCGAGAACGCGCAGTACACGCCGTCGCGCGGCCGCTTCAAGGTGTACCTCATCGACGAAGTGCACATGCTCAGCAAGTCGGCGTTCAACGCGCTGCTGAAGACGCTGGAGGAGCCGCCGGAGCACGTGAAGTTCCTGCTCGCCACCACCGACCCGCAGAAGCTGCCGGTGACGGTGCTGTCGCGCTGCCTCAAGTTCAATCTCAAACGCTTGTTGCCGGAGCAGATCGCCGGGCAGATGCGGCGCATCCTCGATGCCGAAGCGATCGCCTGCGAGGACGCGGCGGTCGCGGAGCTCGCGCGCGCGGCGGACGGCTCGTTGCGCGACGGCCTGTCGCTGCTCGATCAGGCAATCGCCCATGGCGGCGGCGCGGTGCGCGCGGACGACGTGCGCGCCATGCTCGGCACGATCGAGCGCGGCCGCGTGCTGGCACTGTTGCGCGCGATCCAGCAGGGCGACGGGCCGGCGCTGATGGAAGAAATCGACCGCGTGGCGGAGTTCGCGCCCGACTTTGCCGGAGTGCTCGACGAACTGGCCGGTGTATTGCACCGCGTGCAGTTGCGGCAGCTCGTGCCGACCGCGGCGGGCGACGACCCGGCGATCGCCGGGTTCGCGGAGGGCCTGCCGGCCGAAGAGGTGCAGCTCTATTATCAGATCGCCATCACCGGCCGGCGGGATCTGCCGCTGGCGCCGACCCCGCGCGCCGGTTTCGAGATGACCCTGCTGCGGATGCTGGCGTTCCGTCCGGCGGAGGCGACGGCGGGCGAGCCGGCGCAGAACGAAAGACGCGCAACGAAGCCCGCCGCGTCCCCCGTCGCATCCGACGCGCCACGCCCGGCGCCCGTCGCGCCGGTGCCGGCGTCGGGTTCGACGAGTCCGGCTTCCGGCGACGGCATCGTCGCGGCGCCGTCCGATTGGGCCGCGCTGATCGACGCGGCCGGTCTGCGCGGGCCGGCCGGGCAACTCGCGCGGCATTCCGCGCTGGTCGCGATCGAGCAGGATCTGGTGCGGCTGGCGCTCAAGCCCGGCCACGAGGATCTGAGCAGCCCGGCGCTGATCGCGCACCTGCAGGACAAGCTGAGTGCGGCGTTGCGGCGGCCGGTCAAGGTGCGCTACGAGAAGGCCGCACGCGCGACGGACACACCCGCGGACGCGGCGGCGCGAGATCGCGCCGCGCGCCAGGAGGCCGCCGAGCGCGCGCTTGGCGCCGATCCGCTGGTGCAGACGCTGATCCGCGACTTCGACGCGCGCGTGATTCCGGAGTCGATCAAACCGGCGGAACGTTGAGCCGGCGGCGCGGCGCGAGGGTTTCCGAACGGGAGAGCAACGGTGCGTGGAGCGATCGGCGAATTGATGCAGCAGGCGCAGCGCATGCAGGAGAACCTGAAGCGCGCGCAGGAGGAATTGGCCAAACTCGAGGTCACCGGTCAGGCCGGCGGCGGGATGGTCAGCGTGGTCATGAACGGACGCCACGAGGTACGGCAGGTGCGCATCGACCGCAAACTGCTCGCGGACGATCCGGAAATGGCGGAGGATCTCGTGGCGGCGGCGATCAACGACGCGGTCAACAAGATCGCGGCGGCGAGCCAGCAGCAGATGAGCCAGATCGCCGGCGGGCTCAATCTGCCGCCGGGGTTCAAGTTGCCGTTTTGAGGGCGGAGGGCCGAGGGCTGAGCACGGCGTTTTTCACTTCCTAGTCCCTAGAACCTATCTCAAAATCTGCTGCGCTCGACGGCTCGCGCGCCGGCGGTGCTCGGACTCCTCATTTACTACCAGTAAACTCCGGGTCCTGCGCTCCGGCGGCGCGCGATCCGTCTTCGCTCGCGACGATTTTGAGATAGGTTCTACTCCCCACTCCCCAATTCCCGCGCAATGTCCAGCTCCCCCCTGCTCACCGAACTCGTCGAAGCGCTGCGCTGTCTGCCCGGCGTCGGCGCCAAGACGGCGCAGCGCATGGCGCTGCATCTGCTCGAGCGCGACCGCGACGGCGCCCGGCGGCTGGCGGAAAAACTCGCCGCGGCGGCGGAGCGCATCGGCAACTGCGAGCGTTGCCGAACCTTCAGCGAGGAGCGCGTCTGTCCGTTGTGCGCGAATCCGGCGCGCGATGCCAGTCTGCTGTGTGTGGTCGAGACACCGGCCGATCAAATGGCGATCGAGCAAGCGACGGCCTATCGCGGCAAGTATTTCGTGCTGCTCGGGCGTCTGTCGCCGCTCGACGGCCTCGGGCCGAAGGAGCTTGGTTTCGATCTGCTCGCCGCGCGCTTGGCCGAAGGCGAGGTGCGCGAGCTGATCGTCGCCACCAATCCCACCGTCGAAGGCGAAGCCACCGCGCACATGCTGAGCCAGCTCGCGCGCCAGGCCGGCGTGCGCGCCACGCGCTTGGCGCACGGCGTGCCGCTGGGTGGCGAACTCGAATTCATCGACCGCGGCACACTGGCGCACGCCTTCAGCGGGCGGCAGAATTTGTGAGCGGTGAGCGGTGAGTGGTGAGCGGGAGTAGGGAGTAGGGAGTAGGGAGTGGGAAGTGGGAAAGGCTGTACAGCCCTCAGCCCTTGGCCCTCAGCCCTCAGCCCTCAGCCCTCAGCCCTCGGAAATGGGGAGTAGAAGTAGGGAAGCGCTCCTCCGATTTCCGTGAGCCATCCGGCTCGTTCCACTCACCATTCACCACTCACGTCCCCAATCCGTCCCTCGCGCCGAGACCCGCCATGTCCGACACCCTGTTCGCCAAGATCATCCGCCGCGACATTCCCGCCGACATCGTCTACGAGGACGACGAGGTGCTCGCGTTCCGCGACATCAATCCGCAGGCGCCGGTGCACGTGCTGTTCGTGCCGAAGCGGCCGATCGCCACGCTCAACGACGTCGGCGAGGCCGATGCCGCGCTGCTCGGCAAACTGGTATTGGCCGCGGCCCGCTGGGCCAAGCAGCAGGGATTCGCCGAGCGCGGCTACCGTTGTGTCCTCAACTGCAACCGCGACGGCGGCCAGACCGTGTTCCATCTGCATCTGCACCTGCTCGCCGGCCGGGCCATGCAGTGGCCGCCGGGGTGAGGCGGGCATGGGGTGAGCGGTCGGCAGTGAGCGGTGAGCGGGAGGAGTCGCGCGGCCCTTGGCCTTTGGCCCTCGCCCTCGGCCCTCAGCCCTCAGCCCTCAGCCCTCAGCCCTCAGCCCTCAGCCCTCAATGATGCGGCGGATTGCGCACGATCACGACCGGCGGCGGTCCCCACCACCAGGGACCCCACGGCCCCCAGAACGGATCGTAGTACGGCCACCACGGATCGTAGTAGCCGACGTATTCGCGCTTCGGCCACAGGTAGACGCCGTCGGCGTCCACCTGCGCATAGGTGTAATCGTACTCGCCGACCTTGCGCCGCTCGGTTCCGGCGAGTTTGCCGACCACGGTGACATCGCGCCCCTTGGTGTAGATCGCCGGGTCGTAGAAGCCCTTGCCGCAGGCGATGAAGCGGCCGTTGCTCTCGCCGCGGCGGTTCGGTCGCGCGTCGGCGTAGAGCTCGCGCGAAAGCACCTCGAGGCACGTGCTGTCGCTCCTCGGCTCGACGTGAATGATCTCGCCGCCCCAGCGCACGCGCGGGCCGTGCGCGTTTTCGCTCGCGGCCTGCTGTGGGGTGAGGGCGGCGAAGTCCTGGCCGGCGATCTGCGGCGGCACGGTGGCGCAACCGCCGAGGCCGAGCGCGAGCAATGCCGTCGTCGCAGGAATCAGGCGCATGACAACCTCCACATTTCCACTCAACCGATGGGACGGACGACGCCAGGCGATCGTCGCAGCCTGAGCGCCGCCACGGCGCGGGCGAAGGCGCGCACGGCCGTCGTGGAAGGCAGCGCACAGGCGTAGCGCAGGCGGACATAGACGGCGAGCAGACGTTGCAGTTCGCGCTGGTCCGGCCAGCGCGCCGCCACCCGCGCGGCGAGGCGACGCGGCCCTTCGGCGGGATCGCGCGCCATCCCGGCCCGCGCCAGCTTGGCGCAGAGCCGCGCGTAGGCCGCATCGAGCGCGTCGCCGTCCGGCCGCTCGGCGCGGATCACCCACCACAGCGCGAGCGCGAGCACCAGACTGGAGAGCACCATGAGCACGGCGAACAGCTCGCTGTCCTCGGCCTTGTCGATGCCGAACGGCGTCAGCAGACTGCGTTGGCGCAGCGCATTGAACTGGACGACGGCGTCGTTCCAGTAGCGATTGACGAGATCGAACTCGTTGCGCAGCGTCTGCAGCCAATCGGCCTGGTACCAGCGTGCGCTGTCGCCGGCGGCGGCGCGGGCGCCGAGCTCCACGCGCTGCGGACTGACCGCCGCGGTCGGGTCGACGCGCACCCAGCCGCGTCCGGCGAGCCACACTTCCGACCACGCATGGGCGTCGGACTGGCGCACGATCCAGTAGTCGCCGACCTCGTTGTAGTAGCCGCCCTGGTAGCCGGTCACCACGCGCGCGGGAATGCCGGCGGCGCGCATCAGGAACGTGAACGCCGAAGCAAAGTGTTCGCAGAAGCCGCGTCGGGTCTCGAACAGGAAGTCGTCCACCGAATCGCGTCCGAGCAGCGGCGCGTTCAAGGTGTAGAAGAAGCGGTCGTGGAACAGCGCCAGCGCGGCGCGGATGATGGCCTCGTCGTTGCCGAGGTCGCGCCGCCAGCGGGCCGCCAGCGCGCGTGCGCGCGGATCGAATCCGGGCGGCAGTTCCAGAGCGAAGCGACGGTGGACCGGATCGAGCGTGGTCTCGAGCTGATATCGCGGCGCCGAGCGCAGGCGATAGCGCAGCAGATTGGCCACCGGCGTGCGGCTCACCAGGCTCATGTCCGCGCCGCGCACGGCGTTGTCCGGGGCTGCGAGCGGCATGTCGAGCGCGAGCAGCCAGCGCCGATCGCTCGGTTCGAGCGTGATTTCGTAACCGATCGCCCGGCCGGCGGTGCGCAGTTCGTCTTCGGCGCGACTGCTGCCGAAGAATTCCGGGCGCGACCAGGCGCTGCCGTCGAAATACCACAGCACCGGGCCGCGCCAATACAGGTCGTTGCGCGGCGGCGCCGGGTCGTCGAAGCGGACGCGGAACGCCGGGCTGTCGTCGATCAGCAGCTCCTGCAGGGTGCCGGGCGCCATGCGATCGCCGAGTCCGGTGTGCGCCGTGGCGTCGGTGGGTGCGCCCCACAGCGGCGAACCCAGCCGCGGCAGGAACACGAAGGCGATCAGGCCGAGCGGCACGGCCGCGAACAGGGCGAAGGCGCCGGCGCGGAGATCCTCGCGCAGCGCGACGAGCGGCGGACGCGACGTGCCCGGCACTTCCAGTTCGCGCAACGCCGCCAGCAGCAGGCTGAGCGCAGCCAGCAGCAGCAAGCTGACGCCGAGGCTGTCGGCGAACAGCAGCGCGCTCATCAACACGAAGCCGGCGAAGGCGATCGCGGCGTGTGCATCGCGGCGGGTCTCGGTCTCGGCCAGCTTGAGCGCGAGCATCGCGCAGGCGAGCACGCTGCCCGGCTCGCGACCGAACAGGTTGCCGTAGTGGAACACGATCAGCGCCGGGAACAGCAGGATCAACGGCAACCGCAGCCAGCCCGGAATGGGCGCGGCGCGGTAGCGGCGCTGCACCGAACGACCGATCACGAGCAGGCCGATCGGCACGGCGAACAGCCAAGGCAGACGCAGCAGGTGCGGCAGGATCGCCACGCTCACGCTCGCCGCGGTGAGCGCGAACTGCGCGGACGTCAGCGGTGTCGTCCTCACGGCGCGCCTCCGGGCTGCAGCGCGAGCGCGCGCAAACAGGCGTGGCGATGTTCGGCGCCGAGGCCGGGACCGAGCCGCTGATCCGGCAGCACCAGCGCGTAGCGCACCTGCGCGGCCTCGGCCAGGAACACCCAGCGCGCCAGGCGCGACAAGCGCGCTTCGCGATCCAGGCCGTGCAGAGCGCCGAAATCCAGCACCACGTCGCGACCGCGGCGGCGCTCGAATTCCTTCACCAGCAGCGTGTCGTGACGCGCGCTCGCCTTCCAGGCGATGGTGCGCAGCGGATCGGTCGGCCGGTATTCGCGCAGCACCGCCAACTCGTCGCCGCTGCCGCGCGCGGTCTGCCACTGCGCCTCGGCCGGATCGAGCGGCAACGGTGGCGCTTGCGGTTCGAGCCGCGGATAGACCAATGCGGCGACGTCGGGATGCAGCCAGCTCCAGACCTCGAACAGACCGAACGGATACGTGCTCGACAGCCGCAGCCGGCCGAGCCGGCGCCAACCGCGCTGTGGCGCGTCGAGCGTGAGATGCACGCAGCCTTCGCCGGCGGCCGGCAGGTCGAACCGGATCTCGACGGCATCGACGCGCAGGCAGAGACTCCGACGCGGCCGCGCATCGGTGCGGAAGTGGAGCGCGACCCGCAACGGTTCGCCGGCGTGGCACGGTTCGGTGCGGATGGCGTGCAGCTCCAGCCGATTGAGCGTGCGAAACGCCTGGAACACGCTCTGGTAGCTCGCCGCGCCGAGCAGGCAGGTGAGCAGCAGCGCCGGATTGTTGTTGTAGTTGAGCGCGCCGAGCAGCATCACCGCGAGTACCAGCGAAAACAGCGCGCCGAAACGCGTCGGCAACACGTAGATGCGATGCCGGTCGAGCCGGATCGGCAAGGACTCCGCGCGTTTCAGGCGGGTGAGCGCCGGCAGGCGGCGTTCGGCGAATTCGAGCAACCGCGACCAGCGCGTGGCGGCAGCGAGGCGGTTCACGGGCGCGGTCAGCGCACCGGCACCTGCGCGAGCAGGGCGGAGGCGAGTTCGTCGCGGCTGCGATGGCTGGTGCCGGCGGGAATGAGGCGGTGGGCCGCGACGCCGACGAAGATGCTCTGCACGTCTTCCGGCACGCAGTAGGCGCGACCGTGCAGCAGCGCGCAGGCGCGCGCGGCGTTGAGCAGCGCGAGGCCGGCGCGCGGCGACAGACCGATGCGGATTTCGCCGTGCGTGCGGCTCGCCACCAGGAGCGCCTGGACGTAGTCGATCAATGCGGGGCTGGCGAGCACGCCGGCGACGGCGCTGCGCAGTTGCAGCACCTGCGCCGGATCGAGGCAGGGCTTGAGTTGCGCGATCAGCTCGCGCCGGTCGCTCGCGGCGAGCAGGGCGCGTTCGGCCTCGCGGTCGGGATAGTCGAGACTCAGCCGCAGCATGAAGCGGTCGAGCTGCGAGTCCGGCAGCGGATAGGTGCCGGCGAGATCCAGCGGGTTCTGGGTGGCGACGACGAAGAACGGCGCCGGCAGCGCGTGTGTGACCCCGTCCACCGTCACCTGTTGTTCGGCCATGGCCTCGAGCAGCGCGCTCTGGGTCTTCGGCGTGGCGCGGTTGATCTCGTCGGCGAGCACCAGTTGCGCGAACAGCGGCCCGGGGTGGAACTCGAACTGGCCGCGCTCGCGTTCGTACACGCTCACCCCGATAATGTCCGAAGGCAGGAGATCGCTGGTGAACTGGATGCGCTGGAACGAAAGGTCCAGCGTCGCGGCGAGCGCGTGCGCCAGCGTGGTCTTGCCCACGCCGGGCAGGTCCTCGATCAGCAGATGGCCGCCCGCGAGCAGGCAGGCGAAGGCCAGACGCACCTGCGCGCTCTTGCCGAGCACGACCTGATTCACCTGCTGCTGCGCGCGCGTCAGCGCCGCGGCGAGCGTCGCCTCGAGCGGCGGCGACGGCGGCGGGACGGGCGTGAGGCGGGGTGGGGTCATGAGCGGACACGGTGCATGATGGCGAGTATAGGCAATGTAAACGCCGCCGGGGGAGCGCGCGCGTTCGAGCATGAACGCGCATGGCGAACGGCGTTTTGGGTGGTGCTGACGGTCGTCCTGGCGCTGCGCCTGGTGCTCGCGGCGAGTCTGGCGCCGTTCGGCGACGAGGCCTGGTACTGGCAGGAAAGCCGCGCGCTCGATGGGTCCTACAGCGATCTGCCGGTGGCGACGGCGCTGCTGATCCGCCTCGGCGAGAGCCTGTTCGGTCACGGTGTGCTGGCGATGCGCGCGCCGTTTCTGCTGCTCGGCGCGCTGCTGCCGTGGATCCTCGTCGGCACCGCTCGGCGCCTGTTCGGCGCGGCCGCCGGCTGGTGCACCGGCACGCTGGCGCTGCTGCTGCCGCTGATCGGCACGCTCGGCATCTTCGCCCTGCCCGACGTGCCGCTGACGCTGTGCAGCGCGCTGGCGCTCGACGCGATGGAACGCGCCGCGCGCACGCGGCGCACGCGCGACTGGCTGACGCTCGGCCTCGCGCTCGCCGGCGCCTGGCTCAGCCATTACCGCGCGGCGATGCTGCTCGCGGCCGGCTTTGCCTTTCTCTGTCTCACGCGCCGCGGTCGCGGCTTGTGGCGCGAGCCGGGATTGTGGCTGGCGCTCGGCGTATCCTGCCTCGGCCTGCTGCCGCTGCTCGTGTTCAACGCCACCCACGATTGGGCGGCGCTGCGTTTCCAACTGGTCGAACGCAATCCGTGGAGCTTCCACGCCGATGCCCTGGTGCAGCCGCTGGAACAGGCGCTGGTCTGCACGCCGTTGTTCTATCTCCTGCTGCTGTGGGCGGCCTGGCGCTGTCTGCGGCGCGCGCGCGAGGGTGCGCCGTGGGAGCTTTTTGCACTTTGCGGCATTGTACCCATTGCTGCATTTTTCGTGCTCGGCTGTTTCGCCGACGACACCCGGTTTCGCGTGCACTGGCCGCTGCCCGGCTATCTGCCGCTGCTGCTCGCCCTGCCGCCGCTCGTCGCCGCCGGCGGTCGCGGCGTCCGGCGCGCGTTCGCGGCGGCTCTCGCCGTGCTGGTGCTCGGCGCGGCGGGCACGTTCGCCTATCTCGGCACCGCGGCGACGCCGGACGGCGCGGCGCTGCTCACCCGATTCAAGGCGTTTCCCGAGCATTTCGTCGGCTGGCAAGACGCCGCCGCGCGCACGCGCGAGCTGCTCGCCGAGCCGCGCTTCGCCGACGCGGTGCTGGTGGCGGACAATTTCATGCTCGCCGCGGAGCTCGATTTCGCGCTCGGCGGCACGCGTCCGGTGTATTCGCTCGACCATCCGATCAATGCCAAGCACGGGCGCGCGCCGCAGCTCGCGCTGTGGCAGCGCGACGAGGCCGCGCTGCGTGCGCTCGGCGCGGTGCCGGTGCTGCTGGTGGCCGAGCCGACGGCCCGGCGCGAACGCGAACGGCTGCCGTGGATGCAGACCCTGTGCACGCGCCTCGATCACCTCGTCGCCGTGGCCGCGCTCGATCCGTACGGCGGACGCAAGCGCTATCGCTGGTACGCGGGCGTGGTGCCGACTGCGGATCGATCCGCGAGGTCGCCGGACGACTGCCCCGCGGCGGCGTATTAGCATCCGGATCGGCTGCGTTCGAAGGCAGAACGGTGTCGCACCCCCTCTCCCACCGGGAGAGGGGCAGGGGTGAGGGTTCGTAACGGGAGCGATGACTCCGTATCGTCCGGACCCTCACCCGCGCCGCCTCTCGCATCGTTGTGCGTACTGCCACTGTCTGGCGTATCCGCGGATGCGAGAGGCGGCGCACCCTCTCCCGAGAGGAGAGGGTTTTGCGGCAGGTCCCATCAGACGACGTCGATGCCGGCCGCGCGCAGCAGTCGGCACAGGGCGATCAATGGCAGGCCGATCAGCGCGGTCGGATCGCTGGTTTCGATGCGCTCGAACAAGGCGATGCCGAGCGCCTCGGACTTGAAACTGCCGGCGCAGTCGAACGGCCGCTCGCGCTCGACGTAGCGCGCGATCTCCGGCCCGGAAAGCGCCCGGAAGCGGACCCGGGTGGTGTCGAGCGCGCCGTGGATGCGGTTCGGCGCGACGCGGGCGTCGAGCAGGCACAGCGCGGTGTGGAAGCGCAGCTCGCGGCCGCTGCTGGCGGCGAGTTGGCGCGCGGCGTTGGCCGCATCGCCGGGTTTGTCGAGGATCGCACCGTCGAGCTCGGCGACCTGATCCGAACCGATCACGAGCGCACCGGGACAGCGTTCGGCCACGGCCCGGGCCTTGGCCTCGGCCAGGCGCGCGGCGCGATCCGCCGGCGGCTCGCCCGGCAATGCCGTCTCCGCCACGCCCGGCGCGAGCGTGCGGAAACGCGGCGCGATCCGCGCCAGGAGCTCGCCGCGGTAGCGCGAGGTCGAGGCGAGCACCAGGTCCACGGCGGCGAGCGGTGTCACGATCGTCTTCGCCCGGCTGCCTGCGCGCCCGCCTGCGCGCGTTGCAGTTCGCCGCCGATGTCGGCCAGGCGCTGGAGCAGCGCCGCCAGGGTGGTGCCGGACTGCGCCAGCGCCTCGCGCGCGGCGCGGATTTCCAGCGGTGTCGCGTCGGCGGCGTGGCGCTTGATCCACAGCCGGTGCGCCAGGAGGTCCTTGAGCGCGGCCTGGACCTTGGCGTCGGCACTGAGCGCACTGTCGGCGCGTGCGCTCATCTCGGCCGGCAGGATGGTGAGCATGTCGCGCAGGTGCTGCATGCGCTCGCGGCATTCCTGCAATTGCGCCTCCAGCGCGTCGGCGCCGTCCAGCAGTTCGCGGATCGCCTGCTGGCGCCGGCGCAGACGCCGCTCGTGCATGGCCACCAGCGCCAGCAGGATGGTCGCCGCGATCGCGGCGCTCAACAGGTACAGCACGGACCCGGGTCCCGATCGGTTCGTCCGTCCAGTCTGCCCGATCGCGGCGATCAGGTAAAACCCGGGCGAACGCGGGGGCTTGGCGAGCGTTTTTCGTTGACTTTGTGCGGCGCCGCACCTACCATCGCGCGCGCCATGAACGCGGCCCTGCCAGAAACCGTGGACGCTTGGCGCATGGTCGAGGCGCGGCGCTCGTTTCGGGGCAGCCTGCCGCTGGCGGCGATGCTGCGCTTGCGCGACAGCCTGGAGCAGGCGGCCGGTGCGGCCCGCTACGCGATCGACTTCGATCGGGACGAGCTCGGCGTGGCGCATCTGCACGTGCGCATCGATGCCGGTCTGCCGCTCTTGTGTCAGCGCACGCTGGAGCCGTTCGTGCTCGCCGTGCACATCGACACGCGGCTCGGCCTGATCGTGTCGGAGGCGGAGGAGGCGGCGCTGCCGGCCGGCTACGAGCCGCTGCTCGCCGGCGACGGCACGCTGCGGCTGGCCGAGGTGGTGGAGGACGAATTGATCCTGGCCCTGCCGGTGGTGCCGGTGAAACCCGGAACGGCGGCGGTCGACGTACACTGGACCGCGGACGATGCCGCGGCGGCGCCGGCGAATCCGTTCGCCGTGCTGGAAACGATGAAACTCTCGAAACGCTAACCGGAGATTGATCATGGCAGTCGCCAAAAGCCGAAAAACCCCGTCGCGCCGCGGCATGCGCCGCAGCCACGATGCGCTGAGCGCCAAGCAGTTGGCGACCGATCCGACCTCGGGCGAAGTCCACGTGCGCCATCACGTCACCAAGGACGGCTACTACCGCGGCCGCAAGGTGATCGAAGACCGCGCCGTGGTGAAAGACGAAGACTGATCCGCGCGCCTCGTCGCGCAGAAATCTTCCTGCGTTCGCGTCCCGGCGGCTCGATCGGGACGACGAGACCGCTTTCCGCTAGCGCTTGACTGCCGGGGGAACGACGCTGATCTACGCACGCATTGCCGGGACCGGCAGCTTCCTGCCGCAACGGGTCCTCACCAACGCCGAGCTGGAGCGGCTGGTCGATACCAGCGACGAGTGGGTCGCCTCGCGCACCGGCATCCGCCAGCGCCACATCGCCGCCGACGGCCAGACCACCTGCGATCTGGCCGAAGGCGCCGCGCGCGCGGCGCTCGCCGCGGCCGGCGTGGAGCCGGACGAGATCGAATTGCTCGTGCTCGGCACGACCACGCCCGATCTGATCTTTCCCTCGACCGCCTGTCTGCTGCAGCACCGCCTCGGCGCGGACGGCTGCGCCGCATTCGACGTCAACGCCGCCTGCTCCGGCTTCATCTACGCGCTGTCGGTGGCGGACAAGTTCATCCGCGCCGGCACCGTCAAGACCGCGCTCGTGGTCGGTGCCGAGACGCTCTCGCGCATGATCGACTGGTCCGATCGCGCCACCTGCGTGCTGTTCGGCGACGGCGCCGGCGCAGTGGTGCTCAAGGCGGCGACGGAGCCCGGCATTCTTTCCACGCATCTGCATGCCGACGGCGGCTACAAGGACCTGCTGTGGAACCCGGTCGGCGTGTCGGTCGGCTTCAAGCCGGGCGAGAAGAACGCCGGCGTGCGCGTGCTGATGACCGGCAACGAGGTGTTCAAGGTGGCGGTCAAGACGCTCGATCGCGTGGTCGAGGAGACGCTCGAGGCCAACGGTCTGGATCGCCACGCCATCGACTGGCTGATTCCGCACCAGGCCAATCTGCGCATCATCCAGGCCACCGCCAAACGCCTGGACCTGCCGATGGAGCGCGTCATCGTCACCGTCGACAAGCACGGCAACACCTCGGCGGGCTCGGTGCCATTGGCGCTCGATCATGGCGTGCGCTCGGGCAAGGTGCAGCGCGGCCAGTTGCTGCTGCTGGAAGCCTTCGGTGGCGGGTTTACCTGGGGCTCGGCGTTGGTGCGGTACTAGGGCTGAGGGCTGAGGGCCGAGGGCTGCCTCGGCGTGCGCTGGTTTCGTGAGAACTCTGGAATGATTTTGATCGAGGTATCGATGTCCAGCCCTCAGCCCTCAGCGGTCGCTAGTTTCGTAACCACTTTGGAATGATTCCGGATAGAGGTGTCGATGTCCGCAGCCCTCAGCCCCCAGCCCTCAGTCCTCGCTTTCGTCTTCCCCGGCCAGGGCTCGCAGTCGCTCGGCATGCTGGCCGAGCTCGCCGCCGAATTCGGTGTGGTCGAGGAGACCTTCGCCGAAGCCTCCGCCGGCGCCCACGTCGATCTGTGGGCGCTGTCGCAGCACGGGCCGGAGGAGGCGCTCAACCGCACCGAGAACACCCAACCCGCACTGCTCGCCGCCGGCGTGGCGGTGTGGCGCGTATGGCAGGCGCAGGGCGGGGCGATGCCCGCGGTGCTCGCCGGGCACAGTCTGGGCGAGTACACCGCGCTGGTGTGCGCCGGCGCGCTGACGCTGTCGGAGGCCGCGGGTCTCGTCGCCGAACGCGGGCGGCTGATGCAGGCGGCGGTGCCGCAGGGCATGGGGGCGATGGCGGCGATCCTCGGCGGCGACGATGCGCAGATCGCCGAGGTTTGCGCGGAGGTCGCCGCCGGCGAAGTGGTGGCGCCGGCCAACTACAACGCACCGGGGCAGCTCGTCATCGCCGGACATGCGAGTGCGGTCGATCGCGCCATCGCCCGGCTGGCGGAGCTCGGCGTGAAGAAGGCGGTCAAGCTCGCAGTCAGTGTGCCCTCGCACTGCGCCTTGATGCGCGAGGCGGCCGAGCGCTTGGCGCAGAAGTTCGAAACGATCTCATGGTCCGAACCGAAAATCCCGGTAATTCAGAACGCTGACGCGAAATCCTACGAGCGCGTCGAGGACATTCGCGCCGCCCTCGCGCGGCAGTTGTACGCGCCGGTGCGCTGGACCGACAGCGTGCGCGCGCTTGGCGAGCGCGGCGTGACGCGGGTGGCCGAATGCGGACCGGGCAAGGTGCTCACCGGACTCATCAAGCGCATCGAGCGCACCCTGGACGGGCGCGCGATCGGCACGCCGGGCGAATTGGCTCAGGCCATCGCCGATTGGTCGAAGGGCGGAGGGCCGAGGGCGGAGGGCTGAGGGCCGAGGGCTGTGCAGCTTTTTCCGCTCACCGCTCACCGCTCACGCAAAAGGGCCGAGTAGGGGTCCAGTCAAACTTTTCCATAGAACCTATCTCATCGAGTGCAATCGCCGATGAAACAACCCCCGGACAATCTTCCCGTCTACCGGTTGCTGACCGGCCCGGACGACGATCAATTCTGCCGGCGCGTGAGCGAGGCGCTGGCCTTGGGCTACGTGCTGTATGGTTCGCCGGCGCTCACGTTCGACGGCAAGCGCGTGATCGCGGCGCAGGCGGTGGTGTGGCCGGACGTATGACATCCAGCGGATTCGGGAGCCAACGATGAGCGCAATCCTCACGGGCGAAGTCGCCCTCGTCACCGGCGCCAGCCGCGGCATCGGCGCGGCGATCGCCGACACCCTGGCGCGCGCCGGCGCGAAAGTGATCGGCACCGCCACCAGCGAAGCCGGCGCCGCCGCGATCGGCGAACGGCTCGCCGCGCACGGCGGGGTCGGCCGCGTCCTCGACGTGACCGACGCCGCGGCGGTCGAGGCGCTGATCGACGCGATCGCGAGCGAGTTCGGCGCGGTATCGATCCTGGTCAACAACGCCGGCATCACGCGCGATCAACTGCTGCTGCGCATGCGCGACGAGGACTGGCAGGCGATCCTCGACACCAATCTGACCTCGGTGTTCCGCACCTGCAAGGCGGCGTTGCGCGGCATGATGAAGGCGCGCAAGGGACGCATCATCAACATCGCCTCGGTGGTCGGCCTGACCGGCAATCCGGGGCAGGCGAACTATGCCGCGGCGAAGGCCGGCATCATCGCGTTCTCCAAATCGCTGGCGCGCGAAGTCGGCTCGCGCGGCATCACGGTCAACGTGGTCGCGCCGGGCTTCATCGACACCGACATGACCCGCGCGTTGTCGGAGGAACAGCGCAAGGCGCTGCTCGGGCAGATCGCGCTCGGCCGTCTCGGTCAGCCGCAGGACATCGCCGAGGCGGTGCGGTTCCTCGCCACGCCGGCGGCGGCGTACATCACCGGCGAGACGCTCAACGTCAACGGCGGCATGTACATGCCGTGACGCGTCCGTGCGGCGGCCCGCGCGCGTCGCCGCGCAGGCCGGAATGAAACGCCCGTTCGCTGGCGCCGGGCGGGACCATGCACTACAATCCGCGCGCTTTGCGTTTCTGGATTCCATCCTGGTGAGGGCTTGCACACATGAGCAGCATTGAAGATCGCGTCAAGAAGATCGTCGTCGAGCAGCTCGGCGTCAAAGAGGACGAGGTGACGCCGAACGCGTCGTTCGTCGACGACCTGGGCGCGGATTCGCTCGACACCGTCGAACTGGTGATGGCGCTGGAAGAGGAATTCGAGTGCGAGATTCCGGACGAGGAAGCCGAGAAGATCACCACCGTGCAGCAGGCGATCGACTACATCAAGGCGCACGTCAAGGCCTGAGTTTCGTCGCCGGATCGTCGCGAAGCTGCGCCGGATGGCGCAGTTTTCGTTTCTGAATCACGGCCGGCGGCCGGCGCGGGAGTCTGGACCCGTCCCGCGTTCTCGGCCCTCAACCGTCAACCCTCAGCCCTCAGCCCTCAGCCCTCATATGAGCAAACGTCGCGTGGTAATCACCGGGCTCGGCATGGTCAGTCCGGTCGGCAACGATGTCGCCACGGCGTGGCGCAACGTGCTCGCCGGCAAGAGCGGCATCGGCCCGATCACGCATTACGACGCGAGCGCGTATCCGACGCGCATCGCCGGCGAAGTGCGCGACTTCGATCCGACCCGGTACGTGGCGCCGAAAGACGTCAAGAAGATGGATCCGTTCATCCACTACGGCATCGCCGCGTCGGTGCAGGCGCTGGCCGATGCCGGGCTGCACCCGCACGAGCACGACGAGGAGCGCATCGGCGTGGCGGTGGGCGCGGGCATCGGCGGCATCCACACGATCGAGCGCACCAGCGTGGCGCTGCACGAGGGCGGGCCGCGCAAGATCTCGCCGTTCTTCGTGCCGAGCTCGATCATCAACATGGCGGCGGGCAATCTGTCGATCATGCTCGGGCTCAAGGGCCCGAACATCGCCTGCGTCACCGCCTGCACCACCGCCACGCACAACATCGGTCTCGCCATGCGCATGATCCAGTACGGCGACGCCGACGTGATGGTGGCCGGCGGCGCCGAGTACGCGACCACCGGCGTGGCGATGGGCGGGTTCTGTTCGGCGCGGGCGATGTCGACGCGCAACGACGAACCGGAAAAGGCCAGTCGCCCGTGGGACCGCGATCGCGACGGTTTCGTGCTGGCCGACGGCGCCGGCGTGCTGATCCTCGAGGAATACGAACACGCCAGGCGCCGCGGCGCGCGCATCTACTGCGAGCTCGTCGGCTTCGGCATGAGCGGCGACGCCTACCACATGACCGCGCCGAGCGAGAACGGCGAGGGCGCGGCACGCTGCATGCGGGTGGCGATGCAGGACGGCGGCCTCCAGCCCGAGGACGTGCAGTACATCAACGCCCACGGCACCTCCACGCCGGCCGGCGATCTGGCCGAGACCCAGGCGATCAAGACCTGCTTCGGCGCGCACGCCAGGCAGCTCATGGTCTCCTCGACCAAGTCGATGACCGGACATCTGCTCGGTGCGGCCGGCGGCGTCGAGGCGATCTTCTCGGTGCTCGCGATCCGCGACAACGTGGTGCCGCCGACGATCAACCTCGACCATCCGGGCGAAGGCTGCGATCTCGACTTCGTGCCGCACACCGCGCGCCAGGTGCGTGTGGACGTTGTCCTGTCGAACTCGTTCGGCTTCGGCGGCACCAACGGCACGCTCGCCTTCCGGCGGATTTGATGCGCCGGACGCGGGCCCCGGCATCCGGGATCCGGACGATCATGGCGGGAACGTCGCCGGCGCATGCCCTGGCGCGGGACTGGGTCCACCTCGAGCTGCCCGGTGCGCGCGACCTGCTGCCACTCGCCGCACGCTGGCCGAGGCGCTATCCGGCATTGCTGGAAAGCGCCGCCGCCGGCGCGCACGCGCGCTACGATCTGCTGTTCGCGTTGCCGCAGGATGCGCTCACGCTTGCGCGCGACGGTCGCGTGCACGACGCGCGAGGGCGCGAGTACCACGGCGGCTTTCTCGCTGCGCTCGATGCGGCGTGGCATCGAGAGGCGCGCCACCGCGCGCCCGCCGACGCGCTTGCGGGACTGCCGTTCCGTGGCGGTTGGCTGCTGTTCCTGGGCTACGAACTTGCCGGCGAGATCGAACCGCGCCTGGCGCTGCCCGCGGCGCCGGATCCGGAACTGCCGACGGCGCTGGCCTTGCGTTGTCCGGCGGCGATCGTGGTCGATCGCGCCGCGGCGCGCACCTGGCTGGTGGCCGAGGCGGAGCACGCCGCGCTGCTCGCGACGCTGCGTGCCGACCTCGACGCCGCGCCCGGATTCGTCGAACCGCCGTTGTCCGCACCCGCGGTCGAGGAAGACGCGCCGCAGCGGTTTCTCGACGGTGTCGCGCGCGTCCACGAGTATTTGCGCCGCGGCGACACGTTCCAGGTGAATCTGTCACGCGAGTGGCGCGCGCGCTATCCGCACGCGCCGACGCCGGCCGCGCTGTACGCGCGCCTGCGGCGCGCCAATCCGGCACCGTTCGCCGGCTTGTTGCAATGGTGCGAGTTCGCCGTGATCAGCTCGTCGCCGGAACGCCTGCTCGCGGTGCGCGGCCGCACCGCGCAGACCCGGCCGATCGCCGGCACGCGCCCGCGCGGCGCCGTAGCGGACGATGCCGCGTGCATCGCCGAACTGCTCGCCCACGCCAAGGAGCGCGCCGAGCACGTGATGCTGATCGATCTCGAACGCAACGACCTCGGCCGCGTCTGCGCGCCGGGGTCGATCGCCGTCGATGAGTTGATGACGGTCGAAAGCTACGCGCACGTGCACCACCTCGTGTCGAACGTGCGCGGCACGCTGCGCGCGGACGTCACGCCGGGCCAGGCGATCGCGGCGGTGTTTCCCGGCGGCACCATCACCGGCTGCCCGAAGCTGCGTTGCCTGGAGATCATCGCCGAGCTCGAAGGCAGTGGCCGCGGCGCCTACACCGGCGCGCTCGGCTATCTCAACCGCGACGGCGATCTCGATCTCAACATCCTGATCCGCACGCTCAGCCTGGTCGGCGCGCGCGCGCGTCTGCGCGCCGGCGCCGGCATCGTCGCCGATTCCGACGCCATGCGCGAATTGGAGGAAACGCGGGCCAAGGCGCGCGGCGTGCTGCGCGCGCTCGGCGCGTGAGCAGCGGCGGCGCGCTTCGGGCACAATGGCCGGCGAGAATTTCGAGGAACGCTGCGTGAGTCCCGATTCCCCTCCGCCGCGGCGCCGGCGCGGACTGCGCCGGATCGCGGCGATCCTGTTCGCGGCGGCGCTGGCCGCGGCGGCGTACCTGGTGGCCGACTACCTGCGGTTCGTCGACACGCCGCTCGCGCCGTTGCCGGCGCCGGCAACGATCGACGTGCCGCTCGGCACGCCGCTCGCCGGCGTGGTGCGGCTGCTCGAAGCGGCCGGCGTGCGCGCCGGTCCGCTGCCGTACTGGCGGCTGCTGGCGCGGCAGACCGGCGCGGCCGGCAAGTTGCAGGCCGGCGAGTACGCGCTCGAGCCGGGACTGACGCCGCGCGCGCTGCTGCGCAAGATGGTGGCCGGCGAGGTGATCCAGCACCGTTTTACCATTGTGGAAGGGTGGACATTTGCACAATTGCGCGAGGCCCTCGCGCGCGAACCCGGCCTGCGCCAGACCCTCGCCGCGATCGACGACGCCACGCTGATGCGGGCGCTGGGCGAACCCGGCACGCCGCCGGAGGGCTGGTTCCTGCCGCAGACCTACAGCTACGTCAAGGGCATGAGCGATCTCGATCTGCTGCGCCGCGCCTTCCTCGCCATGCGCCAGTTGCTCGAGCGCGAATGGGCCGCGCGCGCGCCGGAACTGCCGCTCGACGCGCCGTATCAGGCGCTGATCCTCGCCTCGATCGTGGAAAAGGAAACCGCGCGGCCCGAGGAGCGGCCGTTGATCGCCGCGGTGTTCCTGTCGCGGCTCCGGCTCGGCATGCGCCTGCAGACCGATCCGAGCGTGATCTACGGCCTCGGTGCCGCCTACGAGGGCAAGCTGCACCGACGCGATCTCGATGTCGACACGCCGTTCAACACCTACACGCGCAGCGGCCTGCCGCCGACCCCGATCGCGCTGCCGGGCGCAGCCTCGCTCGCCGCGGTGTTGCATCCGGCGGCGACGGATGCGCTGTACTTCGTCGCCCGCGGCGACGGCAGCCACGAATTCTCGACGACGCTCGAAGCGCACAATCGCGCGGTGGAGCGCTACCAGTTGCACCACAACCCATGACCGGCAAGCTCATCACCCTGGAAGGCGGCGAGGGTGCGGGCAAGAGCACCGTGCTCGACACGGTGCGCGCGGCACTGGTCGCGCACGGTGTGGAGGTGGTCGTCACGCGCGAACCGGGCGGTACGCCGGCGGGCGAGGCGATCCGCGCCGTGCTGCTCGATCCGCGGCTGCGCGGCATGAGCGCGGAAACCGAACTACTGCTGATGTTCGCCGCGCGCGCGCAGCTCGTGCGCGAGGTGATCCGGCCGGCGCTCGCCGCCGGCCGCTGGGTGCTGTCGGACCGCTTCACCGACGCGAGCTACGCCTACCAGGGCGGCGGCCGCGGCCAGCCGGCGACGCGCATCGCCGCGCTCGAGGCGTGGGCGGCCGACGGCGTGCGGCCCGACCTGACGCTGCTGCTCGATCTGCCGGTGGTCGAAGGTCTGCGGCGGGCGAATGGGCGCGGCGAGGCCGATCGTATAGAAATGGAAAATGCGCAATTTTTCGAACGGGTGCGCGACGCCTACCGCGCGCGCGCCGCCGCCGAACCAGGGCGCTTCCGCGTGATCGACGCCGGCCGCCCGCTGGCGGAGGTGCTGGCGCAGGTGCAGGGCGCGATCGCGGAGTTTCTCGCGCGCGGCGGGGTGCCGGCATGACGCTCGCGCCGTGGCAGCGCGAAGCATGGCGGCGGCTGGCGGCGCGGCGCGCCCAGGGCACGCTGCCGCATGCGCTCCTGCTTTGCGGGCCGGGCGGCGTGGGCAAGCGCGCCTTCGCCGCCGCGTTCGCCGCCGCGCTGCTGTGCGAGCGCGTGGATGCCGAGGGCATGGCCTGCGGCGCCTGCCGCGCCTGCCGCCTCGTCGCCGCCGGCAGCCATCCGGATCGGCTGGCGCTCGGCCTCGAACTGCGCGACGACGGCAAGCCGCGCACCGAAATCGTGGTGGAGCAGATCCGTCTGCTCGGCGAGCGACTGGCGATGACCGCGCAGTTCGGCGGCCTGCAGATCGCACTGCTCGATCCGGCCGACGCGATGAATCACGCCGCGGCGAATGCGCTGCTGAAGACGCTGGAGGAGCCCGGCCCGGCGACCGTGATCGTGCTCGTCGCCGACCAACCGGCGCGCCTGCCCGCCACCATTCGCAGCCGTTGCCAGCGCATCGAGTTCCAGTCGCCGACCGCGGCCGAGGCGCTGGCGTGGCTCGCGCAGCAGGGCATTGCGGCGGACACCGCGGCGGCGGCGCTGGCGGCGAGTGGTGGCAATCCCGGTCTTGCGCTGCGCTTCGCCGGCGACGGCAGCCTCGCCGTGCGCGCCGAGGTGGCGGCGGATCTGCGCGCGTTGTGTGCGGGTCGGCTGTCCGCAGTCGAGCTGGCCAACCGCTGGGCGCGCGCGGACGCGGAACGGCGCCTGTGGTTCGCCGCCGCGCTGATCGACGATGAGGCCGCGGCGCAGGCGCGCGGCGGCCGCGGGCCGCTCGCCTTGACCTCGCGCGGGGAATTCACCAAGCTATCGGCGTGGTTCGACCGCATCAACCGCGCGCGCGAGCTGTTGCGCGGGCCGCTGCGGCCGGAGCTCGTGGTGCTCGAGGCGGTCGGCGGCATGGCGGCGTCGCGCTGAACCACGCACGGAACTGGAATCGACGAGGAAATCCCGCATGGCAGCCGGCGCGATGGGTGGCATGCCGCGGCAAGGCATCTTGTCGCTGGCGATCAAGGACAAGGGCGCGTTGTACAACGCCTACATGCCGTTCGTGCGCGGCGGCGGCCTGTTCGTGCCGACCTCCAAGCGCTATGCGGTCGGCGACGAGGTGTTCCTGCTACTGACGCTGATGGACGACAAGGACCGCCTGCCGGTGGCGGGCAAAGTGGTGTGGATCACGCCGCCCGGCGCGCAGGGCAACCGCACCGCCGGCATCGGCGTGCAGTTCAACGATTCGGCCGACGGCGAGGCGGCGCGCACCAAGATCGAATCGATCCTTGCCGGCATCATCAATTCCGATCGCGCGACGCACACGATGTGAGGCGCGGCGTCCGTCGTGCCGGCAACACCGCGAACCGGATTCGACCTGCAACCGCCGCGCGCCGGACGGGCGGCGCCTGCGCGCGACGCGCCGGCGTTCGGCGCCACTGCCGAACGGATGCGCGGATGGGGTGTGGAGTCATGAGCGACCGGCGCTACTTCGGCACCGACGGCATCCGCGGCCGCGCCGGCGAGCCGCCGATCACCGCCGAATTCATGCTCGCCCTCGGCCGCGCCGCCGGCCGCGTGCTCGCCGCGGACGCGCGCGCGACGGTGGTGATCGGCAAGGACACGCGCATCTCCGGCTACATGCTGGAATCGGCGCTGGAGGCCGGACTGGTCTCCGCCGGCGCCGACGTGCGTCTGCTCGGGCCGATGCCGACGCCGGCGGTGGCGTACCTGACGCGCGCGCTCGGCGCCAGCGCCGGCATCGTCATCAGCGCCTCGCACAACCCGTACTGGGACAACGGCATCAAGTTCTTCAACGCCGCCGGCGAGAAGCTCGCCGACGAGACGGAACGGGCGATCGAGCGCGCGCTGCATGCGAACGCGCCGCCGGTTCCGCCCGAGCGCATCGGCAAGGCCGCGCGCGTGGACGATGCCGCGCAACGCTATGCCGCGTTCGTGCGCGCGCTCGTCGCCGGGCTCGATCTCGGCGGACGTCGCATCGTGCTCGACTGCGCGCACGGCGCCACCTACCACATCGCACCGAAACTGTTCGCGAGCCTCGGCGCCGAGGTCCATGCGATCGGTGTGGCGCCCGACGGCCTCAACATCAACCGCGATTGCGGCGCCACCCATCCGGCGGCGCTGCAGGCCGAGGTGCGCGCGCGCGGCGCCGAGCTCGGCATCGCCTTCGACGGCGACGGCGATCGCGTGGTGATGGTGGACGAGACCGGCGCGCTGGCCGACGGCGACGATCTGCTGTACCTGCTCGCCTGCGATCTCAAGGCGCGCGGCGCGCTGCGGGGCCCGGTGGTCGGCACGCTGATGACCAACTACGGTGTCGAGCGCGCGATCCGCGAACTGGGCGTGGAGTTTCTGCGCGCCAACGTCGGCGATCGGCATGTGCTGCAACTGCTCAAGCAGCACGGCGGCGTGCTCGGCGGCGAGGCCTCGGGACATCTGCTGTGCCTCGACGTCGGTCCGACCGGCGACGGCATCGTCGGCGCGCTGCTCGTGCTCGCCGCGCTCGGGCGCCGCGGTACGACCCTGGCGGCGGCGCGCGCGGCGCTGCAACGCGCGGCGCAGGTCACCGTCAACGTGCGTGCCAGCGACAGCGCGGCGCGGGTGATGCGACCGCCGGTGCGCGCGGCGCTGGCGGAAGTTGAGGAAACGCTGCGCGGTCGCGGCCGCGTGGTGCTGCGCGCCTCCGGCACCGAGCCGGTGGTACGCGTCACCGTCGAGGGCGACGATGCCGACGAGGTGCGCCGGCTCGCCGAGGCGCTCGCCGCCGCCGTACAATCCGCGGCGGGTTGAACTGTCGCGCGCCGCACATGAGCCACCGCATTCCCACCCTCGACATCCGCCGCTACGACGACGACCGCGCGGCGTTCGTCGCCGAACTCGGCGCAGCCTATCGCGAATGGGGCTTCGCCGGCATCTGCGGACACGGCATCCCGCAACGCCTGATCGACGACGCCTACGCCGCGTTCCAGCGCTTCTTCGCGCTGCCGACCGAAATCAAGCTCAAGTATCACCGGCCCGGCACCGGCGGCGCGCGCGGCTACACGCCGTTCGGCATCGAGACGGCGAAGGATTCGCGCTATCCGGATCTCAAGGAGTTCTATCACATCGGCCGCGAGCTGCCGGCGGACTCGCGCTACGCCGTGCTGATGCCGCCGAACCTTTGGCCGGAGGAAGTGCCGGAGTTCCGCAGCCACGGGCTCGCGCTGTATCGCGCGCTCGATGCGCTCGGCACGCGCGTGCTGCGTGCGCTCGCGCTGCACCTCGGCCTGGCGGAGAACTTCTTCGACGACCAGACCGATTGCGGCAACTCGATCCTGCGTCCGATCCACTATCCGCCGATCACCACGCCCGACATCCCGAACGTGCGCGCCGGCGCGCACGAGGACATCAACTTCATCACCCTGCTGGTCGGCGCCAGCACGGCCGGGCTCGAAGTGAAATCGCGCAAGGGCGAGTGGGTGCCGTTCACCGCCGAGGCCGATACCATCGTCGTCAACATCGGCGACATGCTGCAACGGCTGACCAACCACGTCTATCCCTCGACCACGCACCGCGTGGTCAATCCGCCGGGCGAGGATGCGCGCAAGCCGCGCTACTCGGTGCCGTTCTTCCTGCACCCGAATCCCGACGTCGTGCTCGACCCGCTGCCGTGCTGCGTCACCCCGGACAATCCGCGCCGCTACGCCGCGCCGATCACCGCCCACGACTACCTGCAGGAGCGGCTGCGCGAGATCCGGCTGATCTGAGCGCGTTCAATCGCCTTCGAGCGAGTCGGTGAAGATCGTGTCCTCGGTTGAGCAGTCGGAGAACTCCGAAGTGTTGCCGGCGGGATCGGTCGCGGTGGCGGTGGTCACGGGATCGTTCTGCGATCCGTCCGGGCCGCCGTTGCCGAGGATCGCCCATTGCGAATTCGCGGCGCTCACGGCTCCTGGCGGCGGAAATCCTTCGAGCGGCGGTGGATGAGGCGCAACGCCGCGCGCTCGGGCAGCAGCTTGAACAGCGTGCGGATCGTGCGATTGACGCGACCGGTGACGTGCACGGTCGCGCCGCGTTCGAGGGCGGCGAGGCCGTCCTGCGCCACGGCCTCGGCGGTCTGCCACATCCAGCGCGGCATCCGCGACACTACCGAGCGCGTGCCGGTGACGTCGTGGAACTCGGAGTAGGTGAAGCCGGGACAGACCGCGCAGACCTTGACACCGTGCGCGGCGTTCTCGAGCGCCAGCGACTGCGAGAACTTGATCAGGAACGCCTTGGCGGCGGCGTACAAGGTGTGCCCGGCCGAGCCGGGCACGAGGCCGGCGAGCGAGGCGATGTTGGCGATGCGGCCGTAGCCGCGCTCGCGCATGCCTGGCAGCAGCCGATGGACGAGCTCGCAAGGCGCCGTGACCATCACTTGCAGGAAATCGGCATGCGTCTGCCAAGAGGGCGCGAGGAAGTGCCCCGGCACGCCGTAGCCGGCATTGTTGATCAGGATGTCGATGATGAGACCACGACGCGCGAGCTCCGCGCACAGCCGCGCGGGGGTCTCGGGGTCGGCGAGGTCGGCGGCGATGGCGTGCGCGTCGACGCCGTGCGCGGTGCGCAGTTCGCGCGCCAGCGCCTCGATGCGATCGAGCCGGCGCGCGGTGAGCACGAGCGCGCAGCCGCGCATGGCGAGTTCGCGCGCGAACGCCGCGCCGATGCCGGCCGAGGCGCCGGTGACCAGGGCGCGGCGAGGGGTGGTTCGATCAGGCGGAGTCATCGGGCAAGCCCTGCGTCGAATCGGGATCGATCGGTTCGCGCGGACGGACCAGCCGCGCTCGATGGTTTCGCGTCGGGCGCGGCGTCGCGCGAAACATCATTGGCCCGCGGATTCTAACCGCACATTGCGTCGTCGGCGCTCGCTGGCTATCCTCGCCGCCCCGCCCATCGCCCATCGTGTCATGCGCCGCCCACTGGTTGCCGGAAACTGGAAGATGCACGGCTCGCGCGCGAGCGCGAAGGTGCTGCTCGACGCACTCGCCCGCGCGCCGACGCCGGCCTGCGAGGTCGCCGTGTTCCCGCCGTTTCCCTATCTCGCCGAGCTCGCCGCGGCCCATGCCGCGACGTCGATCGCATTCGGCGCGCAGGACGTGAGCGCGCACGCCGAGGGCGCCTACACCGGCGAGGTGGCGGCGACGATGGTCAAGGATGTCGGCGCGCGCTACACCTTGGTCGGGCACTCGGAGCGGCGCCAATACCACGCCGAGTCCAACGACCTCGTCGCGGCGAAATTCGCGCAGGCGCAGGCGGCCGGCCTGGTGCCGGTGTTGTGCGTCGGCGAGACGCTGGAGCAACGCGACGCCGGCCGCACCGAGGCGGTCGTCGCCGCGCAGCTCGATGCGGTGATCGCGCGCTGCGGTGTCGGCGCGTTCGCCCGGGCGATCCTCGCCTACGAGCCGGTGTGGGCGATCGGCACGGGGCGGACGGCGACGCCGGCCCAGGCGCAGGAGGTGCACGCCTTCCTCCGTGGCAAAATGCGCCGCGAGGATGGTAGAATTTCCGACTCGCTGCGGATCCTCTACGGCGGCAGCGTCAAGCCGGACAACGCGGCGGCGCTCTTCGCCCAGCCGGATGTCGATGGCGGACTGGTCGGCGGCGCCTCGCTCGTCGCCGCCGATTTTCTGGCGATTTGCGCCGCCGCGCGGAGCTGAGCGCGACGCGCAGCGGGCATGAGGCAGAGACGATGTTGTTGACCATTTTCAACGTGATTTACGTGCTCGTCGCCGTGGCGATGATCGGCTTGATCCTGTTGCAACGCGGCGCCGGTGCGCAGGCGGGCTCGGGGTTCGGCGCGGGCGCTTCGGCCACGGTGTTCGGCGCGCGCGGCGCGGCGAACTTCCTGTCGCGCAGCACGGCGATCCTGGCGGGCGTGTTCTTCCTGCTCAGTCTGATCATGGGCATCACCCTGCATCCGGCCGCGACCAAGCCCGAAAGCGATCTCGGCGTCATGGCCGGAGTGGCCGCGCCGGCGCCGGACAAGGCGCCGGAGCCGACCCGGAACGACGTACCCGCCGCGCCGGCGAGCGGCGCGGACAAACCGGCACCCAGTGCCGCGCCCGCGGCGGAGAAGAAATCCGGCGGCGGAGAGAAACCCGAGCCGCAGAAGAACCCGTAAGCTTGCGATCGAAGGCCGGCGCGGGATGCGCAGGCCGCATGGCAGGGAGCCGCGCCACACCAAGCCCAGGTGGCGGAATTGGTAGACGCACTACCTTGAGGTGGTAGCGACGAGAGTCGTGGAGGTTCGAGTCCTCTCCTGGGCACCAGCATTGCTTCGAGCCCGCGTTCGCGGGCTTTTTTGTCGCCGCCGTCGGCGCGCCGCGGCCGCCGCGCCGCGTTGCGCGATGCCGTGCCCGCGTGCGAAAATTCCAAGGCTTCGCGACAGCCCTGCCGAGATCGCGTCCCGTGCTCAGCGAATACCTGCCGATACTGCTGTTCCTGATCGTCGCCGGCGGCATCGGCACGGCGTTGCTGCTCGCCGGCTGGCTGCTCGGTCCGCGCCGTCCGGACAAGCAGAAGACCGCACCCTACGAATGCGGCTTCGAGGCGTTCGAGGACGCGCGCATGCAGTTCGATGTGCGCTATTACCTGATCGCGATCCTGTTCATCATCTTCGATCTGGAAATCGCCTTCCTGTTCCCGTGGGCGGTGGTGTTCCGCCAGATCGGCGTCGTCGCGATCCTGGAGATGGCGGTGTTCCTCGGGTTGCTGCTTTTGGGATTTGTATACTGCTGGAAGAAGGGCGCGCTGGAATGGGAATGATCGACACCACGGTCGAGAAGAAGCTGTTCCTCAATCCGGTGCCGACCGGCCCGGTGGACGACATCCTGCGTCCCGGCGGCGACAATCCGCTGCTGCAGCGCGGTTTCGTCACCGCCACCCTCGACAGCCTGATCAACTGGGCGCGCACCGGCTCGATGTGGCCGATGACGTTCGGGCTGGCCTGCTGCGCGGTGGAGATGATGCACGCCGGCGCCGCGCGCATCGACCTGGATCGCTACGGCGTGGTGTTCCGGCCGAGCCCGCGCCAGTCCGACGTGATGATCGTCGCCGGCACGCTGGTCAACAAGATGGCGCCGGCGCTGCGCCGCGTCTACGACCAGATGCCCGACCCGAAGTGGGTGATCTCGATGGGTTCGTGCGCGAACGGCGGCGGCTACTACCATTATTCCTACGCGGTGGTGCGCGGCTGCGATCGCATCGTGCCGGTGGACGTCTACGTGCCCGGCTGCCCGCCGACCGCCGAGGCGCTGGTCTACGGCATTCTGCAGTTGCAGAAGAAGATCCGCCGCACCAACACCATCGCGCGCCAGGGCGCGGAGCGGCGCAGCGCATGAGCGGCGAACTTTCCGCGTTCGCGCGGCAGTTGTCCGCGCGCCTGGCCGAGAAGATCGTGACGCTCGGCGAGTGGCGCGGCGAGACCGTGCTCGAGGTGCTGCCGGAGAACTGGCTGGCGGTGGCGCGTGCGTTGCGCGACGAGGCGGAGTTCGGCTTCGAACAATTGATCGACCTCTGCGGCGTCGACCATCTCGGCTACGGCGAAGGCGAGTGGGACACCGAGGACGTCAGCTCGGAGGGATTCTCGCGCGGCGTCGAGGGGCTCGGCCCCGGCCGTTTCGACTGGAGCGCGCGGCCGTGCGTGGGGCGCCATCCGCGGCGGTTCGCGGTGGTCGTGCAACTGCTGTCGCTGCGTCACAACCGGCGTCTGCGACTGCGCGGCTACTGCGCCGACGATGCGCTGCCGCTGATGCCGTCGCTGACCGGCGTGTGGCCGGTGGCGAACTGGTATGAACGCGAGGCGTTCGATCTCTACGGCATCGTCTTCGAGGGCCACCCGGACCTGCGCCGCATCCTCACCGACTACGGCTTCGTCGGCCATCCGTTCCGCAAGGATTTCCCGCTGATCGGCAATGTCGAGGTGCGCTACGACGAGAAGCTCGGTAGGGTCGTGTACGAGCCGGTGACGAGCGTGGAGCCACGCGTCGGCGTGCCGCGCACGGTGCGCCACGATTCGCGCTACGAGCAGGCGCGCGCCGAGCAGGCGGCCGAGCGTGCGGCGGACAAGTAAATAAATATACCAATGCAGGAAATCAAGAACTACACCATCAACTTCGGCCCGCAGCATCCGGCGGCGCACGGCGTGCTGCGCCTGGTGCTGGAGATGGACGGCGAGGTGGTGCAGCGCGCCGATCCGCACATCGGTCTCCTGCATCGCGCCACCGAGAAGCTCGCCGAGTCGAAGCCATTCAACCAGTCGATCGGCTACATGGACCGGCTCGACTACGTATCGATGATGTGCAACGAGCACGCCTACGTGCGCGCGATCGAGAAGCTGCTCGGCATCGAACCGCCCGAACGCGCGCAATGGATCCGCACGCTGTTCGACGAGATCACGCGGATCCTGAACCATCTGATGTGGATCGGCTCGAACGCGCTCGATCTCGGCGCCATGGCGGTGTTCCTGTACGCGTTCCGCGAGCGCGAGGAATTGATGGACTGCTACGAGGCGGTGTCCGGCGCGCGCCTGCACGCCACGTACTATCGTCCCGGCGGCGTGTACCGCGATCTGCCCGAGCGCATGCCGCAGTACCGTGAGTCGCCGTGGCACAAGGGCAGGGATTTGCAGCGTCTGAACGCCTGGCGCGAAGGCTCGATGCTCGACTTCCTCGACGCCTTCGCCGACGATTTCCCGCGCCGGGTCGACGAATACGAGACGCTGCTCACCGACAACCGCATCTGGAAGCAGCGCACCGTCGGCATCGGCGTGGTCTCGCCGGAGCAGGCGCGGGCCTGGGGCATGACCGGGCCGATGCTGCGCGGCTCCGGCATCGAATGGGATCTGCGCAAGAAGCAGCCCTATGCCAAGTACGCCGAAGTGGACTTCGACATCCCGGTCGGCGTCAACGGCGACTGCTACGACCGTTACCTGGTGCGCGTCGAGGAGATGCGCCAGGCCAATCGCATCATCAAGCAGTGCGTCCAGTGGCTGCGCGAGCATCCCGGTCCGGTGATGGTGCGCAACTACAAGGTGGCGCCGCCGAAGCGCGAGGAGATGAAGGACGACATGGAAGCGTTGATCCATCACTTCAAGCTGTTCACCGAAGGCTATTGCGTGCCGGAAGGCGAGACCTATTGCGCGGTCGAGGCGCCGAAGGGCGAGTTCGGTTGCTATCTCGTCTCCGACGGCGCCAACAAGCCGTTCCGCGTGCACCTGCGCGCGCCCGGCTTCGCCCACCTGTCGTCGATGGACGCGATCGTGCGCGGCTACATGCTGCCGGACGTGGTCGCCATGATCGGCACCTACGACATCGTCTTTGGGGAGATCGATCGGTGAAAGCGACAGGCCACTACGACGCGGTCAAGGACGTCGATCCGCTGGTCGCGCTGAACGCGCAGACGCGCGCGCACATCGACCACTGGGTGGCGAAGTTTCCGCCCGACCGCAAGCGCTCGGCCCTGATCCAGGGCTTGATGGCGGCGCAGGAACAGAACGGCGGCTGGCTCACCGACGCCCTGATCACCGCGGTGGCGAAGTATCTCGGCGTGCCGCCGATCTGGGCCTACGAGGTGGCATCGTTCTACTCGATGTTCGAGACCGCGCCGGTCGGACGCAACAACGTCGCGATCTGCACCAACATCAGTTGCTGGCTCAACGGTGCCGAGGACATCGTGCGCCACTGTGAACGCAAGCTCGGCATCCGGCTCGGCGAGAGCACGCCCGACGGACGCATTTATCTCAAGCGCGAGGAGGAATGCCTCGCGGCCTGCTGCGGCGCGCCGATGATGGTCGTCAACGGCCACTATCACGAGCACCTGACGCCGGAAAAAGTGGACCGCATCCTCGACGAACTCGAATAACGACTCCGCCCTCAGCCCTCAGCCCTCTATGGCATACGGCCCCGCTCCGCAGGAACACCAGGTCGTCTACACCACGCTGCACTTCGAGCAGCCGTGGACGCTCGACAATTATCTGAAGGTCGGCGGCTATCAGGCGTGGAAGAAGATCCTCGCCGAGAAGCCCGATCCGGCGACGATCATCGACGAGCTCAAGAAGAGCGCGCTGCGCGGCCGCGGCGGCGCCGGTTTCCCGACCGGGCTGAAGTGGAGCTTCATGCCGAAGGGCTCCATGCAAAAGTATATTTTGTGCAATTCCGACGAGTCCGAGCCCGGCACCTGCAAGGACCGCGACATCCTGCGCTACAACCCGCACGCGGTGATCGAGGGCATGGCGATCGCCTGCTACGCGACCGGTGCGACCGTCGCCTACAACTACCTGCGCGGCGAATTCCATCACGAGCCGTTCGAACGCTGCGAACAGGCGTTGCGCGAGGCCTACGCCGCCGGCCTGCTCGGCAGGAACATCCTCGGCAGCGGCGTCGATGTGGACATCCACAACGCGCTCGGCGCCGGCGCCTACATCTGCGGCGAGGAAACGGCGCTGATGGAATCGCTCGAAGGCAAGAAGGGCCAGCCGCGCTTCAAGCCGCCGTTTCCCGCCGGCTACGGCCTGTACGGCAAACCGACCACGATCAACAACACCGAGACCTACGCCTCCGTGCCGGCGATCCTGCGCAACGGCGCGGAGTGGTTTCTCAACCAGGGCAAGCCGAACAACGGCGGGCCGAAGGTGTTTTCCGTGTCCGGCCACGTCAACAAGCCGGGCAACTACGAGATCAAGCTCGGCACGCCGTTCGCGGACCTGCTGGCCATGGCCGGCGGCGTGCGCGGCGGGCGCAAGTTGAAGGCGGTGATTCCCGGCGGCTCGTCGATGCCGGTGCTGCCCGGCGAGACCATGCTCAATCTCACCATGGATTACGACGCGATCCAGAAGGCCGGCTCGGGCCTGGGCTCCGGCGCCGTGATCGTGATGGACGAGACCACCTGCATGGTGCGCGCCTGCCAGCGCATCGCGCGTTTCTACTACGCCGAATCCTGCGGCCAGTGCACGCCCTGCCGCGAGGGCACCGGTTGGATGTACCGCATGCTCACGCGCATCGTCGAAGGCAAGGCGACGATGGCCGACGTCGAGATGCTGCGCCAGGCCGCCGGCCAGATCGAAGGCCACACCATCTGCGCCTTCGGCGAGGCGGCGGCGTGGCCGGTGCAAGGCTTCCTGCGCCACTTCTGGCACGAGTTCGAGTATTTCATCGTGCACAAGCGCTCGATGGTCGAGGCCGAGATGGGAGTCGCCGCATGAGCGCCGTGCCCAGCCATCCCAACACCGCGCCCGATCTGGTCAACATCGAGATCGACGGCAAGCCGCTGCGCGTGCCGAGGAACTCGATGATCATCGCCGCCGCGGACGCCGCCGGCATCCCGATCCCGCGCTTCTGTTACCACGAGAAGCTGCCGATCGCGGCCAATTGCCGCATGTGCATGGTCGAGACCGAGATCGGCGGCAAGCCGGTGCCGAAGCCGCAGCCGGCCTGCGCCACGCCGGTGATGGAGGGCATGAAGATCCACACCCGCTCGGCGCGCGCGCTGGCGGCGCAGCGCAACGTGATGGAGTTCCTGCTGATCAACCATCCGCTCGATTGTCCGATCTGCGACCAGGGCGGCGAGTGCGAACTGCAGGACCTGTCGATGGGCTACGGCCGCTCGGTGTCGCGGTTCGCCGAACGCAAGCGCGTGGTGCCGGACGAGGACCTCGGACCGCTGATCGCCACCGAGATGACGCGCTGCATCCAGTGTACGCGCTGCATCCGCTTCCTCACCGAAGTCGCCGGCAGCCCGGAGCTCGGCGGCATCGGCCGCGGCGAGCATCTCGAGATCGGCACCTACATCGGCAAGTCGATCGAGAGCGAACTGTCCGGCAACATCATCGACGTCTGCCCGGTCGGTGCGCTGACCAACAAGGTGTTCCGCTTCAAGGCGCGCGCCTGGGAGCTGATCGCGCGCGAGTCGATCGGCTACCACGACGCGCTCGGCTCGAATCTGTGGCTGCACACGCGCCGCGGCGAGGTGTTGCGCAGCGTGCCGCGGCACAACGAGGCGATCAACGAGTGCTGGCTGTCGGATCGCGATCGCTATTCGCATCAGGGCCTGTACGCCGCCGATCGCGCGACCCGGCCGATGGTGCGCAGGAACGGCGAGCTCGTCGCGGTGGGCTGGGACGAGGCGATCGCGTTCGTCGCCGAGGGCCTGCGGCGCCACGCCGGCCCGGAACTCGGTGCGCTGGTCGCGCCGCTCGCCTCCGGCGAGGAAGGATTCCTGCTCGCCAACCTCGTGCGCGGGCTCGGTTCGGACTCGCTGGATCACCGTCTGCGCGTGCAGGATTTCGCCGATGGCGGCCCGCCGGGCGCGGCGTTCGAGCTGCCGCTGGCGCAACTCGATCGGATCGGCGCGGCCTTGCTGATCGGCTGCCACCCGCGGCACGAGGCGCCGCTGCTGAATCACCGCCTGCGCCAGGCGCAGAAGCGGGGCGCGCGGATCTTCGCGATCAACCCCGCGCACTTCGATTTCAACTATCCGCTGGCGGGCGAGCAGGTGTTCGCGCCGCAGCACCTGGTCGAGGCCTTGCTGTGCACGGCCAAGGCGGCCGGCGTGCGGAGCGACGACCGCGCGCTCGCCGCGGCGATCGCCGCGGCCGCCGACCACGACGAGGCCCGCGCCTGGTTTGCGGCGCTGCGCGAGGCGGGTTCGGCGGTCGTGATCCTGGGCGAGATCGCGGCTCAGCATCCGCAGGCGTCGTGGTTGCGCGCCCTGGCGCAGGGCATCGCGCGCGCGGCCGGCGCCGCGTACGACGAATTGCCCGCCGGCGCCAACGCCATCGGCCTCACCCGCGTCGGCGTCCTGCCGCGCGCGGACGGTCGCCATGCCGCGGCGCTGCTGGCGCAGCCGCCGCAGTCGCTGATCGTCTATCACGCGGGTTCGCAGGACACCAGCGCGCCGGCGAAATTCGATCGCGCGCGCAGCGACGCGGCGTTCTGCGTCTACGTCGGCGCCTATGCCTGCAACGGCGTCAAACGCACGGCCCACGCCGTGCTGCCGATCGGCCTGCCGCCCGAGATCGACGGTACCTATGTCAACGTCGACGGCACCGTGCAGACCGTCGCCGCCGGCGCCAAGCTGCCGGGCGAGGCGCGGCCGGGCTGGAAGGTGCTGCGCGCGCTCGGCGCCGCGCTCGGTCTGCCGGGCTTCGAGTTCGTCGACATCGCCGCCGTGCGCGCGGCGATGCGGCCGGGCATCGAGACGAAATCCAGCATGCCGCACTCCGGCAAATTGGCGGAGCCCTCGGCCCTCGGCCCTCAGCCCTCAGCCCTCGGCCCTCAGCCCTCGGCCCTCGGCCCTCAGCCCTCCATATTCACACGCATCGCCACCGTGCCGATCTACCGCGGCGACCCGGTGCTGCGTCGCGCACCCGCGTTGCAGGCGCATCCGCTGACCGGCCAGGCGACGGTCGGGCTGCATCCGGAGGATGCGCTCGCGCTCGGCTTCGCCGACGGCGCGAAGGCGAAGGTGAGCGGCGGCGATGCGGAGGTCGAATTGCCGGTGGTGATCACGCACGCGGTGCCGCGCGGCGCGGCGTGGATCGACGCCACCTGGCCGGAAACCGGCGCGCTGCCGCCGGCCGGCGCGGCGCTGACGCTGACGAGGGCCTGAGCGTGTTCGACGCATTGCATGCCTATCTGCTCGGCTACGGCGCCCCGGGACTGGTGGTCTGGCTGGTGCTGTGCATCCTCGCCATCGCCGTGCCGGTGATTCTCGCGGTCGCCCTGTACGTCTGGTGGGAGCGCAAGGTGCTCGGCTGGATGCACGTGCGCATGGGGCCGAACAGCGTCGGTCCGGCCGGCCTCGCGCAGACCTTCGCCGACGTGTTCAAGCTGCTGCTCAAGGAATACCTGATCCCGCAGCGGGCGAGCAAACTGCTGTTCGTGCTCGCGCCGCTGATCGCGCTCACCCCGGCGTTCGCGGCCTGGGCGGTGATCCCGTTCGACCAGCGCGCCGTGCTCGCCAATATCAACGCCGGGCTCTTGTATCTGCTCGCGATGACATCGATGGGCGTGTACGGCATCATCCTCGCCGGCTGGTCGTCGAATTCCAAGTACGCCTTCCTCGGCGCGATGCGCTCGGCGGCGCAGGTGGTGAGCTACGAGATCGCCATGGGCATCGCGCTGGTCGGCGTGCTGATCTGCGCCGGCAGTTTGAATCTGTCGGACATCGTGCGGGCGCAGAGCGGCCACGGCGCACTCGGTTGGTTCTTCCTCCCGCTGCTGCCGCTGTTCGTCATTTACTTCGTCTCGGGGGTCGCCGAAACCAACCGCGCGCCGTTCGACGTCGCCGAAGGCGAATCGGAGATCGTCGCCGGCTTCCACGTCGAGTACTCCGGCGCGCCGTTCGCGGTGTTCTTCCTCACCGAATACGCGAACATGATCCTGATCTCGTTCCTCGCCGCGGTGCTGTTCCTCGGCGGCTGGCTGTCGCCGTTCCCCGAGAGCGTGCCGCTGCTCGGCGCGCCCGGCTGGTGGTGGCTGTTCGCCAAGGCGTTCGTGTTCGCGTTCTTCTATCTGTGGTTCCGTGCCGCGTTCCCGCGCTACCGCTACGACCAGATCATGCGGCTCGGCTGGAAGGTGTTCATCCCGATTGCGCTCGCCTGGATCGGCGTGGTCGGCTGTCTCGTCTATTTCGGCGTGATCGGCCCGGTGGAGGCGGCGCCATGAACCGGATCGTGCGCTACTTCCGCAGCCTGCTGCTGCTGGAACTGCTCAAGGGGCTCGGGCTCACCATGAAGTACATGTGGCGGCCCAAGTACACCATGCGCTACCCGATGGAGCGTATTCCGCAATCGAACCGCTTTCGCGGCCTGCACGCGCTGCGCCGCTATCCGAACGGCGAGGAGCGCTGCATCGCCTGCAAGCTGTGCGAGGCGGTGTGTCCGGCGCTCGCCATCACCATCGATTCGGAGCAGCGCGCCGACGGCACGCGCCGCACGACGCGCTACGACATCGACCTGTTCAAGTGCATCTACTGCGGCTTCTGCGAGGAGAGCTGTCCGGTGGACTCGATCGTCGAGACCCACATCCACGAGTACCACTTCGAGAAGCGCGGCGAGAACATCGTCACCAAGCAGCAACTGCTCGCCATCGGCGACCGCTTCGAGGCGCAGATCGCCGCGGCGCGGGCGCAGGATGCGGCGTACCGGTAGGAATCGCGCATGAGCATCGATCTCGTCCTGTTCTACGCCTTCGCCGCGGTGCTGGTGCTGGCCGCGCTCGGCGTCATCAGCGTGAAGAATTCGGTGCACGCCGCGCTGCTGCTGGTGCTGTGCTTCTTCACCAGCGCCGCGCTGTGGCTGCTGATGCAGGCCGAATTCCTCGCCATCGCCCTGGTGCTGGTCTACGTCGGCGCGGTGATGGTGCTGTTCCTGTTCGTGGTGATGATGCTCGACATCAAGAGCGAGCCGATCCGCGAGGGCTTCATCCGCTATCTGCCGGTCGGCGTGCTGGTGGCCGCGGTGATGCTGGCCGAGATGCTTGCCTTGATGGGCATTCGGGGTCTGACCCTGCCGGCACCTGCCGATCCGGCCGCGGCCTCGGGCAATACGAGTTGGCTCGGCAACGCGCTGTTCCGCGATTTCCTGCTGCCGTTCGAGGTCGCCGCGGTGATCCTGACCGTGGCCGTGATCGCGGCGATCATGCTGACCTTGCGCCGGCGCGCCAATGTGCGCTACGAGGATCCGGCGTGGCAGGTGTCGGTGCGCGCGCGCGATCGCATCCGCATCGTCAAGATGCCGCCGGTGACGGAATCGGGAGGCGCGCCGTGATCACGCTCGCGCATTACCTGGTGCTCGCCACGGTGCTGTTCTGCATCGCCGTGGCCGGCATCTTCATCAACCGCAAGAACATGATCGTGCTGTTGATGGCGATCGAGCTGATGCTGCTGTCGGTGAACATGAATTTCGTCGCCTTCTCGCGCTATCTCGGCGATGCCGCGGGCCAGGTGTTCGTGTTCTTCATCCTCACCGTGGCGGCGGCGGAATCGGCGATCGGTCTCGCGATCCTGGTGGTGCTGTTCCGCAATCGCGCGACGATCAATGTCGGGGAAATCGACGAGTTGAAAGGCTGAACGCCGTTCCTGCTCCCGGCGGGAGAAGGTGGCGCGAAGTGCCGGAGGATGGTTCGGGACCGGATCGACGCCGATCCGCAAGCCGGACCCTCACGCCAGCCCCGCGCCCGGTGGGCGAGGGGTCAACGATCGGGAAGACTTGCATGAGTTTGAATGCCAACATCCTGCTGCTGATCCCGCTCGCGCCGCTGCTCGGCGCGATCGTCGCCGGCCTGTTCCGCAACCAGATCGGCCGCGTCGGCGCGCACACGGTCACCATCGCCGGCGTGGCGTTGAGCACCGTGCTGTCGCTGTGGGTGCTGTATCAGCTCGTCTGGGGTGGCGCCGCGCCGTTCAACGAAAACCTCTACACCTGGTTCCGGGTCGGCGGGATCGAGGCGCACGTCGGCTTCCTGGTCGATCGCCTCACCGCGCTGATGATGGCGGTGGTCAGCTTCGTCTCGCTGATGGTACACATTTATACCATCGGCTACATGGCCGACGATCCCGGCTACCAGCGCTTCTTCAGCTACATCGCGCTGTTCACCTTCTCCATGCTGATGCTGGTGATGGCGAACAATTTCCTGCAACTGTTCTTCGGCTGGGAGGCGGTCGGCCTGGTGTCGTACCTGTTGATCGGCTTCTGGTTCAAGCGCCCGAGCGCGATCTTCGCCAACCTCAAGGCGTTCCTGGTCAATCGCGTTGGCGACTTCGGCTTCCTGCTCGGCATCGCCGGCGTGCTGTACTTCTTCCACACGCTCGACTACCAGACCGTGTTCGCGCACGCTGCGAGCCTGCACGGCCGGACGCTGGAGATCGTCGCCGGCAGCCCGTGGTCGGCGGCGACGGTGATCTGCCTGTGCCTGTTCCTCGGCGCGATGGGCAAGTCCGCGCAGGTGCCGCTGCACGTGTGGCTGCCGGATTCGATGGAGGGTCCGACGCCGATCTCGGCGCTGATCCACGCCGCGACCATGGTCACTGCCGGCATCTTCATGGTCGCACGGCTGTCGCCGCTGTTCGAGCTCTCCGACACCGCGCTCAGCGTGGTGCTGGTGATCGGCGCGACCACCGCGTTCTTCACCGGCTTGATCGGCATCGTCGTCAACGACATCAAGCGCGTGATCGCCTATTCGACGTTGTCGCAGCTCGGCTACATGACGGTGGCGCTCGGCGCCTCGGCCTATTCGACCGCCATCTTCCACCTGATGACGCACGCCTTCTTCAAGGCCCTGCTGTTCCTCGGCGCGGGTTCCGTGATCATCGCCATGCACCACGAGCAGGACATGCGCTACATGGGCGGGCTGCGCAGGTACCTGCCGATCACCTACCTGACGATGTGGATCGGCACGCTGGCGCTGGCGGGCGTGCCGGGTTTTGCCGGGTTCTTCTCCAAGGATGCGATCATCGAGGCGGTGCACGAATCGCCGCGGTGGGGCGCCGGCTACGCCTACGCCTGCGTGCTCGCCGGCGTGTTCGTCACAGCCCTGTACAGTTTTCGACTTTTATACCTGACCTTCCACGGCCGCGAGCGCTTCGTCGTCGAGCACGACGCGCACCACCACGACGAGCACCACCACGCACCCGGACACCTCGCGCATCCGCCGCACGAATCGCCGTGGGTGGTGACGGTGCCGCTGATCCTGCTCGCCATCCCGTCGGTCGTGATCGGCGGCTACACCGTCGGTCCGCTGCTGCACGGCGACTATTTCGGCGCCGCGCTCGCGACCGCCGGCGAGCACGCCGCGGAATTCGCCGGCGTGTGGCCCACCATCCTCGAAGGATTCGCGGCGCCGCCGTTCTGGCTGGCCGCCGCCGGATTCGGCGTGGCGACGTTCGTCTATCTGTACCGGCCGGAGCTGGCCGACCGCATCCAGAGCATGCTGCGGCCGCTGTGGCGCCTGCTCGACCGCAAGTACTGGTTCGACGAGATCTACCAGGCCGTGTTCGCGCGCGGTTCGGTGCTGCTCGGCCGCGGCCTGTGGCGCGGCGGCGATGTCGGCGTGATCGACAACGTGCTGATCGACGGCACCTCGGCCGCGGTCGGCCGCATCGCCGCCACCGTGCGCTGGGTGCAGTCGGGCTATTTGTATACCTACGCCTTCGCCATGATCCTGGGCGTCGTCGCCCTGCTCGGCGGATTGTGGCTCGTGGTCCGCGGCTGATTTCCGGAAGAACCGATACCGATGTCGAACTGGCCCCTCCTCAGTCTCCTGATCTGGCTGCCGATCGCCGGCGGCGCCGTCGTCGCCCTGGCCGGCGCGCACGCCGGGCGCGCGCGCTGGCTGGCGCTCGCCGTCGCGCTGCTGGTGTTTGCGGTGAGCCTGCCGCTGTTCACCGACTACGACGCCGCCGCCGGCACGATGCAGTTCGTCGAGCACCAGCCGTGGATCGCGGCGATCCACGCCAACTACCACCTCGGCGTCGACGGCATCTCGATCGCGCTGATCCTGCTCACCACGCTCACCACCGTGCTGGTGGTGCTCGGCGCGTGGGATTCGGTGCACGACAAGGTGGCGCAGTACCTGGCCGCGTTCCTGGTGCTCGAAGGCTTGATGATCGGCGTGTTCGCCGCGCTCGATGCGCTGCTGTTCTACGTGTTCTTCGAGGGCATGCTGATCCCGATGTTCATCATCATCGGCATCTGGGGCGGCCCGCGCCGCGTCTACGCCACGCTCAAGTTCTTCCTGTACACGTTCTTCGGCTCGATCTTCATGCTGATCGGCCTGATCTATCTCTACCTGCACGCGCAGTCGTGGGAGCTCGCCGCGTTCCGCGATCTGCCGCTCGGCGCCGGCGCGCAGGCCTGGCTGTTCTTCGCCTTCCTGCTCGGCTTCGCGATCAAGGTGCCGATGTGGCCGGTGCACACCTGGTTGCCGGATGCGCACGTCGAGGCGCCGACCGGCGGCTCGGTGATCCTGGCCGCGATCATGCTGAAGGTCGGCGGCTACGGCTTCCTGCGGTTCTCGCTGCCGATCGTGCCGGACGCCTGCCAGGAATTCGCCTGGCTGATCGTCGCGCTGTCGCTGATCGCGATCATCTACGTCGCCTTCGTCGCCCTGGTGCAGGAGGACATGAAGAAGCTGATCGCCTATTCCTCGGTCTCGCACATGGGCTTCGTCACGCTCGGCACCTTCATCAGCCTGGCGCTGGTGCGCACGCTCGCCAACAAGGACGCGGCCTATCTCGGCGTCTCCGGGGCGATGGTGCAGATGGTGTCGCACGGGTTCGTCTCCGGCGCGATGTTCTCCTGCGTCGGCGTGCTCTACGACCGCGTGCACAGCCGCATGATCAAGGACTACGGCGGCGTGGTGAACACCATGCCCTGGTTCGCCGCGCTGTGGGTGTTGTTCTCGATGGCGAACTGCGGCCTGCCCGGCACCAGCGGCTTCGTCGGCGAATTCATGGTGGTGCTGTCGAGTTTCCAGATGAACCCGTGGATCGCCGCCGGCGCTGCGCTGATCCTGATCCTCGGCGCCGCCTACACGCTGTGGTTGGTCAAGCGCGTGATCTTCGGCGACGTCGCCAACGACCACGTCAAGCATCTCAAGGACATCAACCCGCGCGAGGCGCTGGTGCTCGGCGCGTTCGCCGCCGGCGTGCTCGCCATCGGCATCTGGCCCGAGCCGTTGACGCACCTGATGGACGCCTCGATCCGGCAGATCGTCGATCACCTGCTCGTGGCGAAGATGTGAGGCCGCCCAAGTCATGAACTTCCAGATCCACGACCTCCTCCTGCTCCTGCCCGAGGACTTCCTGCTGTTCGCCGCGTGCGCGATCCTGTTCCTCGATCTGTTCCTCAAGCCCGCGCAACGCGGCATCACCCACGGCTTGTCGCTCGCCGCGCTGGCCGGCACCGCCGCGCTGATCCTCGGCGATCACGATCCGGCCACCGTCGCGTTTCATGGCGCCTATCTGCACGACGGTGTGGCCGCGCTGCTCAAGCTGTTCCTGCTCGGCGTCACCGCGGCGGTGTTCGTGTACGCGCGCAGCTACCTGCGCGATCGTCGGCTGTACCTCGGCGAGTTCTATCTGCTCACCCTGTTCGCCGTGCTCGGCATGATGCTGCTGGTGTCCGCCGGCAATCTGGTGATGGTGTATCTCGGGCTCGAGCTGTTCGCGCTGTCGAGCTACGGACTGGTCGCCATCAATCGCGATTCGGGCGTCGCCTCGGAGGCGGCGATGAAGTATTTCGTGCTCGGTGCGCTCGCCTCGGGGCTGCTGCTCTACGGCATGTCGATGATCTACGGCGCCACCGGCACGCTCGATCTCGCCGCCATCCACCACGTACCGGCCGGCCCGCATCCGAATCTGCTCGCCTTCGGTCTGGTGTTCCTGGTCGTCGGCATCGCCTTCAAGTTCGGCGCCGCGCCGTTCCACATGTGGCTGCCGGATGTCTACGAAGGTTCGCCGACGGCGGTGACCGTGTTCATCGGTTCGGCGCCGAAGATCGCCGCCTTCGGCATGGCCTACCGCCTGCTCGAAGGTGGCCTCGGCACGCTCGCGCCGCACTGGAGCCTGATGCTGGCCCTGCTCGCCGCGGCCTCGCTCGTCATCGGCAACGTGGTGGCGATCGCGCAGACCAATCTCAAGCGCATGCTCGCGTATTCGACCATCTCGCACGTGGGCTTCCTGCTGCTCGGTCTCGCCAACGGCACGCCCGCGGGCTATGCCGCGGCGATGTTCTACGCCATCGCCTACGCGATCATGACCACCGCGGCGTTCGGTGCGATCCTGCTGCTCGCGCGCGCCGGGTTCGAGGCCGAGGAGATCGACGACTTCAAGGGCCTCAATCAGCGCAATCCGTGGTACGCCTTTCTCATGCTGCTGACCATGGCTTCGCTGGCCGGCATTCCGCCGCTGTTCGGCTTCTTCGCCAAGCTGCTGGTCCTGAAAGCGGCGCTCGACGCCGGCATGTTGTGGCTGGCGCTGGTCGCGATCGTGCTCGCCATCGTCGGCGCGTTCTACTACCTGCGCGTGATCAAGGTGATGTATTTCGACCCGCCCGCCGAGGCGGCGCTGGCGTTGCCGCAGGACCTGCCGCTGCGCTGGCTGCTTTCGATCAACGGCGTGGCCCTGCTCGTGCTCGGCGTCTGGTGGGGGCCGCTGATCGCCTGGTGCTACCGCGCGTTCGGCTTGGCGTCCTGAGCGGGCCGCGGGTTGCGCGAAGACGCGCGGCTCCGCTAGAATCCGCGTTCGGCTGATGCGGGGTGGAGCAGTCTGGCAGCTCGTCGGGCTCATAACCCGAAGGTCGTAGGTTCAAATCCTACCCCCGCTACCAGTTTTCTTCGGATGCGAACCGCGCCGCGAACGGCGGCTGCACGGGCGCATCGGCTCAGGGATCGAGCGCGTTGCCGGTGTTGGGATGCGAGACAACGGCGGACTACGGAATGGGCCTCGCGCCCATTTTTTGTTTCCGTCGCCGGCGGTTCGGCGCATCGGCAAAAGTATACATTTATGCGGAACGAGGAATTGACCAATTTGTTGGCGCCGGTAGTGGCGGCGATGGGGCTGGAATGCCTGGGCGTCGAATTCAGCCCGTCGCACGGCAACAGCCTGGTGCGGGTCTACATCGACGCCGCCGACCGCGCGATCACGGTGGACGATTGCGAGGCGGTCAGCCGCGAGGTGTCGGCCACGCTCGACGTCAACGACCCGGTGGCCGGTCGCTACACCCTCGAGGTGTCGTCGCCGGGCTTCGATCGGCCGCTGTTCACGCCGGCGCAGTTCGGCCGGTTCCTCGGCCGCGCGGCGCGGGTGGAGGTGAATCTGCCGATCGCGGGGCGGCGGCGGTTCCAGGGCGCGATCCTCGCGATCGAGGGCACGGACGTGATCCTCGACCAGGACGGCACGGCGGTGCGGATCGCGCATGCCAACATCCACAAGGCGCGGCTGGTGCCGGTGTACGACGAGGCCGCGGGCAAGGCCGCCAAGGGCCGCAAGGCGAGGAAGTAGACGAGGATTCGCCGCCGCGACGGAATCGCGGACGGGATTTGAGACGAGACTGAAACGATGAGCAAAGATTTGTTGCTGGTGGTCGACGCGGTCGCCAACGAGAAGGGCGTCGCCAAGAACGTGATCTTCGAGGCGATGGAGGCGGCGCTCGCCTCCGCGGCGAAGAAGCGCTACGTCAACCAGGACGTCGCCACGCGCGTGAGCATCGACAAGCAGACCGGCGAATACGAGACGTTCCGCCGCTGGGAAGTGGTCGCCGACGATGCGGTGATGGAGTCGCCGGACCGCCAGATCCGCCTGATGGACGCGATCGAGACGCACCCGGACATCCAGGTCGGCGAGTTCATCGAGGAGCCGATCGAGAATCCGGAGTTCGGCCGCATCGCCGCGCAGGCGGCCAAGCAGGTGATCGTGCAGCGCGTGCGCGAGGCCGAGCGCGCGCAGGTGGTCGAGGCGTACAAGGATCGCGTCGGCGAACTTATCACCGGCGTGGTCAAGCGCGTCGAGCGCGGCAGCATCTATCTCGATCTCGGCGGCAACGCCGAGGCCTACATCCCGCGCGACAAGGCGATCCCGCGCGAGGCGGTGCGCGCCGGCGACCGCGTGCGCGGGTATCTGTACGAGGTGCGCCCGGAGCCGCGCGGACCGCAGTTGTTCGTCTCACGCACCGCGCCGGAATTCATGATCGAGCTGTTCAAGCTCGAGGTGCCGGAAGTCGGCCAGGGCCTGGTCGAGATCAAGGCGGCGGCGCGCGATCCGGGCGATCGCGCCAAGATCGCCGTGGTCGCGCACGACCACCGCACCGATCCGATCGGCGCCTGCATCGGCATGCGCGGCTCGCGCGTGCAGGCGGTGTCGAACGAACTCAACGGCGAGCGCATCGACATCGTGCTGTGGAACGAGAATCCGGCGCAGTTCGTGATCAACGCCATGGCGCCGGCCGAGGTGCAGTCGATCATCGTCGACGAGGAGAAGCACTCGATGGACATCGCCGTGGCCGAGGACAAGCTCTCGCAGGCGATCGGCCGCGGCGGCCAGAACGTGCGGCTGGCGAGCAAGCTCACCGGCTGGCAGCTCAACGTCATGACCCAAGACCAGGTGCAGGCGAAGAGCGAGGCCGAGCAGGAAGCCGCGCGCCAGTTGTTCATGCAGAAACTCGAAGTGGACGCCGAAATCGCCTCGATCCTGGTGCAGGAGGGTTTCACCACCGTCGAGGAGATCGCCTACGTGCCGAGCGCCGAGCTGCTGGCGATCGAGGGCTTCGACGAGAACATCGTCGAGGAACTCCGCGCGCGCGCGCGCGATGCGCTGCTCACCGAGGCGCTGGCGGTGGAGGAGGACATCGAGGAGAACAAGCCGGCCGAGGATCTGCTCGCGGTGGAGGGCATGGACGAGGCCATTGCCTACGAGCTGGCCCAGCACAACATCGTCACCCGCCAGGACCTGGCGGACCTCGCCACCGACGAGCTGGTGGAGCTGGCGATCGAAGGCATCGACGAGAAGCGCGCCGCCGAGCTGATCCTGGCCGCGCGCGCGACGCAGGAGGCGTGAGCGCGTCGCGACCCGCGTGTGCTCGCCCAAGGAGAACGCAAAGATCATGTCGGACGTAACCATCAAGCAACTGGCCGGCGTGCTCGGCATGAGCGTGGACAAGCTGCTCGCGCAGCTCGAAGGCGCGGGCATGAAGTTTTCCAGCCCCGATCAGGTCGTCTCCAGCCGCGAGAAGGTCAAGCTGCTCGGCTTCCTCCGGCGCACCCACGGCAAGGCGGACAAGGAAGCCGACGACAACGCGCCGCGCCAGATCACGCTCAAGCGCAAGACCATCAGCGAGCTGACCGTCAATCAGGGCGCGGCGCGCGGCAAGACCGTGAACGTCGAGGTGCGGCAGAAGCGCACCTACGTCAAGCGCAGCGTCGTCGCCGAAGCGCAGGAAGTCGATCCCGAGCGCGAGGCGGCGCTGCAGAAGCTCAAGGAGTCGCAGCTCAAGCGCGAAGCCGAGGAGAGCGCGCGCCGCGAGCAGGAACGCCGGCGCCAGGAGGAGGAAGCCAAGCTGCGGGCGGCCGAGGAGGCGCGTCGCGCCGCCGAGGAGGCGCGCCAGCGCGCCGAGGCGGAACTCAAACCGGGGGCGGACAAGGCCAAGGAGGAGCGCCCTGCGGCGCGCAAGGAGACACGCCCGGCGGAGGAGCGCCGCGCTCGCCCGGCCGAAGCCGAGGAAGCGCCGCACAAGCACGCCAAGCCCAAGCACGGCTCGCATCGCATGCGCGAAGACGGCGAGGACGCCGAGGCCGCCGGCCGCTATTTCGGTGCCGAGTTGCACCTGTCCGACGAAGGCCACGCGCGGCGCGGTGCGGTCAAGAAGAAGCCGCGCAAGGCCGTCGAGCCGGCGCGCACGGCGACGGTGCACGCATTCTCCAAGCCGGTCGCGCCGATGGTGCGCGAAGTGCCGATCGGCGATTCGATCATCGTGTCCGATCTCGCGCAGAAGATGGCGGTGAAGGGGGCGGACGTCGTCAAGGCGCTGTTCAAGATGGGCGTGATGGCGACGATCAACCAGGTGATCGATCACGACACCGCCGCGCTGGTGGTCGAGGAACTCGGCCACAAGGTGATCAAGGCCGCGGAAAAGAACGCCGAGTCCGAGCTGTCGAAAGTCGAGGTGCAGGGCGAGAAACTGCCGCGGCCGCCGGTGGTCACGATCATGGGCCACGTCGATCACGGCAAGACCTCGCTGCTCGACTACATCCGCCGCACCAAGGTCGCGGCCGGCGAGGCCGGCGGCATCACCCAGCACATCGGCGCCTATCACGTGAGCACGCCGAAGGGCACGATCACCTTTCTCGACACGCCCGGCCACGCCGCGTTCACCCAGATGCGCGCGCGCGGCGCCAAGCTCACCGACATCGTCGTGCTGGTGGTCGCCGCCGACGACGGCGTGATGCCGCAGACGATCGAGGCGATCCAGCACGCCAAGGCGGCGCACGTGCCGCTGATCGTGGCGGTCAACAAGATCGACAAGCCCGAGGCGCAGCCGGAGCGGGTCAAGCAGGGCCTGATCCAGCACGAGGTGGTGCCGGAGGAATTCGGCGGCGACACCCAGTTCGTGCCGGTCTCGGCGCGCACCGGCGAGGGCATCGACCCGTTGCTCGAGGCGATCCTGCTGCAGGCCGAGGTGATGGACCTGCGCGCGGTGCGCGACGGCCGCGCCACCGGCGTGGTGGTGGAATCGAGCCTGGACAAGGGCCGCGGCCCGGTGGCCACCGTGCTGGTGCAGCAGGGCACGCTGAAAAAGGGCGACTTCCTCGTCTGCGGCGTCGAATATGGTCGCGTGCGCGCGCTGTTCGACGAGAGCGGCCGCCAGGTGGAAAGCGCCGGGCCGTCGATCCCGGTGCAGGTGCTCGGTCTCTCCGGCGTGCCCGATGCGGGCGACGATTTCGTCGTCGTCGACGACGAGCGCCTGGCCAAGCAGGTGGCGGCCGAACGCCAGGCCAAGCGCCGCGAACAGCGCCTGGTCAAGCAGTCGGTGCGCCTCGAGGACGTGATGTCGCAGATGAGCCAGGGCGAGGGCCAGCGCGTGCTGAACCTCGTGGTCAAGGCCGACGTGCAGGGCTCGGTGGAAGCGCTGCGCGATGCGCTGACCGCGATCGGCACCGATCAGGTGAAGGTCAACGTCATCGCCTCCGGGGTCGGCGGCATCACCGAATCCGACGCCACGCTCGCCGCGGCGTCGAAGGCGATCCTCATCGGCTTCAACGTGCGCGCCGACGCCACCGCGCGCAAGGTGATCGACGCCAACGGGCTGGACCTGCGCTACTTCTCGATCATCTACGACGTCATCGATCAGGTGAGGCAGGCGGCGACCGGACTGCTCGGCACCGAGATCCGCGAGGAGATCCTCGGCGTGGCGCAGGTGCGCGAGGTGTTCCGCTCCTCCAAGTTCGGCGCGATCGCCGGCTGCATGGTGGTCGAGGGCGTGGTCAAGCGCCACAAGCCGGTGCGCGTGTTGCGCGACAACACCGTGATCTTCGAGGGCGAGCTCGATTCGCTGCGGCGCTTCAAGGAAAACGTCGACGAGGTCCGCAACGGCATGGAGTGCGGCATCGGCGTCAAGCAGTACAACGACGTGCGGCCGGGCGACCAGATCGAGTGCTTCGAGCGGATCGAGGTGGCGAGGAGTCTGTGAGGAGGAGCGGGGCTGAGGGCCAAGAGCCAAGAGCTGAGGGCTGAGGGTCAAGGGCTGAGGGCTGTAAAGCTTTTTCCACTCCCCACTCCCCACTCCCGATTTCCGATTTCCGTAAGCTTGTCCGACTCCCCACTCCCCACCGGCGCCATGCCTTCCCATTCCTTCACCCGCTCCGACCGCATCGCCGCGGAACTGCGCCGGCTGATCGGCGGCCTGGTGCACGCGGCGGTGCGCGATCACGCCCTGCCGTCGGTGAGCGTCTCCGACGTGGAGGTCACGCGCGACTGCGACTACGCCACAGTGTATGTCACGGCGCTGCTGCCGGATACCTCGAATTCCGCGGTGGCGACGTTGAACGAGATGGCGAAGGATTTTCGTCGCGAGCTCGCCCGATGCATGCGCATCCGGCGCGTGCCGGAGCTGCGCTTCAAGTACGACGATTCGGTCGATCGCGGCGAACGGATCGAGGCCTTGTTGCGGCAGAAGCCGGGAATGGGGAATCGGGAATAGGATTGGATCCGAGCGTTGCGCAACCGGGCCGGTCGCGCGGGTGGATTTTTCACCTCCCCCTCCGGGAGAGGTCGGGGTGCGCAGCGCGCCGGGTGAGGGTTCGGCGTTGCCGTGGCGCTGATGGAATTTCCAATGCCCATCCGGCGCTTCGCGCCGCCTTCTCCCGCGGAGAAGTGAGTATCACGTTTTCGATGAAGCATACCTACCGCGACATTTGCGGCATCCTGCTGCTCGACAAACCCGCCGGCCTGAGTTCGAACCAGGCGCTGCAGAAGGTGCGCCGGCTGTTCGCGGCGCGCAAGGCGGGCCACACCGGCAGTCTCGATCCGCTGGCGACGGGGCTGCTGCCGATTTGTCTCGGCGAGGCGACGAAAGTCGCCGGCTACCTGCTCGGCGCACGCAAGGCGTACCAGGCGGACGTGCGGCTCGGCCTCACCACGACCACCGACGACGCCGAGGGCGAGGTGGTCGAGACTCGTCCGGTGCCGACCCTGGACCGCGCCGTGATCGAAGCCGCGCTCGCCGGCCTGCGCGGCCGCATCGTGCAGACGCCGCCGGTCTACTCGGCATTGAAACAGGGCGGCGTGCCGCTGTACCGGCGCGCGCGTCGCGGCGAGACGGTCGTGGCGCCGCCGCGCGCGGTGGAAATTCACCGTCTCGAGCTGCTCGAACACGCCGGCGAACGCCTGCGGCTCCATATCGAATGCGGTGCCGGCACCTATGTGCGCAGTCTGGCGCGGGATCTCGGTGAACGCTTGGGCTGCGGAGCGCACCTGACCGCGCTGCGTCGCCTCTGGGTCGAGCCGTTTCTGGCGCCGCGCATGCACACGCTGCCGGTGCTCGAGCGCACGGCGGCCGAACACGGCGACGCCGGCCTGGCGGCGCTGCTGCTGCCGCTCGAGGCGGCGCTCGACGCGATTCCGGCGCTGACGCTCGACGCGCAAGCGGCGTGGCGTCTGGCCCATGGCCAGCGGCTGCGCGTCGCGGCGGCGGCGCGACCGCTGGTGCGCGCGCTCGCGCCGGATGGGCGGCTGGTCGCGCTGGCGGCGGTGGATGCCGCCGGCTGGGTCACGGTACGTCGTGGCTTCGCGCTGCCGACGCACGAAGTTGACGTTTCGGCGTCGGAATAGGGTAAAATGACGGGCTGATTCCATTCGGTTCACATTTGCGTCGCGGGGCTTGGGCGGCGCCATTGCATGCAGTGGCGCGGTCCCCAAGTCTCGCCATCCGGTCGAAGGCTTACGAACATGTCTCTTTCCACGGAACAAACCAGCAAGATCATCGCGGAGTACCGCCGCGCCCCCAACGACACCGGTTCGCCGGAAGTGCAGGTCGCGCTGCTGTCGGCGCGCATCGACCATCTGTCGCGGCATTTCGCCGATCACCTGAAGGATCACCACTCGCGGCGCGGCCTGCTGAAGATGGTCAATCAGCGCCGGCGTCTCTTGAACTATCTCAAGAACACCGACGGCGAGCGCTACAAGACGCTGATCGAGCGCCTCGGCATCCGCCGCTGAGCGTCTGCCATCGCCCTTGAACGCGAAACCCGCGAGACAGCCATTCCCGGTCGCGCCCGCCCGCCGTTCGCAGCGGCGCACGAGCGCGAACCGCGCGCCGCGACCCGCCGTGGCCGCCGCATTCACATAGGAACATCGACGTGGCCAAAGTAAGCAAGTCCTTCCAGTACGGCAATCACCAAGTGACGCTGGAGACGGGCGAAATCGCCCGCCAGGCCACTGGCGCGGTCGTGGTGAGCATGGCCGGTACCGTGGTGCTGGTGACGGTGGTGGCGGCGTCCAAGGCCCGCGAAGGGCAGGATTTCTTCCCGCTCACCGTCGATTACCAGGAAAAGTTCTATTCGGCCGGCCGCATCCCCGGCGGCTTCTTCAAGCGCGAAGGCCGCCCGACCGAGAAGGAAACGCTCACTTCGCGCCTGATCGATCGCCCGATCCGGCCGCTGTTCCCCGAGGAATTCAAGAACGAGGTGCAGGTCATCGCCAGCGTGCTGTCGCTCAATCCCGAGATCGACGGCGACGTCCCGGCGATGCTCGGCGCCTCGGCGGCGCTGATGCTCACCGGCATCCCGTTCAAGGGACCGATCGGCGCGGCGCGCGTCGGCTACGCCAACGGCCGGTACCTGCTCAATCCGACCGCGACGGAACTGAAGAGCTCCGATCTCGATCTGGTCGTCGCCGGCACGCGCAACGCCGTGCTGATGGTCGAATCCGAGGCGAAGCTGCTGCCCGAAGACGTGATGCTCGGCGCCGTGGTCTTCGGCCACAAGGAGATGCAGACCGCGATCGAGGCGATCACCGCGTTCGCGCGCGAGGCCGGCATCCGCAAGTTCGAGTGGAGCGCGCCGCCGCGCAACGAGGCGCTGTTCGCCGCGCTGCGCGATGCGCTCGGCGACCGTCTGGCGCAGGCGTTCCAGATCCGCGACAAGCTCGAACGTCGCGACGCCATCGCCGCGCTGAAGAGCGAGGCGAAAGCGGCGATCGCCGAGCGCGCCGCGGCCGGCAACTGGAGCGAGGCCGAGATCAACGCCGCGCTCGGCGAAATCGAGTACCGCACCATGCGCGACGCGGTGCTGGCGAGCAAGCGCCGCATCGACGGCCGCAAGCTCGACGAGATCCGCCCGATCACCGCGCGCGTCGGCGTGCTGCCGCGCACCCACGGCTCGGCGCTGTTCACCCGCGGCGAGACCCAGGCGCTCGTCACCGTCACCCTCGGCACCACCAAGGACGCGCAGATCATCGACGCGCCCGAGGGCGAATCCAAGGATCCGTTCCTGTTCCACTACAACTTCCCGCCGTTCTCGGTCGGCGAGGTCGGTCGCATGGCCGGCCCGAAGCGCCGCGAGATCGGCCACGGCCGCCTCGCCAAGCGCGGCGTGCAGGCGGTCAAGCCGGCCGTGGAGGACTTCCCCTACGTACTGCGCGTGGTCTCCGAGATCACCGAGTCGAACGGTTCCTCGTCGATGGCCTCGGTGTGCGGCTCCTCGCTCGCGCTGATGGACGCCGGCGTGCCGATCCAGGCGCCGGTCGCCGGCATCGCCATGGGCCTGGTCAAGGAAGGCGACGACTACGTCGTGCTCTCCGACATCCTCGGCGACGAGGATCATCTGGGCGACATGGATTTCAAGGTCGCCGGCACCGCCACCGGCGTGTCCGCGCTGCAGATGGACATCAAGATCGACGGCATCACCGAGGAGATCATGCGGGTGGCGCTCGAGCAGGCCAAGCGCGGCCGGCTGCACATCCTCGGTGAGATGGCCAAGGCGATCAGCCAGCCGCGCGCGGAGATGAGCGAATACGCGCCGCGGCTGCTCACGATCAAGATCCACCCGGACAAGATCCGCGAGGTCATCGGCAAGGGCGGCGCGACGATCCGCTCGATCACCGAGGAGACCGGCACCACCATCGACATCAGCGACGACGGCACCGTGGTCATTGCCTCGGTCAACCGCAGCGCCGCCGAGGAGGCGCGCAAGCGCATCGAGCAGATCGTCTCCGACGTCGAACCCGGCCGCATCTACGAGGGCAAGGTCGCCAAGCTCATGGACTTCGGTGCGTTCGTCACCATCCTGCCGGGCAAGGACGGCCTGGTGCACGTCTCGCAGATCTCCAACGAGCGGGTCGAGCGCGTGTCCGACAAGCTCAAGGAAGGCGACATCGTGCGGGTGAAGGTACTCGAGGTGGACAAGCAGGGCCGCATCCGCCTGTCGATCAAGGCGGTGAACGAGGAGGCCGGCGCGGCCTGAGCATTTCTATACGAATGGAAAAGTGTAAAAAGCGGGCTGCGGCCCGCTTTTTCGTTTTCCGTGCGGGACATTGCCGCGACGGCGGCGCGCCGGATTCGCGTTGCCGGGCCTCGGCGGCACCGTCGCGAACGCCAGCCGGGCGCATGCTAGAATTCCGCGCGATCGCGGAGACCGTCCCATGAACGACCGCAAGACCACCCAGGACTGGATGAAGGACTGGCAGGCGCTGCAGCGCCAATACTGGACGGCGTGGGCGGACGCCACGCGCGGCGCGTCCGGCGAGGCGCCGGATCCGGCCACCCCGTGGCACGAAGGTCTGGAGCAATGGGCACGGCTGTTCGGCGATGCGTCGAAGCAGAGCGAAACCGCCGAGCGCCTGCTGGCCACGGCGAAGAACTACGTCGCGCTGATGCAATCGATGCTCGCCGCGGCCACCGGCAAGGCGGCCGGCGACGCCGCCGCGCCGGCGTGGACCGAGGCGCTGCGCAACGGCCTGAACCTGCCGGGCCTCGACGCCGCGTTGCACGACAACCCGCTGGCCCGGATGCTGCGCGGCCCC
>Ga0209810_1000766_pt1 | contig 60427 bp, 61 predicted proteins | sample Coa_R1_7_FD_187159 | JGI IMG/M metagenome (GOLD analysis project Ga0209810, IMG submission 187159) | Surface soil microbial communities from Centralia Pennsylvania, which are recovering from an underground coalmine fire - Coalmine... | ecosystem: Environmental > Terrestrial > Soil > Unclassified... | reverse complement strand
AGCCATCAATGGCCCGCCACCGCCGGCGCCTTCGACGTAGAGAAATGCGATGCGTTTCCCATCGTGCGACCAATGCGGTCGCGCCGCGTATCCGTTCAGGTTTGTGATCTTTTTAGGATCGGAACCGTCCGCCTTCACCAACCAGAGCTGGCGCTGTTCATTCACACCCGGACTGGAAAAAAGCGCCAGCGTCTTTGAATCGGGCGCCCAGGCGGGATCAAAATCGACTCGTTGACCGCCCACGGGAATGGCGAGCGGCTTGGCCCTGGCATTTCCCGATGTTTTGCACACATGCGTCTGCTTGAATGTCGCGGCGGCAGTCGATTGCACCCAGGCCACCTGGGTTCCGTCCGGCGAAACCGCGACGTCACCGTAAAGGACTGTCTTTCTCAGATCTTCGGTAAGCTGCTGCATGGTTTGAGCTGTTAGTGTGAATGGCAAAAGCCAAAGGGCCAAAAGATGCTTCATTGCGCCATCGTAACAAGAGCCGTTGTTCCGTCAAAAATTCCACCCATTTTCCGGCCGCATACGCCCCGCTTCCGTGCCGACGCAGAACGGATGACAGAAAACAAATCCCGGTTTACACATCGGTGCGCATCGTCGATGAAGAAGCGGTGCGGCATGAACGAGACCGCAGATCCAATCGAGCTGTGCCACCGCAGCGCGCGCTAGCCGCGGCGCAACGCCCTGGTAAATCGCACAAGCTCGTCAGCGACCTGCCTGATCCGATCAATGATTTGCTCGTCGCTGATTCGCTCGCCATCGAAAACATGCGAGGTGGCAAACGCGAAGCGTGGGACAATAACACAACGAAAATCGAGCATGAGACTGTTGGCGTACGCCATCACCGACATGTAACTGCCTTGTCCCCCGGCGGCGCATAAAAAACCAACAACCTTATTTTCCCACGCCTTGCCCGTGAGCTCGATCATGTTTTTTGTCGCCGCTGCCACGTCGTAGTTATAGACCGGCGCGGCAACCAGAATGCCGTCTGCTCGTTCAATCGCCTCTCTCAGTTTTCGCGCGCCCGGTTTCTCGTAACACTTGTGCCCATCACACAACGGCAGATCCATCTCCCTGATATCGATCCACTGACAACTAACCCTGCGCTTCTTCAGGTGCTCAAACGCAATGCGCCCCATGCGCCGGCTGTTGCTGTCAGGATTGCCGCTGGTGCTGATGACAAGGTGCCTGGGCATCGACGCGAATCAGTCAACCATCCTCATCGCAGTGTCAAGGAATTATTTCCGAGCGCGTGTGATCTGCGGATAAAGAAACAGCATAGCGTCATTTTGAAACCGCCGGCCATTGGCAAGGTAACGGCGCATCGTGAGCGCGAGAGGCGCGCGCACAATCCCGGATCACCGACCGCCGCCGCATGGCACAAGAAAGTCACTCCGAAGCCTGGCGATCGTACGGGATGATGTTATCCCATTCATCGGCGGATGAGCGGGCTACAAATGCAACCACCGGTTCGGTCTCGCTCATGTTAAAGACTTCGTGCGGCACTCCGGGCTTGATATAAATGAAATCGCCAGCCTCATTTTTCGATCACTTGTTTAAGCCCAGGCCCGAATTCGTGGCGGACTTTGCCCTCAAGGATGTAAAGGATCACTTCAAAACCGACATGCACATGCGCATATGCCACGCCGCCGGGCGGAATGGTAGCGATATTTGCTGAAAGATTCGTTGCCCGGACATTTTTTCGAGACATCCCCTGCTTGTAGTGAATGCCATTCCAGTCTCTGCGCCGGCCGCCGCCACGGATGGTTATTATTCCGCCGTGATCTTCCACCGCGCTCAGTTCAATATCCTCTGCTTTCGCTTCCATACTTTTGGGGTAAACTACCACGTTTCTAGCGCTCGGTCTCGTTGCACACGATGATTGGCGGCGTCGTTGCGATTGTCCGCTTGGTTCCAGCCACAGTGATCGAAAGTATGTGAGGACGACCATCCTTGAGCTGGGGAGGAGTCTGGATGCGAAACGCGTGCCGCCCTTTGCCGTAACCAGCCTCTCTCAAATCCTCGCGGAAATGGTCTGCGTCGATGGCTGTGATGTATTCTTTTTCCTCGTAAAGATCGATTCGCAAGGGGGAGTTTGGCTGATGTTTATCCAAAGCCCAACCGGAAATTTCGCCGCAATCGGCTCGTTCCAGCGCTCCGGCATAATTGAATTCGGGTCCGGCGCCAAGTCGCCCGGAAAAAATCAGAAAACCAAAGCAGACAAGCTGAAAGGTGACAAAAACCGCCCCGGCTCGCCACAGCGGGTTGTCAACCGGTAACACGCGGCCCTTGCTCCACTCGGAAAAAATGTGAAAACCTGAAAGGAGCGTGGCCTGGTAAATGCCATAGAGAATGTAATGCGGCTCAAGTCCGTGCCAGAGACCCATCAGGCCAAAGGCGAGAAAATAACCGGTGATCGCAGTCAGATGCGCGTTGCCGATCCATCCGCCCCGCCTGGCCGCCAGCAGAAAGCGCATGTAAACATGATCGCGAAACCAAAACGAGAGGGTGATATGCCACCGGTTCCAGAAATCGCGAATGTTACGCGCCAGGAACGGCCGGTTGAAATTCTCGGGCGTATGGATCCCAAACAGATAGCTGAAGGCAATGGCAAACGCGCTGTAGCCTGCGAAATCGAAAAACAGGTAGAAACTATAGGCGTACATGTAGCTGAGCAGCGCGCCCAGAGTGTTGCCCGAGGCGACGCGATCAAGCCAATACTGCTTTATCAACGCGGCCAGGATAAACTTGTAAAGGAAACCCCGAAAAACGCGGTGCACAGCCCCATCGAGATCGCTGATGAATTCGGCCCGGCTTCGTCTCTTCCACCAGTCCGTGGTAAAGCGACGATAGCGATCAATCGGCCCGGCGGAAATGGTGGGAAAGAAAAACAGGAAGCCCAGAAAATCGGAAAACCCCGGTGTAGCGATCACATTGTCGCGGAGACAAAAAAGAAGATCCAGCGCACGAAAACTGACGTATGAGATACCCAGAAAACCGAGCTCGCGCTGGGGATGGAAAAAGCCTGTCACTTTAGCCAGCGCCAGCGGCAGAATCGAAGCCGCTAATGCTGCGGCAAATGTGCCGGTGCTCCTGACTCCCACAGCGACGAATGCGTGTATCACGGCCCATTGCCATATGGCGAAGACGATAACGATCCAGACTTCCCGCAACTCGTGGTGGGAACTGATTCTGACGTGCGCCTGATACTGGATCACCAGCATCACGGCTGTGATCAGAAGCGCCCACCGCCAGTTTGCCAGTCCCAGCAGACCAAGAAGCAGTGTTGGAACAACTGCGTAGAGGAGCAGACCAAAAAAAGTAAAGTCGGCGTACGGGATCACAGGAAACGACTCAGTCTCTGCACAACGGTTACTAAAACTTCGACAGGCCGCGTCCGAGCGGGAGGCGGCCAACGCCGAATGCCAACCAGGAAGGCGCAAGGATCATTTCGATTTATGAAAGAAATCATCCAGCGCGCGGTTGTAATACATCCATCCTTTGGGAGTTGGATGTTCACGATGCGCGATGAGAAAACTTGGATCAGCATCATGTTCCCGAAAGTCAACCACCGGAAAGTGATATTGACGGGCCAGATCACGAAGCCGGTCGTAGTAGATTCGGCGCGCCGAGGGCGAGACGCCTCTGACTTCATAAAGCGCGGCATCAATCGGTATGCTCAAAATGAGCGGCTGCGCCTTGATCTCCCTGAGTGTTCGAAACAACAGTTCCAAATCCTTCCATTCGCTGGCTGCGGCTATGCGGGCCCGAAAAGCCTCATCCTGGGCCGGATGCCTCGAATCGGCGCGCTGGCTGGCAATCGGTGGCTCGCTGCGCGTTGTCTTTCTGGCGGTAAACACGCGGCCGTGCCGGAGCGACGATTTGCCGCCACTTAAAATAAAAACCAGCGCTTCGAAATGATCCTGCAAATCAAGTATCGCGTTTTGCAGTTTTCCCAGCGGCCAGATGACCTTGAAAACAATCCGGTCGTGCGCGCGACCGGAGGCAAGACAATTGGCGGCAAGTTGCAGCAAGGCATCTTTCGCCAGCGTGTTTGGGAACTCCAGCATCCGCCTGGCAATCTGCGCCTTCAAATCCCAGCTTAGCGCATTGCCAAAGAGCAAGCCGCTCGCCGCTGTTAAAGAAAAATTCCCAGCATAGGTGTACGGACTGAGAGCAGGCGTTAGGAAGAAGCTCGGCGAAAGTGAAATCGCGACCTTTCGACCTCGCAAGTCGGCACCCAGCGCGCCCACCTTTTGCAAAATAATTAGCGACGTCGTGCCCGCCCTGCCAACCGGACACACTTGAAATCCAGTGGGCTCCTTGGAAAAGAAATCCGATGCCCGATTCACCACCGGGTCCGTCAACTCCGAACTGCCGTAGAGCAGCAGAATATCGCCCGCGCGCAACGCGGCGCGCTGGAAGACGAGTCCCTGATTTTTGATGAAGAAATCCTGGGGAGCGGTTTTGTGAATCGTTTTTTGTTCAAAAAAAACCGCCAGCATTCGACCTCCCAACAGCATGACCATCGGCAATGCGCACGCCGCCAGAGCGCTCCACAAATGCGGCGCGTGCAATCGCGCTCCGCCCCTGGCGGCCACAATTGACAGGGAATCGAAAGGCTTGCTCAATGTGGATCCAAAACTCGATAATCAGCGATCAACTCCTGTTTCGCAAAAGGATCGCATCAATCCGCAACCGGCTGAAAACTTCGCTGCATTGATGAAACCATTCGGCGCCGCATTGATTTCGCAAGGTTGAGCAAAAATGCAGATCGCGCAGGCTGCGCAGAATCTTCGTTCCAAAGTCTGGCCCCCCATGTCCTCTGTCGCTCAACAGGGAGTTTTCTCGATTTTGTAAACCGTCATGCCGCGTGCCCGATAATTGGCCAGTGCCTGCGGATGGTCGCGATTGCAGGTATGCACCCAGACGCGCGCCGGCGGCGGCTGCATTTGCCAGGCTTGTTCCAGTGCGCGGGTGAGCAACGCGCCGCCCAAACCACGCCCGATCAATTCCGGCAGCAACCCGAAGTAAGCGATCTCCACTCCGCCTTCGTGGTCGCGCAGCAATTCGTAATAGCCGGCAAGAGCGCCACGGAAATAGGCGGCAAAAGTTCGCAGCGCGGGCGACGCTGCGTATTCCTTCCACTGCGCCTCCGTCCAGGAGCGTTTATCGATCCAATTCCAGGGCTCGCCAACCCGAAAATAGAGCTCGCGATTAAAATGCCAGTCCCGCTCGATCCGTTCGCGCACCTCAAAAAGCGGGTCGCCGCACGGCTTGGCGCGCAACTGCTCAGGCGATCGCATCTCCAGATATGTTGTAACCAGCGGCGAGATTCTTTTTTCCATCGAACAAAGCATACACGCATTGATTCTTGTCGTCGGTCGATCCCTTTCTCCGGCGTTCTTTGCGCTGGTCGTTGCAACTTTACTTCCGGAAAGCCTCCTTGTTCACGACGTAGGGCATTTTCGCCGGGTCGCCGCCGTAATTGCCTTCCAGCACGTCAATAAGCCCCTGAACGCAGCGGCCGGCCATGCCTCTGTCAGGATCAATATCCAGTCGCGTAATCCTTGCGCCGCTGGCAAAATGATGAAAGACGCGGCAGCGGTCAGCGATTTCCGGATCGAGCAGTGGAGAATCGGCGGGCAACGGTTCTTTCTCGAAGACGTCGAGTGCGGCGCCGGCTATCGTTTTCGCTTTCAGCGCCCGGGCGAGCGCTTTTTCATCCACAACGGGGCCGCGCGAGCTGTTAATTAAATACGCCGTTGGCTTCATCAATTGGAGGGTGCGTTCGTTAATGAGATGATAGGTTGGTTTGTCGCTTTCGCCTTCGCGCAACAGCGGCACATGCAGTGTCACGTAATCGGCGCCGCGCAAGGCGTCCTCCAATTCGACGTATTTGATCCAGGTTTTTTCCTTTTGAACACCGCGCGCGTGCCGCAGGTCCATCACTTCCTGAATGGCAGCCAGAAACTTTTCGTTCTGATACGCCGGATCGTAGCACAGGATGTTCATGTCAAACCCGGAACATTTCTTGATCATCGCCTGTCCGATCCGCCCGGTGCCGATCACCGCGATGGTTTTGCCCGTGACCTCGTCGCCGAGAAACGGCAGGAACGGATGCCAGGAGGGCCACTTTTGTTCACGCACCAGGCGTTCGCTCTGCCACATTTTGCGCGCCAGCATCCCCATCATGAAAAAGGCAAATTCGGCGGTTGCTTCAGTGAGCACGTCAGCAGTGTTGGTAAAAGGGATTTTGTATTTGTTGGCAGCGGCGCGATCGATGTTGTCGAAGCCAACGGCGATCTGCGCCACAACTTTGAGCGTCCCCTTGCCCGCTTCGAATATCTCGGCGTCGATCGGATCGCGCAGCGTGGTGATCAATCCGTCGATTCCGCTCTTTACTTTGTCGATAATCAATTTTTTCGGCGGCGCCTCCGGTCCCTCAAAAATCTCCAGATCGTAGCCGCGCTCGCGCAGACGATTCTCCGCAGCGTCGCCGATGCGCGACGTTGCAAACACTCGAAAACGTTTCATCTCAGTCATCGGTCGGTGGACAGCAAACTAAGCAGAATTTACAGAATGAACAGTGTTCCATCTCCAGTCGAAGAAGCGAAGGCTGCCGGGTTTCCGGGCAGATTTCTCGTTTTGGGATAATCTAGAGATTCTTGCCCGCCCATGCGCTGATGCGCTGGAGCGCCTTCTCGATGTTCTCGATCGAGTTGGCCACGCTGAAACGCAGGTAGCCTTCACCGAATGCGCCAAACGCGGTACCGGAGAGGGCGGCTACGCCCGCTTCTTCCAGCAGCGCGTCAGCCAGTCTCTTCGAGGGCCAGCCAGTTTGCGTGATATTGGGGAAAACGTAAAACGCTCCGTGGGGCGCGCGACACGAGAACCCCTTGATTTTGTTCAGGCCCGTCACCATCACGTCGCGCCGTTTTTTGAACTCCGCGCGCATTGCATCCACCGAATCCTGCGGACCGCGCAGCGCTTCGATCCCGGCGATTTGGCTGAAGCTGGCGGTGCAGGAGTTGGAGTTGGTCATCAGGCGGGCGATATGTGTCGCCAGATCGGCGCGCATCACGCCATAGCCCATCCGCCAGCCGGTCATGGCATAGGTTTTTGAAAAACCGTCGAGCAGAATTGTGCGTTCCTTCATGCCATCGAGCGACATGATGGAATGATGTTGGCCTTCAAAAATGAGGCGACTATAGATTTCGTCCGAAAGAACCATGATGTTGCGATCGCCGATGGCGCTCGCGATCCGCTCGATATCCCTCTTCTGGAGCACGCCGCCGGTGGGATTCTGCGGCGAGTTCAGGATGATGAGCTTGGTACGCTCGTTGATCAACCCGGCCAGTTCATCGACATCCAGCCGAAATTCCAGTTCCTCCCGCAGCCGGATCGGCACCGCCTTTGCGCCGACGTAATTGATCATCGATTCGTAAATTGGAAAACCGGGATTGGGATAGATGACTTCATCGCCATCTTCGGCGAGCGCGAGAATCGAGAAAAAAATGATGGGCTTGCCGCCGGGCACCACAACCACCTCATCGGAGCGGACGTTTACCCGCCGCGTTTCACTCACGTGTTTCGCGATCATTTCGCGCAACTGCGGCAGACCTGCCGAGGGTCCGTAATGAGTAAAACCTTTGCGCAACGCGCGGCAGCCTGCTTCAACAATATTGGCCGGCGTATCGAAATCCGGCTCGCCGATTTCCAGGTGGATAATGTCCCGTCCCTTTGCCTCCAACGCCTGCGCCTTTACCAAAACTTCAAACGCCGTCTCGGTGCCGAGCCGCGCCATGCGCCTGGCCAGGCGGAGTTCGTGGGCCTTGTGCATGCAATCGAATCAACCCGGAAAGCTTTCGGGGTCAACATTCGCCGCTGCGATACGCGCGGCTCTTGCGCGGTCGCCGCTCAACGCGCGGCCCATTGGCAAATTTACAGCTACCGCCGCCGCCTTTACAATTGGACATGGTGAAGCGCGCCTCGTTTTTCATCCTGGTTGCCCTGCTGCTGGGAAGCGCGCTGGCGCTCTACATCGACTGGACATGGAAACGGAAACTGTCGCCGCGGGGCGGACGCTATTTTTTTCATCGCCTGGAGCTGGCTGTGCCCTCCTTTTATCAGTCGGACGAGAAGTGGCGAGACGATCCGCTGGGCGGCATGCCCGAGAATGGTACCCTTGGCGGCGAAGGTTGCGCGGTGGCGGCGGCGGCGATGGTGTTCAAATTCTACGGCATCGATGTTGATCCTCAACGTTTGAACTGGTTTCTGACGTCCGTCGGCGGCTATACCGAACGGGGCTGGCTGTATTGGGACCGCGCCGCATGGTTCGCGCCCGATCGGGTGCGACACGTTTACGAGGACTTGCCATCTTACCAGCTGATCGATTCCAATCTGGCCCGCGGAAATCCCGTTATTGTGCGGGTGCACCTGCCGGGTGATGTGACGCATTTTGTGGTCATAGCAGGCAAGCAGGGCTTTGATTATCTGGTGCGCGATCCGGGCGCAGGCTTCGGCAAGGGGCTTTACCCTCTGCGCCAGCTGGGCAGCGACATCGAAGCGCTTCGCTTTTACGAGCCGATCGTGAGCGGCAATTCAAAGCTCTCGGTCAAGCGGTAAACGCGCGCGTGTTGCCTTGGATAAATGAGTCACTCCTGCAAACCTCACGGCACAAGCAGTCGTTCTCCCAGACGATAGACAGGATCGCTTTCCCCAATTGGCTCCGGCGAAGCAGTAGCCCCGGATTCGTGAACCGGCACCGGTCCAAACAGTTTCCCTGTCTTGAGGCTGCGGAACCGGTTGATCGGTCGTTCCAGGAACCACCACGACAACGCGGCTACAAAAAGCGTGACTACGCCAAAGACCAGCAGCCGCAGCGAGGGCATGGCGATCACGAATCGAGCAGGACCCGGCAACCAGCGGTTGAGCACCATGGCCACCAGCACGTGATAAATGTAAAGTCCGTAACTGATGCGGCCGGCAAAAACCAGACCCGGATTCGCCAGGAAATTACCGAGCGGCCCTGCAAAACCGGTGGCTGTGCGGGCCACCAGAATTACAAACGCGCCAGCTTCCAGAGGCTCGATGAGAACCGAACGCAATCGCATGGGATCGCCATTTCGCCAGACAGCCGCCAAAGTTAACATCGCCAAACAGGCAGCCGCCAGCAACAAACCTCGCAACCGCCCGGGGTTCGACCGCAAACGGCCGCCGCACCAGCCCAGCAACGCTCCGGCGCCCAAGGAATCGAGGCTGCCAAACGGCAGCACCCATCGGGCGATCATCGGCGCGGAAAACATTACACAACCGATTCGGAACGCTATTCCAGCGGTTGCCACCGCCAGGATGCTGGGCAGCACCCATCTTCTTGGCAAGAGCAGAATCACTAGCGGCCAGAGCACATAAAACTGTTCCTGCACGCAGATCGACCAGAGATGCGAAATAGCCGGAGGCCACTGATTCTTCCACGCAATGAGCCAGTTTACGGTGCCTGTAAAAACCCAGGCCCAATTGTGACGGATGGTGCCCAGATCAAGCGCCAGAGCAAGCACGGCAAATACCATGTAGGCCGGCGTGATGCGGAGGAAGCGTCTCCAGTAAAAGGCACCGATCACTCCATGTGCCAACGTCCGCCTCGCTTCCATCCGATCGCGCGCCCTGCGCAGCGACGCGGTAATGAAATAACCGCTCAGCACCAGGAACAGACGCACGCCCGTTGTTCCAAGATGAATGCAGTCCGGCAAAGGGAAATTGGGAACATCGGCGCTGAAATGGTCGATCATCACGGTGAGCACCGCCAACGCCCGCAAGCCGTCAAATTGCGGCTGATAACTCTGCGATATTTTCTCCGCGCCCCGTTTCAGACGTTGATTGCCTGGCCGCGCCAGCAAAGTTGCGTGCCGCCACCCCAAAGAAGAAACCCCGGCCATTCACTCTATGACTAACCTCGGGGTCGATTCGTTACAATTTTTTTAATTTCTCGTTGTGTTCTCGGGCAACGAACCAGTGTGAAAAGCAATAAAAAAGCGCGCCCCAGACGCCTGCGCGTCTGGGGCCACGCAGTAGTAACCCGTCACTTTTGTTCAGTCGCGCGGCAAGATTTCAAACACGTTGTTCTCGCCGTGCTGCTGAGTGAAGAAAAGCCTGGCCCGGTTCGTCCTGAATTCCCTCGCTCCAATCAACCCGTTAATCGTGCTATCCCCTTCGGACATGTGCAGTCCTGTTGGTTCGTTATCTTCGTCCGTGGCCAGGCGGTCCAAGCCAAGCGCCAGGAACCGAGCCACGATCGTTCGCTCCGGGTGCTGCCTGTTCAATTTGTATGCCCAGATCGAGTCGAGCGTATTCAGCTGATCGTGCAGCGTATCGCCGCGATCTTCGGCTACAAGGATCGTGTCTCGATCATCAACGAAGGTTATGTTATCAAACGAGTTGTGCTCAGCGTCGCCAAGCACCACCAGGGAAATGGTCCCGCTGTTTCTGTCGGCGTTGAGGTCCACGCGGAATATTCCGCCCCAGGCACCGCGCGCGGCCAATACGGGGTCTGCGCCCGCGGTATTGTCGGTGTCGCCTGTGATGTCAAAGAAGAATGTCCGGAAACGCGACCCCGGTTGGAACTGTCCATTCTCCGGGCGCTTGAACGGCGTTGCGCCAAGCGCCTTGGCAGCCGCGTTCGCGTCGAATGGCGCTGTCCCGTCTGTGTCGGTGTCATGCAGGGTGACCCATCGCACCGGCCAAAGAACGCCCACGGTGTGTAGCAGCAGTTGATTGTCCGAGCGCGTGTCGCCGTTGGGATGCTGGGCGTCAACCGGCACAAAGACGAGTGGATTGCCGTTGATCGATACCTGAAGCGCCTGCAGTTTGCCATGCGTCAGATCGCCCGGAGCATCAGGAACGAACCGGTAAATGAACGAGTTGGGATTCCTTCCATTGTTCATTACTCGCGTGCCTCCGACATCCTCCACGATCCAGATGTTGCCCCAGTCGTCGGGATGAATGCCTTCGTAGCCGCCTCGGCCGAGACTTCCGTACAACGTGCGCAAACCGGCGCCGGCGCCAGTGTTTGGATCAAAATCGGCGCCCATCTCGATCACGCCGCCATTGGCGCCCGCCTCCTGGGCAAAAAGCAGCGTCCCTGTGAACGGATTCCACGTTGAACCATCGATGTTGTTAAAATTGGTCAACCCATTCGCGTCAACCGGAGTCAGAAGAGTGATGCGGTGATCAGGATGTGCCACATCCAGATTGATGCGCGTCACGTAAGCGAGGTTGCCGCCATTCTCGTGCCCTTGGAAAAGGAAGTGGCGGCCATAATCGTAGCCTGGCGTGGGACCGCCCGGGTTATGATCCAGAATGAGATAAGTATTTTCATCCGGCTCAGTATGCGTGCCATCGCTCAAGTGCCCAAATTGCGTAATTGAGCCCGATGGATTTTCCAGCAGATCGATCCCTTGTGCGACCAGCACGGGAGTAAACTCGGGGGAATAGATATTATCAGCGACCGCTACGGGATTCGCTGCAGGCACACCGCTTACTCTTTTATCAAAAACTCTCAGGTGATCGGCGGCGGCGCTTGAAGCAGCCATTGCAACCATGGCGACCGAGGCGACCACGAGCAGAGGAGTTCTCGCCTGCAATGAACTTTTGGAAGGTGTATGGGTAGTTTTCATAGTTTTTGAGTTATGTTGGTTTTTCTGTTTCACGTTCCAGTCCTACACGCCGAATGTGACAAGCTGGTTGAGAATCCGTAAAAACCGCGTGACTTTGATGTGACAGCGCTGTTACGAGCAGACAGCCGCTGCGCGGTTGCGTAATCCAAATGATCCAGCACTGCGAGCTCCTCACTCGCAGCGACACAGAGAGCGCGGAACGCCGCGTTTATTGTTTTCCGGCGTAGCCACTATCATCGCGCATCGCATCCGGAGGTGGGATGCCCTCTGTGCGGGCGCATCATCCGCAAGTCGCGATAATCCAGATACGGCCCGCCGCGCCGCGATTCTTAATGGGGATCGTCTCTGTCTTTGGCGTTTGGGGCGGGATGCTCGCCGAGGTCGTAGCAAAAAAAGCCGCGCCGCTGCACAAGGCAAAGCAGAGAAAAACGATTGCGATTTTTACTTTGACATGCATCGCGTGAGTTCCTTTTATCCGACGGCGGGTTCGGAAGTTTCTCCCAGCCGGCGCAGGTAAGTAAAGCTATAAATCCCAGTGCTGTGTCCATCTGCCCAGCGTGGCTGCAGAGCGTAGCCGCCAACCAGATCGAACCCGAGGAGGTGAAAACTTTTGTTGCTGTAAGTCAGGTGTGGCCGCGTGATGTTGCCGAGCACGTCGGGCTCGCCGCCGCATCCGGCGCATGGGCAGGCGCGCCGCAGCGTTTCCAGTTTGATGAACGACTCCATCCCGTCGTTCCAGGAAATGGCAAGCTCGTCGCCGATCTGTTGAATGTTTGTAGGCTCCAAGCGCATTAGGCAATTGACAGTTTCTTTAGCCATGAGCGCGCGGGTTAAAACATAAACCCTCACACGGTTCGCTTTAGGCTTCTAAAATCCGCGTTTCATCTTTGGCTTTGAGCTTCTTCGAACGTTCCCCAAAAATCGCCGTGCCGACGCGCACCAGCGTCGCGCCTTCTTCAACGGCCACCCAGTAATCCTGCGTCATTCCCATGGAAAGATGCGGGAGGCTGGCTCCGAATTCTTCTGCAAGCGAATCGCGCAACCCGCGAAGTTGCACGAAATATTTTCGAGACGCTTCGGCCTCTTTCGCCAGCGGCGGCAGACACATCAGGCCTTCAATCGATAACCGTGGAAGGGCAAGAAGCTTTTCCATTTGTTCTCGCAACCCCTCAGGTTGAAATCCAAATTTCGTCCCCTCGCCCGCCACGTTGACCTCCAGCAAGATCCGAACATGCGCGCCCTCTTCAGCGGCGATCCGGTTCATCTCCCTCGCCAGCTCCAGCGAATCCACGCCATGGAAGAGTTCAAACAGCGGCAGCGCATGGCGAATTTTGTTTCTTTGCAAATGTCCCACGAAATGCCAGCGCAGATTCGAGGGGAGTTCGGGAATTTTCGCGCGCGCCTCCTGCACCCGGCTTTCGCCAAACAGTGTTTGGCTGGCTGCGATCGCCTCGCGCACTTTCTCAGCCGGCTGCGTCTTGGTGATCGCGACGAGCTCGATTTCGTTCGCCTCGCGACCGGCTTTTGCTGCAGCCCGAGCGATCCGCTCGCGAACGCGCTCGAGATTGTCGGCGATTGAGTCCATACGAAACTGTAAGAACAGCCGCTGTGTCTGCCAATTTTATGAAGAACCCCTTTTTTCTGTCAGCCTGTAATTTTCGCTGGCAAAACCGCTCAAAATCGGGCACTAGGGAGCACCATGAAATCCGGTTCACTCTCATCATTGATGCTCCTCGTAGCGCTGTTCTGCTCGCCCGTGCACGCGGATGACAGGATCGATCTCCAATCCGACTCAACCATTCTTAGCGTCCTTCAGGCCAGCGCCGGCAAGACTGTCGAGCTGCGGCTGAGCGCCGGGGAAAAAATCGGCGGACGAGTCGAACGAGTTACCGATAATCTCGTTTACCTTTCTCATCTGAGCGCGGCGGATTTTTCCGAAGCCGTTGTCGATGTGCAGGACGTCACGGCAGTGCTTATGCGCTCAGGCGCGAAGTGACGCGCCCTTTTGCCCAGACTGCTTTCGGGGCTGATCACCCCAACAATTGCATCATTTGCCGAGCCAGCCTCGGGCCGATCCCGGCTTCCTCGTGCTTGAAGTAGATGAATGCCTCGGACCAGCGCTCTGTTTGTTGTCGAACAAACCCGGCCCAGCGGTCAACGTCTTCCTTCGTATAATCTTCCCGGCGCAACCGCAGATAACCGTAATCGGCCGTGACCACCTCGGGCACGCGAAGCTTCTCGGTATCGGCAATGCACAGCGCCTTGTTTCGGCTCTGGAGAGTATCAAAGATTTCGCGGTCGAACCACGATTCGTGGCGAAATTCAAACGCCGCGCGCAGGCCGCCTGGCAAACCATTGATGAAATCTGCCAGCAGCAAAGTGTCCTTCTTCAGATTGGGCGGGAGCTGGAAAAGCACCGGGCCGAGTTTTTCGCCCAGGGGCGCGATGACATCATGAAAGTATCGCAGCGTATCGGCGCAGTCGCGCAATCGCGACCAGTGCGTAATGCGCTGCGGCGCTTTCAACGCAAAGCGAAAGCCGGCGGGCGTCTGCTCCCTCCAATTCTCAATGGTTCTTGGCGCTGGAATGCGATGGAATGTGTAATTAATTTCGGTTGTGTGAAGCCGCTCCGCGTAAAACGAGAGCATCCTGCTCGCCGGGATCTCGTCGGGATAAAAGTTGCCTTTCCATTCCGCGTATTGAAAACCCGACGTGCCGATCCAGAACCGCGTCATCATCCCACCATGCCCCTCGCGAAAGCCTGCTTCAAGCCGTTTGGCCCGGCGACGCCCGCGGCGAGGCCGGCCTTCGTTGAACGTGCCGACAATGAATGAACCTGTTTCTTCCCGCGCGCTGAAAGTGCTGCACGAATGGGTGCAGTCGGAGAGCTTGCGCAAACACTGCTACGCAGTGGCCGATTCCATGAAACATTTCGCCCGGTTGCGCGGCGAAAAGGAGGACCTTTGGGAGGCCGTGGGCCTGCTGCACGACATGGATTATGAGCGGCACCCAAATCCCGAACGCAGCCCAACGAACGGCCATCCGTTTGTGGCGGCGGCTTGGCTGCGCGAGAACGGCTGGAGCGAAGAAATTTACCGCGCAATCCTCTCGCACGCCGATTATTCGGGCGTTTCGCGCGAGAGTCTTCTGGAAAAGACCCTCTATGCGGTTGATGAACTGAGCAGTTTTGTCATCGCCGTTGCGCTGGTTCGGCCCACAAAAAGCATCCACGCCGTCGATGTGCGGGCGGTAAGAAAGAAGATGAAAGACAAAGCGTTCGCTCGAGCGGTGAACCGCGAGGACATTGCCCGCGGGGCCGAGCAACTTGGTGCCGGGCTCGACGAGGTGATCGCGGAGGTCGTCGCAGCCCTTCGCTCGGACGCCGCGCGTCTGGGACTCGATGGCAGCGCCCAGGCACAAGTCGGCTCAGAGTTTTTCCGCAACGATTTCCAGCACCAGGGGCGTGAGCATTAAGGCGTTTGGATTCTTCTCCGCCCCGGCCAATTCGGCGCGGACTTCCTTTGCGAACTGTTCATTGATGCGGCCCCGCTCAATCAAACGCGCCAGATAAATTTCAATGAACGTTGCCGGCCATTGCCACATGTAATTGCCCGGCCGAACACAAAAGATGTGCGGCCGGGCGGAGCGGATCGTGAAACCGTTCTCCGCCAACAACTGCGCCAGACACGCCGCGCCGTCGGGTGTGCCGCCCGATTCGCGCCAGGTGGCAATGACATGCTCGCGGAATTTTTCCTGCATCGGGAGGCGGGGAAAAAATCGCCACGTTTCATAATGACCGTATTCGTGAAAAATCGCCACGCTCCCTGGAGGCATCACGCCGGCAAGTTTTTTTATCAGAAGCGCCGCATCGCTCACAAAGGAGAGAACCCATCGACACCAGGCGAAATCGTAGTCGCCTTTTGGTAAATCGTCGGTCATCAGATCGAGTTGATGGATTTCGACGTTGGCAATTTGCGCGGCGCGGCAGGATTCCTTGAGGGCACGGATAAAATTGGCCGAGCGTTCCAGCGCAACCACTTTGCCGCGCGGGCCGACGATCTCCGCCAAGTCGATTGTCCCATAACCGGGGCCGGCCCCCACATCCAGAACGCGTTTGCCGGCCGTAATGCCAGCGCGCTGCCAGCAGTCTAAAACCACCGGACGCCAGACGCGGTGCTGCAATCCCAGTCTGGCCAGTTCCTCCTGGTGCGTGCCAAGAATGTACTCCCGGTCGGGCTCGCTCATTTGCTGAGAAGATGTCTCACTGCCGCAAGATGCCAAACAATTTCGGCCTTTGCCGAACCCAACGGCGCGCGCGTTCGTATTCGACATCTGGCGGCGACTGGTGTTTCCTTTTTTCATCGGGCCGCCGAATGACCGCTTCCTGGTTTGAATGATGGAATACGAGATTCGACCGCTTTGTGCCAGCGATGAACCCATCCTGCGTGAGATGGTTTACCAAGGATTGTCGTCCGCCACAAACCATCAGCCGTCCCGCGAAATTGTGCAGCGGCCGGAGTTCGCGCGTTATGCGGAAGGCTGGGGCCGGCGCGGGGACACCGGGTTTGTGGCACACGATAAGAAGGATGGCTCGATTCTGGGGGCCGTCTGGCTGCGCAAGCCAGTTGATCAACCCGAAGCTCCCCCGGAGCTGGCCTTTGCGGTACGCCCGGAGCACCGGCGGCATGGCATCGGAACGGCTTTGTTAACGCAACTGGTGCGGGCGAACCCGGAGCAGTCGATCATTTCGCTCAGGCTTGTTGCGGGCAAACCGGTGCTGCGGCTCTACGAACGATTCGGGTTTCGGGTGGTGGAAGAGCGACCGGACGCGATCATCATGCGGCGCCACGTGTAGTGGCGAGGCGCGGGCATTTTGCCCGCCGCCGCTGGTATTTTGGAATTTCGCCAGCAGCTTCGCACGAGTTCAGCCCATGTGCGTGACTGCGAGCAGTAAGGCTCGACGCGCAAAGAGCCGCCGCGTTAACGCGCAACTGCAAAGTCACGGGGCGAATATCAGCAGAACAAACACGGCGAAGAGCAGCAGATGAACGCAACCCTGCAAGACGTTGGTCCTTCCGCTGGCGAACGTAACGACGCTCGCCCCCAGGGTAAGCAAAAGCAGCGGCAGATTTCCGCCATGCACACCGAGGGTGATAGGCCGGCTTGTAATCAGACTGATGGTTACCACTGCGGGAATTGTCATGCCAATGGTTGCCAGCACTGAACCGAGCAGGATATTTATCGCGCGCTGCATCTGATTTCGCAGGCTGGCGGCAATTGCGCTGAGCCCTTCCGGCACCAGCACGAGCGTTGCAACCACCGCGCCTCCCAATGCGTCCGGCACGCCGAAGTGCTCCATGCTGTTATCCAATGGAACAGCAAACTTCTCCGCAAGCAGGATCACTGCGCTCAGGTAAAGGACGAGCAGAACAGCGTGATACCCGGTCGAGCGAACCGGCAAACAATGATGGGGATTCCCAGCGGCTGCCTCGATCGCTTTCTCGTCAATCTCCACAAAGTACTGGCTGTGCAACGTGGTTTGGATCACCAAAAAAATCGCGTAAAGCACGACTGCCATAAGCGCCAGTGAGAGTCCCTGAAAGGCCGAGAGAGTCGCTCCAGCGGTGGAGGTCGTGAAATCGGGAAGCACAAGACCCAGCACCGTTAAGGCCATGGTCACGTTCAGATAAGCGTTGACCCCCTGCAGGTTGTAACGCTGCTCGCGATGGCGCAATCCCCCCAACAACAAACACAAGCCTACAAAGCCGTTTAACGCGATCATCACCACGGCAAAAATCATGTCCCGCCCCAGCGTGGGATTATCTTCTCCGTGCAGCATCGCAGTCGATATGACCATCATTTCCATGGCAACGGCCGAAGCTGTCAAAATCAAGGTGCCGTAGGGTTCGCCAAACTTGATGGCCAGGCAGTCTGCATGATGCACCACGCACGTTGCCGACCAGAGAATCGCGGCAAAAAGCCACCCGAGCATCAGCACCAGCCACAGCGGATGGCTGGTGTCTTCCACTCGTTTCGCGCCCAGTACAAGATAAAAAACCGCAGCGGTTCCCAAGACGATGGGCAGCGGAAATTCGGCGCGGATCGCGCGACCGAAACGCTGATCGCCCGTTGCCCGGTGAACCGATCTCGCTCTTTGAGACACGCGCGAGCTTATCGGCTCTGCGCTCCTCATGCAATCTTCGCAATCTCACCCATCCGCGCGCGGGTGGAGCAGGGCTCGGGCCGCGCCAACCGCGCTACCCGGGTTTTGCCCCCGCAATGATCCCGAGCGGTCTCCGCACTCTTGCGGTTACGCGTCTTATTGCACCAGAGGCAGGAACTCTTCGCGCGTTACCTTCCCGTCTTTCACCTTATAAATTCCCACCTCGGAGAGCTGCATTCGTCTTCCGGATGCCTTCTCCGTGACATCGACGTCAAATTGCACAACAAACGTGTCGCGCGCCACAAACGGTCCGCCGACTTTTGCGCTGTGCACTTCCATGTTTTTCTCCCACCACTCGGTCTTGCCACGCACTTGATCGATGCCGCGCATTTCTGCGGGCATGTTTTCCATCTCGCGAGCCTCCACGCTCACAATGTCTCCGGCGTAAAGATCATCGACCGCCTTCATCCATTCGCCTTTGCGGCAGTAGTCCACCAGTTTCTGTGCGACTTCTTCTGTGTTCATTCTTCCTCCTTATTTTCGATCGAGAATTGTTCAACTGATATTTCTGTGACATTCGCCGCGTTCAGTGCTGAACGCTAAAGGACCCCCGCTGGGGCGTCCGGACAGCGCGCGCGCTGTCCTACCCGCCCGCAATCGCCCCGATGATTACAAACGGCTCGGAACCCTTTGCCACGGCGTCCGGCAACGGCGTGTCAGGCGATTCGTGAGATAAATCTTCGCCGCAAGCGAAGAATCGGACTAGCGGCCGGCGCAGTTGCGTGACGTGGTCCCGCATCGTCCCGCGCAACATGGGATACTTCGCCTCGACTGCATCAAGGACCGAGCGCTGAGTAATAGGACCAGCGACCGAAAGCTCTACTTCGCCGTCGACACGCGCCAGCGTGCGCAAATGCGGCGGCAGCACAATCCGAATCACGGCAACGTTTGCACCTCCACGGACAGCACCGCAGGCAGATCGCGCACGATCGGTTTCCACGTGTCGCCTCCATTCGCCGATGCGTAAACCTGTCCGCCGGTTGTACCGAAATAAATTCCACACGGCTCGAGGGAATCGACAGACATGGCGTCACGCAGGACGTTCACGTAGCAGTTTCGCTGGGGCAGACCTTTGGTGAGCGCTTCCCATTCGTTCCCGCCGCTGCGACTCCGATACACGCGCAGCCTTCCGCTGGGCGGATAATGCTCGGAATCGCTCTTGATCGGCACGACATAAATCGTTTCAGGCTCATGTGCGTGCACGTCGATCGGGAAACCGAAATCGCTGGGCAAATTGCCGCTGACTTCCCGCCACGAATCGCCACCATCGTCGCTGCGCATCACATCCCAGTGTTTTTGCATGAATAACGTATCGGGACGCGATGGGTGCATGGCGATGCGGTGCACACAATGACCAACCTCAGCCGTCGGATCGGGAATGTATTGGGAGCGCAATCCGCGATTGATCGGTTTCCATGTCGCGCCACCGTCATCAGTGCGAAACGCGCCGGCTGCAGAGATCGCTACCGAAATGCGTTGCGGATTTTTCGGGTCAATCAAAATCGTGTGCAAACACATCCCGCCCGCACCGGGCTGCCATTTGGGCCCCGTATCATGCTTGCGCAATCCAGAAAGTTCCCGCCACGATTTTCCGCCGTCCCGCGATTCGAAAAGCGCCGCGTCTTCTACGCCCGCGTAAACGTGCTCGGGATCGTTGAGTGAAGGTTCCAGATGCCAGACGCGTTTGAACTCCCAGGGGTGCTGCGTGCCATCATACCATTGATGCGTGCCGGGAACGCCGTCGTAAACAAATTTGTTGCTTTCGCCTTTGGGCATGCCGTCGGCGCTTCTCAGTTCTTCGGGGCCGCTCCCCGGCGTGTTCCAGGTTTTACCGCCGTCATCGGAGCGCTGAATGATCTGGCCAAACCAGCCGCTGGTTTGCGAGGCGTAAATTCGGTCCGGAGCCACGGGCGACCCTTTCATGTGATAAATTTCCCAGCCCGCAAAATGCGGCCCGCTCACCTTCCATCGTTTGCGCGCGCCGTCTGCGATGAGAATGAACGCGCCTTTCCTTGTGCCGACTAAAATGCGAACGCTGCTCATAGATTCTACTTCTACCCGGGGATCGCCTTTGTCACAGGAATTTGTTTTAATTCTGACGAAGCCCCCGAAATGTTTTGGACAATCCTGGCAAATTTTTTCACAGTCGCCTTCCCGGCATGTTCTGATATGCGTCCCGAATTCGTTGCCAGGCATTTGGAACCGGCACTCCGAGAATCGCTCGAAGCGCCCGAGCTAAAACTGTTGAGTCTGTCCGGTGAGCGGCCGCCGGACGACGAACGCCGGGAACCGTGGATCGCAATCAAGTACGGACCGGCAGGTCCGGACGACTGGGTTGGCGTCGTAACCGCAACCGCACGATTTACGCGCGCAGCCGGAGCGCCGCTCGAGGAATTGAAATTGGCCGTTAAAGTCAATCCGCGGCAGGGGCTGTCTCACACGCTGATCCCCTGGATCATCAAAACCCAGAAGATTGCGCTCGACAGACCTTATTGGGAATATCGTCGCGCCGCAGAAACCATTCATACCGGGCCGCGCGAATCGCATGTCTATTCGCTGGCAAAAACGCAGCCACCGCTGGCTGCCGTATTGCCGCGCTGCTATGGCATGGCGAAGGATCCCGAAACTGACGAGCACGCGCTCTTTCTCGAATTCGTCACCAATGCGGCCAGGCTGGATGCAACTGGAACAGTGGGCAACTGGCCTCCGACCGCGATCGACGAAGCGTTGAAAGCAGCCGCTGGCTGGCAGGCAGCTTTCTGGAGCCCCGGACCAAATCAACTCTCATGGGCTGGTCCGCGGCCCACGACCGACGACATGGTCGCCGACGCACCGCTGTGGCGTGGGATTCTCGATTTTGCCCGACGGCGTTTTCCCGACATCGTCACCGATGCGGTTTGGCGCCGTCGCCATCGATTGATCGACAATCTCAACGAATGGTATCCACTAAAAGACAGGCTGCCTGCGACGCTCGCTCACAATGATTTCAATGAACGAAACGTCGGCTTTCGACCGCAGGTGCTGGTGCTCGACTGGGAACTTGCCGAATGCAACACGCCGCAGCGCGATCTTGCGGAGCTGCTGACTTTTGTGCTGCCCGCCGGCGCGGGTCGCGACGAAATCGATGCTCACGTCGAAAATCATCGCAATGCGCTGATTGAATTGGGCGTTTCGCCAGGAATCGATCGCGATGCCTGGATGGAAGGCTTTCGCGCAGAAATAAAAGCCGAGGCGATCGACCGCGTCGGATTACAATTCCTGTTTGGCGCGCAATTTCCCCTGGCCTATCTGGCGACAATCAATCGCAACATTGAACGGCTGCTGGATTTTTATTGCTAGCTTGAAAATTTTGCGGCGCTCGATTCATCTCCTTTTGCTCAACGCTACGCGCCGGCAGCAACGGCCCGTCGGGCGAAAAATGAATGGCGCTTTTGCTGATCTGGAAAATCCTTCAAAAAGGGGGATGGCGCAGCTGATGCATGCCTGCGCTTCGGGAGCAACAGCGCGGAGGGTTAGTCGCATTCGTTGCAGAACACGGCGCTGATCGGGTTTTCACCTTTGCAAGGTAATCGTCGATGCCAGTTGTTTTTCGTTTCAACGAGAACATGGCTCATCTCCCCGCGTACGCTTTCTCCAGCGTCTTGATATCGACCTTCTTTATTTGCAGCAGCGCTTTCATCACCCGCCCGGTCTTTTGGGAGTCTTTGTCGTGCAACATGTCGATCAAAACCGTTGGAGTGATCTGCCATGACACGCCGAATTTGTCCTTGAGTCAACCACAATGCGATTCTTATCCGCCATTAGCAGTCAGGTTCTCCCAGAAATAATCCACTTCTTCCTGCGTCTTGCAGTTCACCACAAACGAGACCGATTCGTTAAATTTAAACTCCGGGCCGCCGTTTCACGCGACGAACTTCTGCCCTTCAATTTCGAATTCAATTGTCAGCACTGATCCCACCGGCCGGCCGCTTGTCCCGGCTGCTTCTTCGCCGTATCGGAGAATTTTTCCAATCTTCGAGCGCTTGAAAATTGGAGGTGTAAAACCGCACCGCTTCCTCGGCCTTATCATCAAACCACAAGAATGGCGATTTTTTGCATAAGCTGTATTCTCATTTGATATCTCGAAGGTCTGCGGCAATGGGACATTCCCCTGCGACAGGCCGAACTTCCACGCGAACGCCATACGGTAAACCGGGACATTCTTTTGCAATGGCGACCGCGTCATCCATGGTGTTGACGTCTAGAAGAAAATATCCGCCAATTGCCTCTTTGCCTTCGGCAAACGGGCCGTCGGAGACCACGCGATCCCTGCCCGAAACGATTTTGCCTTTGCGTTCCAGCGGCTGGCCGGCGACGGCTTTGCCCTCGTCGGTCAGCCGTTGAAACCAAGCCATCCAATCGTCTGTGACCTTTTGCAGTTGCTCGGGCGAAAGACTGTGGCGCAGGTCGGTGCCGCGGAACAACAGCATGTATCCGTTTCCGGTGCGATTTTGTGCGCTCATTTTGCTGCTCGTTTTAGCTTGTTGCGGGGCACCGGTCATCCGGCGTTCGGATTGTTCTCCCATAAACCAAATGCGTTGCCCTCGGTATCCTGGCAAACGGCAAAATAGCCCATCTGCGGCACTGCCGTTTTTCCCATGCAGATTTTGCCGCCGAGTTGCTCGACCTTTTTCGCCTGCTCGGCTACTGAACCTACAGAGAAATAGTTCACCACCGGTTCCTGCGGTTGTTTGCGTTTCTTAATTGCGCCGTCCGGCGCCGCCTCCGCGCCGCCGGTATCGATGCGCCAGTATTCGTGCGGACCGGGGAAACGCTCGATCTTCCAGCCGAACAGCTCGCGGTAAAATTTTCTCGCGCGCTCGGTGTCGTCGGCGGCAATTTCAAACCAGACAATGTCTGTTGCAGTTGGTTTTTTTGTTGTACTCATGTTGTGGTTTTTGTTGATTTCCACAGCTACGACGATCAAGCACGGCGAACCAGGACAACTTGTTGCAAAATTTTTCCAAATAAGGCCAGCCGGCTTTGCCGCGAGCCTTGAAGGTTTGGCCGGGTTCACTCTGCATCCCCGGCCATTCCGCACGCTTGCAAGCGTTCAGAAAGGAAAGCGCGCTCCGATTTGGTTTGGGCCAGCGAAAAAGCTCTGCGGAAATGTTCCGCCGCGGCATCGGCTCGGTTCAGGCGTAGCGCGAATTCACCCTTCACGGCATGAAGCAGATAGTATGAGCCCAACTTTTTGTCGATTGCGTCCACCGCGCGCCATCCGGCTTCCGGGCCGTGCACGTTCGCTACAGCCACAGCGCGATTGAGGGCAACAACGGGTGACGGATCGACGCTCATCAATTGATCGTACAGCGAGAGGATTCGCCGCCAGTCGGTGGCGGCATAATCTTTGGCGATGCAATGACAGGCGGCGATGGCGGCTTCCAAGTGATACTGGCTGACCTCTTCGCCCACCCCCGACCGCGCGAAATGGGACATGCCGCGCGCTATCATTTCCCTGTCCCATTGCGCGCGGTCTTGGTCCTTGAGGCGCAGCAGATGCCCCTCGCTGTCGAGTCGCGTGGCGGTGCGCGCCGCGTGCAACAGCATTAATGCCAGCAGGGCATGCGTCCGGGGTTGGTTGCCTGCCGCATGTTCGGCTAGCAATTCTCCCAGGCGAATCGCTTCCGCCATCAGCTCTTTGCGCACCAGGTTCTCGCCGCTCGAGGCTTTGTATCCTTCGTTAAACAGAAGATAGATCGACTTGAGGACAGCATCCAGTCGCTGCCCAAGTTCCGCGCCGGCTGGGATCTCAAACGGAATCTGGGCTTCCCGGATTTTTTGTTTGGCGCGCGTCAGGCGCTTGGCGATCGCCGTCTCGGTCGTGAGGAACACCCGGCTGATTTCCGTCACCCCGAAGCCGCACAACGTCTTCAAAGTCAGCGCCACCCGCGCATCCAGAGGGATCGCCGGGTGACAGCAAACAAACATCAGTCGCAGGCGATCATCGGCAATTTCCGCGTCGGAAAAAATCGCTTCGTCCGGCTGGGCTTCGCCGCCGTCCATCAGTCGGATAATTTCCGCCTGTTTGCTCTGGAACAACTTACGACGCCGAACAACGTCCAGAGCCAGATTGCGCGCGGTGCGCATGATCCAGGCGGATGGATTCCTGGGCACGCCATAAAACGGCCAAGTCTGCAAGGCGCGCGCCAGCGCTTCCTGCACCACGTCCTCGGCGAGTGTTAAATGTTCGACGCCGAAGATGCGCGTCAGCGTTGCCACCATTTTCCCGGCCTCTTTGCGGAACAGATGCTCGACCAGACCGCTAACGTCGCCTGATTGCCGAGCCATGAGCTTTCGAAATTCCGCGCGCGAAACCGACGAATGTTGGCGTCACCGGGAAAAACGATCAAGCTTCATTCTTCATTCCCGGTTCTGCCGGTTAAAGCTTTCTGTTACCGTGGAAGAGCGGAGCTCCGCGCCGCTTGGAGCGCAGAGCTCCGCGTCCCAAGCGACGCTTAAAGCCGCTGCTCTTCCAGATCGTACACGTCGAACCAGTGATAGACCACTCGGTGTCGCGGCACGTACTTTTTGATGTAATCCTCCATGTACTCCTGGAGTTCCAAAGGCAGTTCGCTCAGCCGCAGGTCGCGTTCCCTGTTGTTCCAGGCGATGATTTCCGCCCGCGGACGCTTTTTGGCGTTTTTCTCAATCCATGCCGCGATCTCCTGGTCTGTCGCGCCGGTGGCGACGAATGCGCGAAAATCATCGTAATTGATCTCGGCAAACTTCAGCCAACGTTGGTCGAGCGGGCAATTGGTATGGTACTCGCCGATCCAGCCCACCAAGTCCGCCCGGCACTTATCCACCGCGCGCGCAGCCAATACATAGCCGGCCAGCGTCGCGCGCGGACTGCGCGGGAACTCTTTTCCATCCCGCAAATCGCGGGCCAGCAGTTTCACTTTTTCGAGGTTCTTATCCATAAGTCTTTGTGGTTTGTTGGTTGTTGTTTGTCGCTTTTGAAAAATTTTCCGGCTTCGGAAACGTCTTTGGAACCCGAGGGACCGGCGCGCTGTCAGCCAACGGCGATCGATCTGGCGATCGGCATTTGCTTTCAGCGCGAATGCAGCCGCGCGCGCGTCCTGGCGGAATAGGAGCGGCGCGCCGCTCGAATCGAACCTGCGGCGCCAACCCGACTCTCCCGTGAGCGCCGTTTCCTGTAGGTTTTTGAAATGGAACTTGCGAGTTTTCGCCAGTAGGCGGCCACAAGCGCCTCAGGCATTCGAAAAGGTGGTCTCATGTTTCACTCTCCCGGCTCTCGACGAGCCTTTTGAAGTTACCCAGATACTCTTCCACCCTCTGCGAGAGGGTAGGCGGATCGAAAATGGAACGGATCTTCAGGGTCACCGCGGTTTCGTTTTGGGAACGCGGTTCAAAGCAGACCATGCCCGATATGAAACCGTTGGATAGAGTACGCCAAGCGATCCGGCGGCCCGGGATCCGAAGCATCACTTGAAGTACCCCCTGATGCTCGTCGCCATTGGGGTGCCATCGGTACGAGAAATGGGTCTCATCAATTCGGCGTACCTCGCGCAGGGCCGGGATATATGCGGGGAGTTCCTCAATGCGCGCCCATTGCGCATAGACGCGCGCAACCGGCGCCTTCACCACAACAAAATGGCTGGCGGCGTTCACCTCAGCCGGAGCAGGTTCGGCCGGCTGCGTCAAGTGATTAGACGGAGAAACGCCCATACTGATCCCTCGCAAAAGCCCGTGCCCATCCGTCGGTGAAGTTAAACTGTGCCATATTCAGCACCAGCATGGGGTCATGCCTTCGACGGGAACGCGGCAAAAGCCGCCGGAAACTCCTGCGCCGCAGTTTCACCGGCCGATCGGCGCTGGGCGTTGTCTTGAAATTGGTTCGGTCTTTCATCCTGTTCATATTTGTTTCTTTGCCTCTTGTAAGCTTAGACAACCTGATGGCCTAGAGGTTAGAGCCTATTCAGGCCCTGACTACGAAGCAGTGGTAAGATTTTGAGGTGCTTCTCTAGGAAGACCCGCCAGACCCTCTTTCGAGGGAGGAAACAAAGGTGGCGAACGAAAGCCAGCCTGTTACTATTTTGGCAGGCGCGCCCATCGTCTTGCGCACGCCCGGCCGATGCCGCGCCCGCCAAAATGGCAGTGAATACTCCCATCTCTGTTTTGCGTCTTTTAAACGCCGATGAAAAATTTGTCCCCTGTTCTTAAGGCTCCCAACAGGATCAAAGCCCGCGCGGGGACGCGATCCGGGCCTGGAGTTTCGATGGCTCCATGCGCTGAGAATGAACAGGAAGCGGCCAAATCTCTGTTCCAACTGTCTCGTGACGTGATCCTCTCGCTAGATCGCGCGGGAAACATCCTCTGTATCAATCAGAGAGGAATTGAGCTAAGCGGCTATTCTGAGACCGAGTTGCGCGGCGCCAATATTCTGGATCGCCTGATTTTTCCCGAAGACCGCCAGGCCATGGGCGCAATATTGGCAGACCTTTTGCGCGGCAAGGCGCGCCAATACGAGGCCCGCTGGATAACCAAACACGGGGCGGTTATTCATTTCGACGGTCTCTCTGTTCCGCGGCTTTCAGAAAAGGGCGAATTCTTGTCCACGCTTTGCACGCTGCGAGACATCACCGCCCGCAAATGCGCGGAAGAAAAACTCCGCAAAAGCGAAGAGAAATATCGCGATCTCATCGAGATCTCGCCCGACGCAATTTACGTCATCGATGCCAATGGGATCTGCGTTCTGGGAAATCGCGCCGGCGCCGAACTGGCCGGCATCCCCCGGGACCGGCTGGTGGGCACGCCGGTGGTCGATACTTACCTTCCGGAAGAGCGCCATCTGTTTCGGCAGCGGCTTGAAAAACTTCGCTCTGGCGGCACGCTGCGCTTCGAAAGAACATTCGTGCGAAAAACCGGGGAACTGATCCCTGTGGAAGTGTCCGTAACCGCCATCCGCGGCGGGCATTTCCAGGCGGTTCTACGCGACATCACCGAGCGCAAGCAAGCCGAAGCATTGCTGGCCGGCGAGAAACGGCTTTTGGAAATGATCGCCACCGGCGTCCCGCTCAAGGAGATTCTCGAAAAGTTATGTCGAATCATCGAGCAGCAACGGCCGGGCACACTCGCCTCGGTATTGCTGTTGAACGCCGATGGCGCGCATCTGAATTGTGTGGCGGGGCCAAATCTTCCCGGGAAGTGGAGGCAGCAGATGGAGCAACTGCCCATTGGGCCGTGCGCCGGCTCCTGCGGGACGGCGGCGTATCGGGCAACGCCAGTCATCGCCTCCGATATCGCCAGCGACCCGCTGTGGGATGTGCCCGAACATCGTTCTCTCGCGCTCAAACACGGACTTCGAGCCTCCTGGTCGAACCCCATCCTTTCTTCCAAGGGAAAAGTGCTGGGAACTTTCTGCATGTATTACCGCGAACCGCGGAGCCCGAGCCCCAAAGACCTCGAACTCATCGAACTGGCAACCCACCTTGCGCGCGTGGCCATTGAACGAGACCGCGCGGCCGAGGCCTTGCGCGCCTCGGAGCAACTCGCCCGCGGCCAGGTCGAAGCGCTCACTTACAGCTTGGATGTGCTCGCCACCGCGCCCGCCCCTGAGAAATTTCTGGGCCAGATGCTGGGAGCGATCTGCCGGCTGCTCCGCGCGCAGAGTGCCATTCTTTGGCTTCTGGATGAAGCGTCCGATTCGCTCGTTCTGCGCGCATGGGCCGATGGCGACCGCTCCGCCAAAACAGATCCGCAGCATCCATTTTTAAAAAATCCATTATCGTGGAAAGACGATCCCGGCCTGCGCGAATTGTTTTTCTCCGGAGCGCCTGTGGCGTGCGATGATCTGGAGCGCGAGCCGAATATCTCCAACGAGCTTCGGGAATATCTAAAATCGGGCGGAACAAAAAAATATTTGCGCATCCCAACGCTCATAGGAGGACGAGTGAAAGGTTTCATCGGAATTCGGCACGGCCCGCGGCCGCGGTATCGACCGGAAGAAATCGAGCTGGCGCAGGCTCTGGCTCACCAGGCGATGCTGGCCATTCAACTCAACGAGTTCGCCGAGCAGCGGCGGCAGTCCTCCATTTTGGAAGAGCGAACCCGCATGGCGCGCGACATTCACGACACGCTGGCCCAGGGTTTTACCGGAGTCATCGTACAACTGGAAGCCGCGGAAGATGCGATCGCCTGTTGCCAGCGCAAGGAAGCCGATTTGCACTTGCGACGCGCTGCCGAACTGGCCAGACGAAGCTTGTCCGAAGCGCGCCGCTCGGTCCACGCCCTGCGGCCGGAGGCATTGAAAAATGGAAACTTTTGGGAAGCGCTCAAGGGAATCATCAGAAACACCACCGCGGGAACCGGTTTGCATACCACGTTCAAGCTCACCGGCAAACTGCGGGAGGTGCCATTCGCCTGGCAGGAAAACCTGCTTCGCATCGGGCAGGAAGCCCTGACCAATGCCCTGAGATACGCTCGTCCCCGCAAATTCCAAACGCGGTTAAGCTTCACCAGCAGACAAATTCGGCTCGAACTGCGCGACGACGGCGAGGGATTCAAACTTACAGCGCCGCATGATGGGATGGGACTGATCGGAATGCGCGAGCGCGTCGCACAAATGGGCGGGAAATTGAAGATTAATACTGCACGCGGCAAAGGCACAAAGATCGTCGTTTCAATTCCGTACGCGCCGCACCGGGACGCAATGTCTGCGAGGCGTGGTCGCCCACTGATCTCGTGAAGAAAAAGGCGAAAGCAAGAAAGCCGGCTCGGTACCGCGCAGCGCGCCGCCCTGAAGATGGCGCCGCGAAAGTTTCCACCCAAAAGAGACCGATCGGCGTGCTGATCGCAGACGACCATACCGTCGTGCGCGAAGGTCTGGTTTCACTCATCAGCCGCAAACCGGACATGGCCGTCATCGGCGAAGCCGGCAACGGCCGCGAGGCCATCGAACTGTGGAGGAAACATCGTCCCGATGTGACTCTGCTCGATCTGCGAATGCCGGAGCTCGACGGCGTAGCGACGATCAAACAAATTCGCGAACACGATCCAAATGCGCGCATCATTGTGCTGACAACATTCGATGGCGACGAAGATATTTTTCGAGCGATCCAGGCGGGCGCCAAAGGCTATCTGCTAAAAGATGTGCCCCGTGAAGCGTTAATGGACGCCATCCGCCGCGTGCACGCCGGCGAAACCTGTGTCCCGGTTCACCTCGCGGCCAAGCTGGCGGAGCGCGTGAGCGGCGAAACATTGAGCCCGCGCGAAATCGATGTGCTCAAGCTGATGGCTCAGGGAAAGAGCAACAAAGAAATCGGCGCGGCACTCTTCATCAGCGAAGGGACGGTGAAATCGCACGTCAAAGCCATCTTCGCCAAAATGAACGTCATCAGCCGCACGGAAGCAGTTGCCAGCGCGACGAGGCGGGGCCTCATCCAGTTGTAGGCGAGCGGAACCTAGGGCCGCACGATGGCTTGCAAGAGCAACGGAAAAGGCAGACGTATATGCGATCAACACAGGCAGGCTTCCCCGCACACGCACGTTGTTAAAGTGCGTTGCGAACCTGTTGGAACATCAGAGAAAGGAAAATCAGCATGAGCAAGAACATTCGAGCAAAAACGACGGAACTTTTTCATCGACGCGAGGCGCCGCTGGATACGCCGACGGATCTGACGGCCGCTGCTACCAAAAACATCGCCGCAGCCATGAACGCGATTCTGGCGGATGTGTTTGCCCTCTACATAAAAACCAAAAATTTTCACTGGCACATGAGCGGCCCTCATTTTCGCGATTATCATCTGCTGCTGGATGAGCAGGCTGATCAGCTTTTCGCCATGACCGACCCCATCGCGGAAAGAGTGCGAAAGATCGGCGGCCTGACACTCAGATCCATTGGGCAAATCTCTCGAATGCAGCGAGTGCTGGACAACGATGCCGAGTACGTGGAACCGCTGGACATGCTGGCCGAGCTCGCCGAAGACAATCGATCCCTGGCTGCCCGCCTGCGCGAAGCCCATAACGTGTGCGATGATCATCGGGACGTCGCCACCGCCAGCCTGATCGAGGTCTGGATCGACGAAGCGGAGCGCCGCGCGTGGTTCCTGTTTGAAGCGACGCGCCGGGCCAATTGACGAAAATCAGATTTCAGGCTCGTGGCCCGACTTGGCAGCGCGCTGCCAGCCAGCTGCTGGTCGCCAGCGCCAAGTTTGCAGCCTCTCCCTTATCGTCAGAAGCGGTGATCTTTGCATGTCGAGCGCGATGGCCCGCATCAGCATGAATGGCAACAAGGATTGAAGTCGTTCTCGTGTGCAAGCCTTAAAGAAGCAAATCGCCGGACTTCATCATGTGACCGCGATTGCCAGCGATCCGCAGCGGAATCTGGACTTCTACGCCGGCCTGCTCGGCCTCCGTTTCGTAAAACGTACGGTCAATTTCGATGATCCAGGGACGTATCATTTTTATTTTGGCGATCGACGTGGCACGCCGGGAACAGTTCTGACGTTTTTTTCCTGGCCTGGCGCGCGGCGGGGAATCCGCGGCACCGGACAGATCGAAGCAACGGCGTTCGCGATTTCACCCGACTCGCTCGGTTACTGGCTCGAACGTTTGAAACGCGAGCATGTGGCGGCAGAAAGGAGACGGCCCCGTTTCGGAGAAGAAGTCGTGCGCTTCACCGATCCGGACGGTCTCCTGCTTGAGTTCGTCGCCTCAAACTCCTCTGCACCCATTGAGCCGTGGTCGGAAAGCCCAGTTCCACCGGAGCATGCGCTGCGCGGATTCCACAGCGTGTCGGCTGCTTTGGAAGGCTACGAAAACAGCGCGCGTCTGCTCACCGAAACGTTTGGCTACCGCTTGACTGAGGCATCGGGAAACCGCTTCCGGTTCGTTTCGCGCGGCGAGAATGCGCCGGGCCGAATCATCGATCTGGTTTGTCTGCCCGATGCGCAACCCGGGCGGGTCGCTGCCGGTTCTGTGCATCACGTCGCGTTTCGCGCGCGGGACGAACAGGAACAAATGGCGTGGCGCAGAGAGCTCCTCGATCTCAATTACAATGTCACGCCGGTAATCGATCGCGTCTATTTCCGTTCCATCTATTTTCGCGAACCCGGTGGCGTTCTGTTTGAGATTGCAACCGCGCAGCCGGGTTTCACGATCGATGAAAATCTCGAAGCACTTGGGAACCATCTGTGTCTCCCGCCGTGGCTGGAATCTGAGCGCTCGCAGATCGAAAAAATTCTCCCCTTGGTCCGTCTCCTACGGAAAAATAAACACTGCGCCAGGCGCATCCTTTTGCAGCCTTGATCGGCCGCGCGCAACCTTGCGTTTCTCATTCTTCGACGGAGCTGGTGGCGTTCTCGCGCGCCAGCATCTCTTGAAACGGGCGGTAGAAATTTGCGTAAAACGGATAACGCCTGTGCGGGTTTGCCGGAAGGTAACGCCAGTGCTTGTACATCCACAGCCACGGCGCGGGGTTTTGGCGCACGTAAGGCTCAAAGGAATTCCAACAGCGCTGGGCGATTTCCTGATGTGTCATGCCGGGCGCTGCCTTGATTTTGGGATGAAAAATAAGCCGCCAGCGGCCGTCCGGCAGCGGTTCACAATGCGCGGGGATGATTGGCGCGCCGGTGCGCTCGTGTAGCCACGCGTGCGCGGAAGTCACGCTGGTTTTCAACCCGAAACAATCAATGGCCACCGCCCCCTGGTTGGGCGGCACGGTTAAATCCACCAGCAGCGCAGTGCGTCCCTTTCGCCGCAGCACCTTGTAGAGGCGGATTATGCCCCGCTCCCGCGGAATCAACTCGTGCCCCGATTGTTCGCGGAGTCTTTTGAAAATCGGATCGAGCAACGAATTCTTAAATTCCTGGGAGACGATCGTCCCTTTCAGGTTGAGATAACCGCAGGCCAGGCTGAGCCATTCAAAATTTCCATAGTGATAACAGGCGATGATCACGCTCCGTTCTGGCCCCGTGTCGCGGGCCGTTTCTTCAAAATTTTGCCACTCGATGTAACGGGAGAAATTTTCGGCGGTCACGCGTGGACTCCACAGTAGGTCCACCATTGTACGGGCAAAATATTGAAATGACTGCCGGGCGATCCTGCGCCGCTGACTGGGAGTGTAGCGATCGCCAAACGCCACTTCAAGATTGCTCAACGCCACGCGATAGCGGTGCCGATCGAGGCGACTCAGCAGTGCGCCTGCGATACTGGCAAGGCCGCAGCAGACCCTGCGCGAGCACAACGGGATCAGCTTTGCAGCCAGAAGCAGACCAATCCATTCCAGCCGATAGCGAACCCGTTTCCACCGCGAAGGCATTTTGTCATTTTGACCGCCGGCACCTGAATGTCTAATGGCTTTGCCGATCTGGCTTCGGGCGGCCAGCGATCTGAAAGTGTGTCATCTTGCGCTTCAGCAAATCAGCCAGCCGCATCTTTTCACCAGCCTTGTCCTGGGTTTGCCACCGGAGGAAGACTCTTGCGGAACTCGGCCTGCTGACGTTCGACGTCTCTTTGCTGGTCCGCTTCGCGTGCCTGCTGCTCAGGAGCAGGTCCCGGGGAAGCGCAACCGGCAACAAAAATAATGGTTACGGCAAAAAATAGCAGCGCACCCACCTTTCTCATACACATTCCCAACCATAATCGGGGCAACAAGAGCGGCAAACATCGAGCCAAAACCGCGCCGCGGCGAGTGCGCTCACAAAGGCGTAAGCGGCGCTTTAGTCCCTGCTTGTCATCTCGCTTCGACTGTCCGGTTGCGTGAGGATCCTGCGCTCGAGCGCTTTGAGTCGGTCAATAATCTCCTGCAGAGCCAGCTCGTTCTTCAGGTTCACCCGGTAATCGAGGTCGGCCCGCAGCCGGTCTTTATGCGCCTGCCGATTCTGCGACATCATGATCACCGGCGCCTGCAGAGCGTAGATCATGTTCAGGATCAGATTCAGAAGAATGTAAGGATAAGCGTCAAAAGCTTTGTCTCTGAGCACCCAGGTGTTCAACACGACCCAGAAATTCAGAAAGACGATGGCGGCAAAGATGAATTTCCAACTGCCGCCAAATTCCGCAATCACATCCGCGGCGCGGTCTGACAGCGTCAGGTGTGCCGCTTCCTCCACGTTGACATTGCGGGTGGCGCTGTGCCGCAACAGCTCGTCCGTGCGGCGCAGGCGGTTCGCGAGCGCGCTCAACATCTCCAGCGCTACATCCGGGTTGCTTCGCACAAAGGAGAGAAAATGCGGGCGCGAAAGCACCGCCAGTCGCGCGTCCTCGGCGACAATGGCATCGGCCGAGCGCCGCTCGCCGTCGATCACTGCCATTTCTCCAAAAAACTCGCCGTGACCCAATTCCGCGAGCGTCATCTGACGACCGTCGGTGCCCTGCACGCAAATGCGCACTTTGCCGCGCTCGATCAGATACATTGCGTCGCCGCGGTCGCCGGCCCGGAACAGAAATGTGCCAACCTCGCATTCGATGCTCGTCAGCAATGCACACAGCCGACGCGCCGCCTCGTTGTCGAGCGACTCGAACAACGGCACCCGTCGCAGCTCATCGATAGTCATTCCTTGCGCAAAGCATAATGGCACAGCCCGGCTCCGAGAAGCGCCAATTCTTCCAGCGGCAGCCACAGTTGGCAGGCGAAACCCGACGCCTGCCACACATCGCGCTTGACGAACCAGCGCCGCAGTGACTCTCATATACCGCCATCACCTTGTCGGCAGGAAACACTTGCAAGGAGAAACCATGCTGCATCTGATTTGGTATATCGTTGTGGGATTTCTCGCAGGCTGCGTTGCCAAGGCGCTCATGCACACCCATCTCTCTATCACGTGGACGATCGTGCTTGGCATCGTCGGCTCGATTATCGGTGGAGCTGTCACCCATCTGTTTTATCCGCCGAGCGCGGGCGGGCGCTATCACGCCGGCGGCTTGATCGTGTCCATCCTGGGGGCAATTGTTGTCCTGTACGTCTGGCACAGGTTCAGGCTTCACATTCCGCGCGGGTAAATTTTCGCCGCGTCCAAGCAGCGTTTTGGCCAACTCCTTGCCTCGGTAAAATTGACTTGGGACGATACGATCCTAGGTTTGAAGCTGCGCGCTCTCGCGCCCGCCGACTGTGAAAAGCGTCCTCTTCGTCTGCACCGGGAATATTTGCCGCAGCCCTATCGCCGAAGGGCTTTTCCGCCGCATGCTGGGGAACCGCAAGGACATCGAAGTCTTCTCCGCCGGCGTGCATGCCGTGCGGGGACAGCCTCCCAGTCTCTACGCCATTCAGGTTTGCGCGGATGAAGGCGTGGATATCAGCGGCTTGCGCAGCCAGCCGCTGACCTCGGCGTTGGTCGAGCGCGCCACGCATATCTTTGCCATGACCGGCGCGCACCTGGAGACGATCCACACGCTGTTCCCTCAGAGCGTCGAAAAAACATTTTTGCTCCGTGAATTCGAAGAACCGGGCACAACCGTATGGCGCGACGTCCCCGACCCGATTGGCATGGGCCGCGAAGCGTATGAACAATGCGCTCAGGTCATTAAAAGCGCGCTGCCCGGCGTGCTGGCATTTGTGGAACAAGGCGCGCCCGTGCGCCCAGGACCGCTGAAGGGCGCACCCGAGATTGCCACCAGGCGCGAGGCGGATGTATTTTCCGGGCCGATGGAGGATATTCCGCGCATCGAAACCGGTTTGATGGGCACGGCTGCCGCGCCGCGCTACGGAGAAGCATTGCGCAAGGTAGATCCCGAAATTTTCGATGCCATCGTGGCGGAGGAGAAACGCCAGCGTGAAAATATTGAGCTGATCGCCTCGGAAAATTTCACCAGCCGCGCGGTGATGGAGGCTCAGGGCAGTGTGTTGACAAACAAATACGCGGAAGGTTATCCGCGAAAACGCTGGTACGGCGGTTGCGAGAACGTGGATGTAGCGGAGCAACTGGCCATCGATCGCGCGAAAAAGCTGTTTGGGTGCGAACATGTGAACGTCCAGCCGCACAGCGGCACGCAGGCAAACATGGCCGTCTATTTCGCCGTGCTGAAGCCAGGCGATAAAATTCTAACCATGAATCTCGCCCACGGCGGACATCTCAGTCACGGGCACCCGGCAAATTTCTCCGGCAAATTTTACCAGGTAACGCAGTACGGCGTGGACGAAAAGACCGAACAACTCGATTACGACGCATTGCAAAAACTGGCCGAGCAAGTGCGTCCGGCAATGATCACAGCCGGCGCCTCGGCATATCCGCGCGTGTTTGACTTTCCCCGGTTGCGGAGAATTGCCGATTCGGTGGGAGCGCTGCTGTTTATCGACATGGCGCACATCGCCGGTCTGGTGGCCGCCGGACAACATCCCAGCCCTGTTCCGCACGCGCAATTTGTCACCACGACCACGCATAAAAGCCTGCGGGGCCCCCGCGGCGGCATTGTCATGTGCGAAGAAAAATTTGCCAAGATCATCGATTCCACCCTGTTCCCCGGCGTGCAGGGCGGCCCCCTCATGCACGTCATCGCCGCAAAGGCCGTCTGTTTTCATGAAGCGCTGCAACCGCAGTTCCGGGAATACCAGCGGCAGGTTGTTTTGAATGCCAAGGCGCTGGCAGCCGGCCTGGCCAAACATGGCTTTCGGATCGTCTCGGGCGGAACGGACAACCACCTGATGCTGGTCGATCTGCGGCCAAAACAGTTGGACGGAAAGGAGGCGCAGGAGGCGCTTGATCGCGCCGGAATCACCGTAAACAAGAATGCCATTCCATTCGATACCAACCCCGTTTTCCGCCCGGGAGGCATTCGCGTTGGCACGCCAGCCGTAACCACTCGTGGAATGAAAGAAGAAGAGATGCTCGAGATCGCCGACCTCATCGCGGAAACGCTCGATAAAAGAAGCGATGCCGAAGCGCTCCAAGCGGTTCGACGCAAGGTGCTGGACTTAACCCGACGATTTCCCTTGCCCATCTAAACTCCGCGCCAAACTGGGCGACATTTTGAGGGAAAGACTTGACCGGCAGACGCGTGAAGGCTCAACCTAAATCGAATCTCACTACATGAAGACAAACCTTGCAGTTGGGACAGATTTCAGGAGCAAAACGAAAGGCATAATCCGTCGGGGAGGCATGTGGGCTTTCGCCTTATTGGTTGTGATAAGCGCGGCAGGTTGCGAAGGCTATTACGCAGCTTATCCAGGATACGGTCCTTACTATGGCCCGTATTACCCCGCGGGCGTAGCGGTGACAGTTTATGATCGCCCGTATTATCGCGGTCCCGGTTACTGGTATCGAGGCGTGTATTACGTCTGGAAACCGGGGCACTGGGCCTGGCGGCGCGGCGTGCGGGTGTGGATTCCCGGTCACTACGTGGTTCGGGGATATTAGCGTTTGGTTTCTTTGCTGGCAAAAGAGAGCGGCGCGTTGGGCGCGTGCCGCTCAGACGATCGGCCGGGCAAGGCGCCACCGCGCAAGGCGGAAACGCGCCGCCGTTGCCAGACAGCCCAGACCGTAGCGAACGCTCCGGCGAAAATTGATCGATGACGCTTCGGGCATGTATCGAGCCGGGCAGGTGACCTCTCCGATCTGGCAGCCCAGGGCGATGATTTGCGCCAAAATCTGATTGTCGAAAACGAAGTCATCGGAATTTTTGTCCAGCGGCAGACGCTCCAGCAAGCGTCGCGAAAAGGCGCGATACCCCGTGTGATATTCCGACAGTTTCGCTCCGGTCAGAACATTCTCCGCAAATGTCAAAAAGCGGTTGGCTAGGTATTTCCACCAGGGCATTCCGCCGCGTAGCGCGCCTCCGCCCAGAATGCGCGAGCCGAGCACGCACGGATAAAGGCCGCTGGCCACCAAAGCGGCCATGGCCGGGAGCAATTGCGGCGTGTACTGATAATCTGGATGGATCATGATGATGATGTCGGCTCCTGCTGCCAGCGCGAGCCGGTAACAGGTTTTCTGGTTTGCGCCATATCCGCGATTTTCCGGGTGCACTTCCAACTGAACATTCGGAAGGGTGCGGGCGATCGCTACCGTGTCGTCGCAGCTGGCGTCATCCACGACAATGACCAGATCCACGATGCCCTGGGCCATCACTTCATCATACGTGCGTTGCAAAGTGCGCGCCGCGTTGTAAGCGGGCATCACCACCACAATTTTCTGGCCGTTGAGCATACTCGATAGTCGAATATGCGTTGCCGCGCGCTGTTGCAAATCCGATGATTATTTTTTACGACGCTTCCTGTTTGGAATATTCGTTGCCCGGGCATCCGGAGCGGCCGGCGCGCGTCGCGCAAGCGGTCCCATTGCTCAAGGAGCGCCATCCCGAATGGAAATGGCGTACTCCGGAGGCCGCGAGCGAAGTAGCGTTGTTGCGAGTGCATTCGCCCGGGCATTTGAAAAGGATCAAGAACGCCGTGCGCGATTTCGATGCGGATACGCCGGCGTATCCGAACATTTATCAGCACGCCGCGCGATCCGCAGGCGCGGCGATTGAAGCGGCGCAGGCAGCGCTGCGCGGCGAGCGGGCGTTTAGTCTCATGCGCCCGCCAGGACATCATGCCACGCCTGACCGGGCAATGGGATTTTGCTATTTCAACAACGTTGCCGCTGCCACCCTCGATGCATTGGACAACGGCGCGGAGCGCGTCGCCATTTGGGATTTCGACGGGCATCACGGAAACGGCACAGAAGCCATCGTAGCTCGTAATGAACAGATTCGCTTTGCCTCGATCCATCAGTTCCCCGCTTATCCGGGCACGGGCACAAGTTCGTTCGCAAACATCGACAATTATCCTCTCCCGCGTCTCACGGCGCGAAATGAGATCGTGGAAACGGCGGAAAAAGCTCTGTTGAAACTGCTGGCCTTCACCCCGGATCTCCTTCTGGTATCCGCAGGTTTCGACGCGTATGCGCGCGATCCGCTGTTGCAATTAACGCTCGAGCCCGAAGATTTCGCGACGTTTGGCGGATGGTTGCGCAAAATCAACGTGCCGGTGGCCGTGGCGCTCGAAGGCGGTTACAGCAGCGAGTTGCCCCAGTTGATTGATGCCTTTCTAACGGCTTGGAATGATTAGCGCGGCGTCACGTTCGATGTCGCCACTTTTAGCTCCTCTTCCAGTTTCGTTGCCGCGTTTTCGATATCGAGATAACCGTGCTGCCGGGCCCTGGCCTTTATCGCCAGCAACGCGCAACGGTGAACATTTTGAAAGTCGCCATAGGGAAATTTGTATCTGGCCTTGGAGTTGGCGGCGTGGTGTTCATCGATCCCGAGATACCATTTTGCGTAGGCGCCAAAACCGTTTCGGTGAATAAACGCATTTTCGGCAGCGGCTGATGGACGATGCGCGCCCCAGGCGTTCCGCTTATCGGCGACGCAGCGCTTCTGCTGAAGGAGTTGCTCGGCGTATGCCAGGGCGCCTGGGTTTAGTTTAACGCGGGGAATCGGCGCAGCCTGTGCCTGAGCGGTTTCGCACGCCAAAAAGGCGGCAAGCAAAAACGCCAACGGAAAAGATAATCTCATCGCAGGATCGCGTCGATCTGTTGCATGACGCGCTTGTCGAGCTGATCGGCGACATCTGTTGCTTTCATGTTTTCGCGGATCTGCTCCGCTCTGGAGGCCCCGGTAATGACGCTGCTGACGTGCGGATTTTTCAAACACCAGGCGATGGCCAGCTGCGCCAGCGTAATTCCCAATTGGGAGGCCAGCTCGCCAAGCCGTTCCACTTTTTCGATGCGTCGGCGCGTCTCCGCACTTTCGAACTGTTGTCGCAGCCAGCCGTAGCCGCGCAGCGAAGCGCGGGTACCGCTGGGAATGCCTTGATTGTATTTGCCGGTCAGTAATCCGGAGGCCAGCGGGGACCACGTGGTCATGCCCAAACCGAATTCATGATACAGGGGCGCCAGATTCCGCTCCACGTTTTCGCGATGAAACAGGTTGTATTGGGGCTGTTCCATGGTGGGCGGCACAAGGTAGAGTTCTCGCGCGAGGCGATACGCTTCGCGGATGGCGCCGGCGCTCCATTCCGATGTTCCCCAGTAAAGCACTTTGCCCTGTCGTACCAGATCGCTCATGGCGCGCACAGTTTCTTCAATTGGCGTGTCGGGATCGGGTCGGTGGCAAAAATAAAGATCGAGATACTCCACTTGGAGCCGGCGCAGCGCGGCGTGACACGCTTCAAAGACATGTTTGCGGCTCAAACCTTCCTGGTTCGGCAGATCGCCGCCCCAGAAAACTTTACTGGACACAACGAACGTGTCGCGCGGCCAGCCTTTCTTTTTCAAAATGTTTCCCATTATAATTTCCGCCTGACCGTTGGCGTAAGCCTCGGCGTTGTCGAAAAAATTCACGCCCGACTCGTAGGCGATGGTCATGAGTTGCTCGGCTGTGGCTTGGTCGATCTGCTGGGCAAACGTGACCCAGGCGCCAAAGGAAAGCTCGCTCAGCTGCAAACCGGATTTTCCCAAATGACGATATTTCATGACCGGCAATGAGGCGACGTTTGCTACAGAGCGCAGCCGGCAAACATTTTCAAGTGCACGAGCTATTCTCCCGTTTTCGATTCTGGCGATTTGGCCCAGAATGGTGGATAATGGGCGAACAATCGGGCCGTAGCACAGCTTGGTAGTGCACCAGAATGGGGTTCTGGGGGTCGCGGGTTCAAATCCCGCCGGCCCGAGAAACTATTTGGTCCCGGAAGGCAGACTGCTTCACAGCTGCTCGGCCCGCGATTGTTCGCGCGGCCGGAAAACTGCAGATCGAGCACAAGACGAAGTAACCCCAAAAATGTTAAGCGCTGGAATTGTTGGACTGCCCAACGTGGGCAAGTCAACCCTCTTTAACGCTGTAACGCGCACGCACAAGGCGCCGGCGGAAAACTATCCCTTCTGCACGATTGAACCCAATGTGGGCGTCGTCACCGTGCCCGATCCGCGGCTACAAAAGATTGCCGAGATTTCGCATTCCAAAAAAATCACGCCCACAGCCATTGAGTTTGTGGATATCGCTGGCCTGGTTAAAGGGGCGAGCGCGGGCGAGGGGTTGGGCAACCAATTCCTGCATCACATTCGCGAAGTGGACGCCATCGTGCAGGTCGTGCGCTGTTTTGAAAATCCGGATGTGCATCACGTCCACAGCAGCGTTGATCCCATCCGCGACATCGAAGTGATTAACACAGAGCTGGGGCTGGCGGACCTCGCGTCGCTTCAAAGACGCCGGGAACGGTTACAGAAACAGCTCCACGCCGGAGAGAAGACGGCAAAAATGGAGGATGCGCTCATCGAAAAGCTTGCCGCGCATCTCAACGCGGGAAAACCGGCAGCGACGGCGCAGTTGACCCCGGAGGAAAAGGCAATGGCCCGGGCATTTTTTTTACTGACCTCCAAGCCCACCATTTTTGCCTGCAACGTGGGGGAATCGGATTTGGCCGCGATTTTTAAAGGCGACTCGGCAAGTTCCGTTGCGCGGCATGTCGAGCTTGTGCAGGATTACGCGAGAAATCATTTCGCCACGGAAGCCATTGTAATCAGCGCACAGATCGAGAGCGAACTGGTCGATCTGAGCGAGCAGGAGGCCCTGGAGTATCTGCGCGGACTCGGCGTGGCTGACAGCGGCGTGCACGCGTTGATTCGCGCGGTGTATCATTTGCTGGGATTGAGGACCTTTTTTACCACCGGCGAAAAAGAAACGCGCGCCTGGACTATTCACGCCGGCGACACAGCGAGCGCGGCCGCGGGCGCGATCCACTCCGACTTTGAACGGGGGTTTATCGCTGCCGAAACCATTCACTACCTCGACCTGATAGCGGCCGGTTCCTTCGCCAAAGCCCGCGAAAGCGGCAAACTTCGTCTGGAAGGAAGGGATTACGAAGTGCGCGACGGTGACGTGATCTTCTTCCGCTTTAACGTTTGATCGGTCAGAAAGGACTAAAGCTTGAAAGGCGGACGCGGCGCGCGGCCGCTTTTGGGTTTTTAAACTTTCAAGTTCTTTAACCGCGCAAATTCCCTCTCAGGCCTCGTAGAGAATCCGGCCGCAGTTTTCGCAACTCACAATCTCTTTTCCGGCCCGCGCTCGCGATGCCGTGGCAGTGGTCACCTTCATGTGACAGCCCGTGCAGACGCCGTGCTCGAGAGCCACTATCGCGGCGTCTCCTTTGCTGTTAAAAAGGCGCTCGAATTGGCTGAGCAAATCCGCGTCAATTTTGGCTGCCAGTGCCTCCCGCTCCCTGGCCAGTTTTTGCTGCTGACTCTCCAGCGCTTTTGATTTGCTCTCCAAGTCGGCCAACTGCCGCGTAATGGCATCCTTGACGGCCTGCGCTTCTTTTTCAGCGGAATCGATTTCTGCCTTGAGCTTGTCGGCTTCAATCATCAGCTCAAGTTCCTGGTCCTCGAGTTTGCGAATTTCACTTTCGTACCGCTCGATTTCATGGCCAATGGCCTGGAACTCGTCGTTCTTCCGGGTCTGATACTGTTGCGTTTTGAGGCGGGAAATGGTTTCGGCGCGCGTGCCCACGTCCAGCTCCAGTTTTTTGCGATTGATCTCCATCTGCCGCGCCTTTTGCTTGAGAGCGTCAACGGCGGCGGCGCTGGCGGCCAGCTGCGACTCCAGATGCTGGCGCTGCAGCGGCACGGTTCTGATCTCAGTTTGAATCAGTCTGATCTTTTGTTGCCGATCTTGGAGAACGAGCAGTTGTTCCAGTTCCGGATGCACGCCCGTTCAACGTATTGATGGCGGCCAGCGGCGTCAATCACCGCCGGCGCTTTCCATGCGATTGAATGCCTCGAGAACCTCGGCGGGGCGGGCCCGCACAGCGATGTTGTCAGTGAGATTGACCCAGCGAACGACGCCGCTCGGATCGATCAAAAACTCGGCTGGGCGAGCGATGTCGGCGCCTTTTGGTCCCGCGCCACGATGCAGCAGATCGTAACGGCGAATAACCTCCGCAGTGGGATCCGACAACAGCGGAAATGTGTAACCCAGTCGCTGCGATTGGCGGCGATTAATCTCCGGGGAATCAACGCTGACAGCGGCAACGCGGATGCCGCGAGCCGCCAGTTCCGGCAGTCGTTGCTGAAAACTCCGCAACTCGGAGTTGCAAAGCGGTCACCAGAATCCCCGATAGAAAATCAGCACCACCGCTTTCGAACCGGAAAGCAAATCGGCCAGCGACACCGGCTTGTTATTCTGGTCGCGAAGGGTGAATTGCGGCGCTGTTTGTCCTGGCCGCGGCGCCCCGGCAGAGGCCGGCACCTCTCGAAGCTGGTAAAAGAATACGTAACAAAAAAATCCAATTAGCAGCGCGCTAAGAGCGCTCAAAATCGGTCCTGAAACTTTACCCCGATATGCTCTCGGTTTTCCATACGCGCGAAACAATCCCGTTACGATCAAAAGGACTCCCGCGCTGAACAAAAGAAGATTTGCCCAAGGGAAATCGCGCGTGACGGCGAATCGAGCGAAAAAGACCGTGTAACTGAGAAAACCTGTGACGACCAGGGCGAACCCGAGCCACAGCGCCCAGTTCCAATTTCTTTTGGTCATGACGCCAAATCCGCCTCCGATCGCATTGGGTTGTTCGCGTTCGCCAGGCGCCAAATCCACCAATAAAGCAATGCGGCGATGAAGGCGAAGGCGAGACCGCCGATAATTTTTGCCGCTGTCTCAAAACTCGGCCCGACCAGCGCCAGCGGCGCGGCCTTGCCGGAAAACACCACAATCGCGGAGATCACGACACCGATCACGCTCTCGCCAACGATCAACCCCGATGCTAGCAACACGCCAAGTTGTTTCGTCGGTTCGGGACGCGCGCTCCGATCCGCCTGTCTCTCGAAAAACCAGCCGATCACCGAGCCCACCACAATCATTAAAGTGCTTTGTGTCGGGAGATAGATGCCCAAGCCCACCGCCAGCGGCGGCACGCGCAGACGCCGCGTGGCGCGCGAGAGAATTTCATCCAGAACAATAACGCCAACCCCGATGAGTGCTCCGGTGCGAATGAGACTCCAATCGATATTTGCCGCAATTACGCCTTGCGCCAGCGACGAGATCAACCCGGCCTGCGGCGCCGGCAAGGGATTGGGACGCAGTTCCGAGCCCGGTGCCCCTACGAAACCGTAAGCCTGATTGACCAGATCGAGCACCGGCGGAATGACGAGTGCGCCGGCGATCACCCCGATTATCAGGGCCACCTGTTGCTTCCACGGCGTGGCGCCCACCAATTGGCCCGTCTTGAGATCTTGGAGATTATTGTTCGCGATTGCGGCAACGTTAAAGACCACCGCTGTGGTGAAAAGCGCGAACGCCATCAGCGCTTTGGCGGCATCGGGCGGGACATACGGTTTAACGCCAATTACCAGTAACAACGCGGCCCCGATCACCACCAGGATGCCAATGCCGGAGAGAGGACTGTTGGAGGAACCGATCAATCCAGCCATGTAACCGCACACGGCTGATACAAAAAAGCTCATCAAAACAACGTAGGCAACTCCGCCAATCGTCAGTATCGCAACGTGCGAGCCAAGCCCGCTGATGGTGCCGAAATAGCCGAGCAACCAGGCGATCGGCAGCATGCAGACCAGGGTCACCAACCCTACAATACCGATGGGAATGTCTCGCTCGGTAATCGGCAGAGTGTCGGCCTTTCCCGCTTTGCGCGCCCGCGAAGCTGCCATTGCGCCTGCCAAGCCGGCTGCAACCGGCCTGACCAACTTCAGCAGCGTCCAGATTGCCGAGACGCCGATTGCTCCGGCGCCGACGAACCGCACCTTGTGGCTCCAGGTGCTGAAAGCCAGGGCGCCTGCTGTTGCAGAAAGATCGTTTGCCAGAGCCGAGTAATGCGGCACGCCCCATCCCCAGCCAATCAGCGCTCCAATCAACATCGCAATTCCCACCGACAAACCAACCAGGTGCCCGATGGCAAGCAGGGCGAAGGAGAGCGCAAAATCGAAACCGGTCACCGCACCTCGTTTCCCGAGCCGAAAGTTCTGGGCCACATCCGAAGCGAAAGCTTGCGTCGCGACAATAACCGCAAACAGAGCCGAGACGATCGAACCCCAGAGGACCGCCAAAAGACCCGCGCGCCCGTGTTCGACGTCCGTGGCTGTCCCGGTTCTGCCGCCGCTGCCTATCTTTAGCACTTCGGCGCAGGCGACTCCTTCAGGATACGGCAGGTCGGACGTGGTGACCAAAGCGCGCCGCAACGGAATGGAATACATCACACCGAGCACTCCGCCCAGAGCGCAAATGGCAAACGAAATCCAGAAGGGAAAACCGGTCCACCAGCCGATCATAATCAGGCCCGGCAGCACAAAAATAATGGACGACAAGGTGCCGGCTGCCGAAGCGACGGTCTGCACAATGTTGTTTTCCTGGATGGTGGCGTCGCGAAAGCCGCGTAAGATCGCCATCGAAATGACCGCCGCCGGGATGGATGTGGAAAATGTAAGCCCGGCTTTGAGACCGAAGTAAACGTTGGCCGCAGTAAATACCAGGGTGATGATGACGCCAATAATCAGGCCGCGAATGGTCAGTTCTGCGCCGGTTCTTTCCCCGCGTTGGTGGTTGGCCTTCACGATTTGGATCCTCGCTTCCCCGGCCGTTCACGGTCTGGACGAGGCGAGCGGAGAATAGTGTGGAATCTCCAGAGAGGTCAAGCAGCGTACTGCGTCCGGCACGCGCCACGGCTAGTTGCAAACCGACCGATCGCCGGCCAGCGGCGGGTTAAATTTCCGCTAAAACATCTCTACCGGCGAGCGCTGGATACTTTGAAAGCCCGAATGCCCGGCGCCTTCTTCACCGAGCGCAGCCCTGCGAAGGTCCCAAATCTCCTCATTGATTTTGCGAAACGCTGCGAGGGAAAATTTATCCGGCGGCACCAGCCTTCGCTTCAGGCGCTCCACGTTTTCCAACGCGCGATTGAGATGAACCGCCGGCAACGTTCCGAGAATTCGCCGCACATTTTCGATCTCCGGAATCCGGTGGCAAATCATCACGATGTCGTTTCCCGCGCCCACGGCGGAGCGAATCGCATCGTCCAGCCGGTAGCCCGTCAGGATCGCGCCCATGTCGAGGTCGTCGGTCATTGCCAGGCCGTCGAAGCCAAGCTCCTTTCGCAATAGATCCGTCACCACGCGGCGCGACAGGCTGGCGGGCGTCTTCGTCGAATCAAAACAGGGGTACCAGGCGTGGCAAATCATCATGCTATCCACGGCGTCGAGAAATTTACGGAACACCGCCAGCTCATTGTGATCGAGTTGCCGTCGAGTGCGATCAATCCTGGGCAACTGATAGTGAGCGTCGGAAGTCGCCGCGGAATAGCCCGGGAAATGCTTCCCGCAACTGGCGATCCCCTGCTGTCTCATCGCCTGGTTGAAGGCGCCGGCGTTGCGCACAACCTGTGGAACGGTTTTTCCCCAGCAGCGGCCTCGCAGGGAATTGTCCGCCTCGTCATCAAAGGCAATGTCCAGCACCGGGCAAAGGTTCAGATTGAATCCGAAAAGCCGCAGCAGACGCCCGGTAATATCGCCATGTCGCGCGATCAACTGAAGGTCGTTCCTGTCGCGGAGCTGCTGCGCGCTAGGCGGTTCATGGCCCAGCAGGCGCAAACGCGACACGCGCCCCCCTTCCTGGTCGATGGTAATCATCGGCTCGATTTTGCTCAGGTCGCGCAAATCATCCATGAGTTTCCGCAGTTGCGCCGGCTGTTTGATGTTGCGCCCAAACAGAATGTAGGCGCCCGGTTGCACCTTGCGAAAAAGCCTGGCCGTTGCCGGATCGAGTTCCTTGCCAGGCACACCCGTCATGATCAGTTGACCGAGTGAATTGCCTTTCATAGCTTCGCAACTTAGATGTCGATCTCTTCGCCGGAAAACAAAAAACTGAAAAAAATCGGCATCTACGGCGGTTCATTCGACCCCATTCATCACGGGCATCTAATCCTGGCTCGCGAAGCGCGGGAGGCGCTCGATTTGGAAAGAATTATTTTTGTTCCGGCTGCGGTGTCGCCGTTCAAGGGCCGCGCACCGGCAGCCAGCGGCGAAGCCAGGCTGGCCATGTTGCGCGCAGCGATCGAAGGTGAGGAGGGGTTTGAGATCGATGAGTGCGAGCTGCGCCGGCCGCCCCCCTCCTGGACCATTGATACGGTCGAACAAATTCAAAAACGCGAACCGGAAGCCGAGCTGTACCTTCTGGTAGGCGAAGATAACGTGGCGACTCTGAGCCAGTGGCGCCGATTCGACGACTTGAAAAAGCTCGTGCGCTTTGTCGTGCTGGATCGCACCGGGTCGGAGGCCCCGCGCGATTATCGCGTCGTGCGACGAAAAATTGACATCTCCGCCACCAACATCAGAAAGAGGGTTGCGCGCGGCCAATCGATTCGTTATCTCGTACCGCAAGCGGTGGAAAAAATAATCCGCTGCCAAAACCTTTACAGGGAGCAATTGCAATAACCGCCAAGGACCTAGCCAAAACCTGCGCCGAGCTTGCCTCCGATAAGAAGGCGGAAGATATCGTCGTGCTGGATTTGCGCGGCATTTCCACGTTCACCGATTTTTTTGTGATCTGCTCCGGCACATCCGAACCGCAGCTGAAGGCGATTGCCACCGAAATCGAAACGCGGCTGCGACAGGAGCACGGCATTCGTCCCGCGGCAATTGACGGTTTTCCCGCCAGCCAATGGATGGTGTTGGATTATCTGCAGGTCGTGATCCACATTTTTCACCGCGACAAGCGCGCCTTTTACAGCCTGGAAGATTTATGGGGCGACGCGCCGGTGGTGGAATGGGAATCCCTGTCGAGCCGCTGAATAGCGGTTGCCTTGCCAAAACAAACGCCGCGCCACCCCGGTGCTTTGCGTGTCAGCCTCTCCGGGAACTTAAAGGCGTTACTGTCGCGCTTTTGGCGTGGGCCGCGCGGGAGGCGCCGTCTGGGGACTGCTCTGCGGTGCGGGCGTAGGTCCTGGTTTCGTGTCCAAAAGCTCGACTTCGAAAATTAACGTGGAATTGGGCCCGATATCCGGCCCGACCGCCCGGTTTCCATACGCGAGGCTCGATGGGATGAAGAATTGGTACTTCGATCCGACCTTCATCAACTGCAAACCTTCCGACCACCCTTTGATCACGCCGCCGAGGGAAAATGTCGCGGGCTGTCCGCGCTTGTACGAGCTGTCGAACTCTGTGCCGTCAATGAGTGTTCCCCGATAATTGACCGTGACAATGTCGGTCGGTTTGGGAGTGGCCCCGTTTCCTTCCTTGAGAACTTTGTACTGCAATCCGTCCGCTGTGGTTTTCACTCCCGGCTTTTTCTTATTCTCCTCGAGGAATTTTGCGCCCTCGGCCGCGTTTTTATCGGCCGCTTCCTTCTGTTTTTGTTCCATGTCTTTTTCGAATTGCTCCATCACCTGTTTCACCTGCTCCGGGTTTAACTGTGGCTTGCCAGCCAGCGCGTCCCGGATGCCAGAAAAAAGCGCGTCTGGATTAACGTCCACTTTCTGGCGGCCAAGGTTGAACCCAATTTGCAGGCCGATGCTGTAACTGACCTTATCCTTCTGATCTTTAAGCTGGGGCGATTTGTCTTGCGCCAACAAAGGCAAAGCGAATAAGGATGCACTAGCGATAAGGATGAAAGTTTTCATAGGATGTGGTTCCGCGCCGGTTTGGATCCGGTTGTTCGCCGCAGAAAATCTGCACGCTAATGGATAAACGCCGCCCGTCAAGAGAACAGCGCCACCGCAGGTTTGGGTGCTCGTGGTTTTTGCTTACGCTCTGCGCAGCCAGTGCGCCGATTATCTGCTGCTCCCACGCCTGGTCCGCCATCGCCCTTTCCCACGATGAAGTCGTAAACATTGGGAAGAAAATCTGGCAAAACGAATGCAACGGGACGGTTGCCGGCCTTACCGCCTGGAATGAAGGGGAAGATTTCGCCTCCCTCGGCATCGGCCACTTCATCTGGTACCCCAAGGGCAAGCGCGGCCCGTTCGAGGAGAGTTTTCCCAAGCTGGTCGCTTTTGTCTCCAAACGCGGCGCCAAACTGCCGGCCGTGCTTCTATCAAACAAGTCGTGCCCCTGGAATTCGCGCGCAGATTTTCTTGCCGCCCAAAATACCCCCGAAATGATTCAATTGCGCCGATTTCTGGCCGACACCGTTGATCTGCAGGCAGAATTTCTTCTGGCCCGCCTGCGGGAAGCGCTGCCGAAAATGCTCGCCGAAACCGCGCCGCCCAATCGAGCCAGAGTTCAGCAACAATTCGACCGTCTGGCCAGGACTCCACAGGGTTGTTACGCCCTGGTTGATTACGTCAACTTCAAAGGCGAAGGCGTGCTGCCTACCGAGCGTTATCGCGGTCAGGGCTGGGGATTGCTTCAGGTGCTGGAGACGATGCACGGAGATTCTGATTCCGGCGCGGTTGCCGAATTCGCCCGCGCTGCCAGGGCGATTTTGACCCGCCGCGTGCAAAACGCGCCTGCAGAGCGGCATGAATCGCGATGGTTATCGGGTTGGCTTCGGCGGGTAAACAGTTACACTGGCGGCTGATTATGCCAATCCGGCCGCTGACCCGTGTTGCGCTGATGCTTCTTTTGGCGTGCTCCGCCAACGGCCAGTTGCGTCTCTTCGGCCCAAGACCGACCCCGCAGCCGATGCGCAAAGCGTCGGAGTTCATTCGCAAACAGGAACCCTTAAAGGTGAATCAAGAGCTACTGAAGCAGGCAACGCAGGATAATACACGCATTGTGGTGTCGCTTCCCAAACAACGGGCTTATCTGATGATCGGGGACCAGGTCGTGGCAGACGGCCCGATCTCTTCGGGCAGACGGGGACATGAATCGCCCAGGGGACACATGCGCGTGCTGGAGAAGGACCCCAATCATCGCTCGAGCCTTTACGGCGATTTCGTTGACAATTCCGGGCGCGTGGTTCGCGCGGGCGTGAGTGCCCGGATCGATTCCGCCCCAAGCGGCACACACTTTGTCGGCGCCCCCATGAAATGGTTTCTGCGCCTGACGGAAGACGGCGTGGGGATGCACGTAGGCATCCTCCCGGGTTACCCGGCATCGCACGGCTGCATTCGCGAATCGGTCGATGGCGCGAAGTTATTTTACGATTACTCAAGGGTGGGCACCCCCGTGGATGTGGGCGACTTTTAGGAGCAAGCCCGTCCGGCCGCTGAGATGGCTGAAAAGCCCGGCTGCAAGATCACTCGAGCAATATGCGCCGCAGCAAATCGAGCGCCGCTTGGGACGCCAACTGCTTGAAAGTCTCACGATCGGTGGGGAAAAAGAATTTTTTGACCCGCAAGCTTGAATGCGTGGCGGCAAGCCCGATGTACACGGTTCCCACCGGTTTTTCCGGCGACCCGCCGGCGGGACCCGCAATGCCCGTGGCAGCCAGAGCGTACGTTGTTCCGGCACGCTTTCGCGCGCCTTCCGCCATTGCGCGGGCGACCGCTTCGCTTACGGCTCCGTGTTGGCAGATCTCCTTCGAATCCACGTTTAAAGCTTCAATCTTTGCCGTGTTGGCGTACGTGACGTAACCGGCGATAAAAACGTCCGATGCGCCGGGCACATTTGTGATCCGGTTGGCAATCAGGCCGCCGGTGCATGATTCGGCGGCTGCCATTGTCTCTTTTCGTTTCTTCAAAAGCTTCACGACGACTTGTTCCAGAGTTTCCCCGTTGGCGGAAACGATGGAGAGCCCCAGTTGGCCGCGGATGATTGCGTCTGCGGTCTCTATCGCCTCAGGCTTCCCGATCACCCGCACCTCCACTTCGCCCGGCCGCGCGCAATAACCGAGCTCGACCCCGGAGACGGCGAGGACTTTCTCGCCAACGGCTTCCTCCACCGCCGACTCCCCCATCCCCGTGATCTTGTAGAGACGCCGCGTCAGCCCGGCGGGCGGCGCGATGGAACGCAGGATCGGAACCACGCATTCCACAAACATCGGTTGAAGTTCTCGCGGCGGCCCGGGCAACACGAAAATGTGCGGAGACGCGATTCGGGAGTTGATGCCGGCGTTCAAGTAAAAGCCAGGCGCGCTCCCGATCTTGTTCGGGAGCACCTGTGCGCCGGAGGGAACCGCCGCCTGACGCGCCATGCCGCTCCTGAATTTGATTCCGCGCGAACGGACTCGCTGCTCCAACGCTGCCAGCAGTTGCGCATCTTCCCGTAGCTCCAAACCGAGCGCGGCGGCCACCATCTCGCGCGTGATATCGTCGCTGGTAGGACCCAGGCCGCCCGTGACGAAGAGAATTTCACAGCGGGAGAATAATTCGGTGAGCGCAAGGGCAATGGCGTCGCTGTCGGGAACTGTGCGCCGTTCCGTAACGCGCAAGCCCAAAGGAAGAATCTCGCGTGCGATGAAAGGAAGATGCGCGTCCTGGACATCGCCGACCAAAAGTTCGGTGCCGGTGTTGAGCAGCGCAGCGCGCATGTCAGGACGGTTGAGACGTTGGAGCGTTGTGTGCAGAACCCTTGAACCGTTTCATCGTTGAACCGCTCCAACGCTTCAACGCCTTTGACGATTCCCAGGTCGGAAGGCCGCTACGCCGCGGTCTTGTCCTGTTTCTTGCGGATCAACGGGAGCTTTTTGCCTTCCACGACTGCGCGATTGATGGTGACTTCGGCAATGTCCTCTCGACTCGGTACGTCGTACATGAGGTCCAGCATGATCCGCTCCAGCATGGACCGCAACGCGCGCGCGCCTGTTCCCTTGGTCACTGCCTGCGCGGCCAGAGCGCGCAGCGCGTCCTTTGTGACGTTGAGCCGCACCCCTTCCATCGAGAAAAGCTTGGTGTACTGCTTGACCATGGCGTTCTTGGTCTCGGTCAAAATGGCCACCATCTCATCTTCAGTCAGAGCATCCAGTGAAGCGACCACGGGCAGTCGCCCGATGAATTCGGGGATCATTCCAAATGCCAGCAAGTCTTCCGGCTCCACATGGCGGATCGCCTCTTTTCGCAACGCTTCCTCAACTTCAAGCGTCGGAACGCCGAATCCCAGGACTTTTTGGCCGACGCGTTTTTGGATGATCTTGTCCAACCCAATAAAGGCGCCTCCGCAGATGAACAGAATTTTCTCCGTATTCACCTGGATGTATTCCTGGTGGGGATGTTTGCGGCCTCCCTGCGGCGGGACATTGCACGTTGTGCCCTCCAGAATTTTCAACAGCGCCTGTTGCACGCCTTCTCCTGAAACGTCGCGCGTGATGCTGACGTTATCGGTTTTGCGGCCGATCTTGTCGATCTCATCGATATAAACAATGCCGATTTCCGCCCGCTTGACGTCGTAATCTGCGTTCTGAAGCAGACGCAAAATAATGTTTTCGACGTCCTCGCCGACGTAGCCTGCTTCGGTGAGCGTGGTGGCGTCTGCGATGCAAAAGGGGACGTCAAGGATTCTGGCCAGCGTTTTGGCCAGCAACGTTTTGCCCGAACCGGTGGGACCAATCAACAGGATGTTGCTCTTTTCAATTTCAACATCGGCCAGCGGATCGGGCTGAAAGGCGGCCGAGCCTTCGGCGGGGACCGCCGGTTGCAGTACCCGTTTGTAGTGATTGTGAACCGCGACCGAGAGCGTTTTCTTGGCGACCTCCTGGCCAATCACGTACTGGTCCAGCGCCCGCCGGATCTCGGCCGGCTTGGGAACGCGAATGGCAGAAGACTGTCGCCGCGCATCTTCAGTCAGTTCCTTGTCCAGGATATTTTTGCAGACGTTGATGCAACTGTCGCAGATGTAAACTCCGGGGCCAGCAATCAGCTTACGCACCTCGGCATGGCTCTTGCCGCAAAAGGAGCACATGGTGAGGTTTGAGGCACGAGCCATACAAGAAAGGTGCGCGTTTAACCGGTTTTTCGCGAGACGACGACCTCGGGCGTCTCGATCAATCGTTCGCCCGAAGGCGGAGTCGCGCCATCGACCGACTTGATCTCCTTTCGCGACTTGATCACTTCATCAACAAGACCGTATTCCTTGGCTTCGTAAGCCGACATGTAGTAATCGCGGTCGGAATCGATCCGCACCTGCTCTTCTGTTTTGCCGGTGTGCTGCGCAATAATGCGAATCAGTCGCTTCTTGAGCTTGAACATGTAATCGACCTGACGCTCCACATCGCTGGCCGCGCCTTGCGCGCCTCCGGAAACCTGATGGATCATGATATCCGAGTTCGGGAGCGCGAAGCGCTTGCCTTTGGTGCCGGCGCACAGTAACACCGCGGCCATGCTCGCCGCCATCCCCAGACAATAAGTGGTCACGTCACAGGTCAGAAACTGCATTGTATCGTAAACGGCCAATCCCGCTGTGACCGAACCACCGGGCGAATTGATGTAAATGTTGATATCCTTTTTCGGATCCTCCATCTGCAAAAACAGCAGCTGGGCAATCACCAGGTTAGCAATGTGATCGTCCATCGGCGTCCCGATAAAAACGATGCGGTCCTTGAGCAGTCGCGAATAGATGTCGTAGCTGCGCTCGCCCCGGCCGGTCTGCTCCACCACCATGGGAATCAAAACCTGGGAAATGTTTTCGTTTGAGACGCTCATGTTTGTTGGCCAACGGCTCTTTTTTTCACGCTAACATTCGCCTTTAGAAAAGCAAGAGTCTTACCCAGCAGTATCTGCTCTGTCAGCGCGCTCAGACCGTTGTGTTCCTCGAGTTGTTTGCGCATTTTTTCGACCGGCATCTCATAACGCGCCGCTTCCTGCCGGATCCGCGCGTCGAGTTCCTGAGGCGAAACCTCGATCCTTTCCCGTTCTGCGACCCGCTCCAGAATGAAGTTTGTTTTCAACCGGTAAGCGGCCATGCCGGCAGCGGCTTCGACGAGCTCTTTTTCCTTTTCCTTGAGCGCATCGTCGGGCACGCCCCGATCCCGGTTCCGCTGCACGAGATCGGCCAGCGCGCGCCGGGTTTCGTTCTGCAACAAAAGAGGCGGCGGCTCCAACTGCGTTTGTTCATGCAGGTATTTGAGGATTTGAGTTTCCTTGGCTCGCTCGAGCTCGTGTTGTTTCTCATGCGTCAGGTCGTGTTCGATCATCTGGCGCAGCTCGGCGAGCGATTTCCCTTCCGCGAGTTTTGCCGCGAAAGCGTCGTTGAGTTCCGGCAGCTTTTTTTCCTTAATCTCGCGCAGTGTAACGGTGTAGTCGGCCTTTTTTCCGGCCAGCTCTTTCACCATGAAATCCTGCGGGAAATCGACGATTACCAATCGCGTTTCGTCGCGGTTTTGTCCCACGAGTTGCTCGCAAAATTTTGGGAGAAAATTGTCGGCCGTCACGTGCAGCCAGAATTTCTTGCCTCCCTGCAGGCTCCTGCTGGCCTGAGGCGCGATCTCGCGGATCGGCTGGCCGTTGATGGCGCCTTCGAAATCCAGCACGGCAAAATCGCCCATTTGCAGCGGCCGCTCGGGCGCATCGACGAAATCAGCTGCCTGGTCACGCAATCGTTCGAGCGCGGCGTCAATTTCCGAAGCGATCACTTCCGTCTCGGGCAATTCCACCGGGATATTCTTGTAATCCGGCAGCTCGAACTCGGGCGTGGTAACGACTGTGACCCGAAAACGCATCGACTTGTCTTCGCCGAACTGCACCTCCTCGATATGGGTCAGCGAGGCGACGCGCAACTGTGTCTGTTCCAGAGCCTGGTGATAACTCCTGGAAACAAGTTTCCTGGTCAATTCATCCTCAATTTCCCGCCGAAACCGCTTTTCGATGACCGAGCGCGGCGCCTTGCCGGGACGATAACCGGGAATCCTGGCGAAACGCATGAAGCTGCTGACAATCGCCTCCCATTCCTTGGAAACCTCCTCGGGCGCCAGTTCAATGTGCAGCGTCGAAACGGATCCCGGCTGCTTTACGACTTCAACCTTCATGCCGTCACTGTAAAGGGAAGCGGAAGGCGCCGCAAAATTTGCAATTTCTTACACCACGGGGAGCCCGGGAATCGGCTCACGATTTTGCAAAGCGAGTCCGTTGCGTCAAAACGCACTTCCATTCTCCCTTGTGCCCAACGAAAACGTCACTGGCGCGCTCATACGTGCTCAGCCACCTGTTCTACTAATTTCACCCTCGTGCGTCGCCGACTTTCCCACCCTTAATATAAACTGCGTCTGTCAATGGAACCCCGAACCAGCAGGCCAGCTCCCGGTAATCCAGGCAATCGAAAACCGCGAAGTTGGCCAGCTTCCCGGTTTCCAGCGAGCCGATCTGGTTGCCGCGGCCTAACGAGTAAGCCGCGTTGATTGTGGACGCAGTGATTGCTTCTGCGGGCGACATCTTCATCTGTGTGCACGCCAGCGACAGAATCATGGGCATGCTCGGCGTAGGCGACGAGCCGGGGTTGAAATCCGTGGCAAGCACGACCGCCAGACCGGCCTCAATCATCTCTCGCGCCCGAGGGTAACGCGAGGCGCCGATCCCGTAAACCGAGCCCGGCAGCAACACCGGCTGCACCCTCGCCGCCTTCAGCGCGGCGATCCCCGGCGCATCTGTTTGCTCCAAATGATCCGCAGTCATCGCGCCCAGCTCTGCCATCAGGTTCGCTCCGCCAGAATTGGTCAGTTGATCGACATGCCCGCGCAATTTGAATCCCAGCTCTTTTGCCGCCCGTAAAATTCGGCGCGATTGCTCCACATTGAAATAGCCGCGCTCGCAAAAGACGTCGCAAAACTCGGCGAGCTGCTCCGACGCGACTTGTGGCAACATTTTGTTAACCACCAAATCCACATATTCATCGGCGCCCATGCTGCGGGGCACGGCGTGCGCGCCGAGAAAAGTCGGCACGATCTGCAGCGGCCCCTCGTCTTTGAGCCGGCGCAGGACCCGAAGAATTTTTAATTCATCCTCAAGCGTCAAACCGTAGCCCGATTTGGCCTCGACGGTTGTGGTTCCGCAACGCACGAACCAGGCGGCATGCCTTTTGGTCTGTTCAAAAAGATCGTCCTCACTTGCCGCGCGCGTCTTTTGCACGGTTGACCAGATTCCGCCGCCGGCCTTGGCGATCTGCTCGTAAGTTTCTCCGCGCGTGCGCCGCTCGAAATCATCCAAGCGGTCTCCCGCAAAAACCGCGTGTGTGTGCGCATCCACAAAACCAGGAAGGACGACTTTCCCCTGAACATCGACTACTTCCGCGCCGCCGGCCTTTTTCTCAATTTCGTCGCTGGACGCGACAGCTTCGACCTTCCCGTCGCGAACGAGCATTCCGCCGTGAGGAATAATGCCTAGCTCGGAAAGTTCGCCTCCGATGCGCGGCCGTTTGGGACCCGCAAGAGTGACCAACTGCGAAGCGCGAAGAACAGCCAGCGACTTCACGATTTGCGCAGCCGACTTTTAACCGCGTGGTCGATTTGCTCGAACCTGGCCAGAGAATCGGCACAGATGTCGCACGCTTTCCCACAAAGAACAGCCTTTAATTTTTCATCTTTCAATTGCGCCAGATTGATTGTCACGTTCAAAGCGGCGCCCTCGATGCAGGCCCGCGTAGCCAGCGCACCGACGCCCACATCGGAAATCGAAGCCGGATTTCCTTTTTCGGCCATTTCGGCGAGCAACGCATACGATCTCAAAGCGGTTTCCATCACTTTGAGTGGCACTTCGGCCGCATGTTTGGTCGCTTGTTCAATGGCAGCGGAGCGCGCCGTTTTTTCGTCGGCCGATTCTTTCGGAAGTGCGAACGCCTCCATGACCTTGTTGAACGCGGCGGTATCTTCATCCACCAGCGCGAGCAATTCGTCCTTTAGCTGCTGCGCTTTCACCGCCCAATGACTGAAAAATTCGATGCGATCGTCCCAGCCTCGTTTGCCAGCGGAAAGGTTTGCCACCATTCCGCCCAACGAAGCTCCAAGCGCTCCCATCAACGCCGCCACGGATCCGCCACCCGGAGCAGGCGAATCGCTCAGCGTTTCATTGCAAAACTCGCGCAAATTCATTTTGACGAGTGATTCTCTGGCAACAGCCGATTCGATCTTGAGTTCGATCACTTTTTCCTTGGGATCGAACGGTTTCAGCTCGCTCAACCCCAATGAACGGATGGCGATTTCCATCAGTTCCTCTTCCGAGAGGCCTTCCGACCAGCGCTGTTTGCGCAGGAAGTAACGGCCTGCGTCCAGAAGACATTTCTTCGGCACCATGCCCACAATCTCGGAGCCGGTCACGCGCAGGCCGCGTCTGGCGGCTGATTCCACACAGGCGTCGAACGCCACGTGCAAAGGCGTCTGCTCGATGTTCGTCAGATTCATCGAGACTTGCGCGATCCCGTATTCCTTCACGAACCAGCCAATGGCCTTGACGTGCTTCAGCATGCCGGGAATGCGAACCGGTTCGCCATTCGCATCCAGCACCGGCCTGCCCCAGGGCGTGCCGTCCTCAGTCTTCACGCGTCCCTGCTCGCGCACGTCGAATGCCACAGAGTTCGCGCGCCGCACCGATCTCGTGTTCAAGTTTACATTGTAAGCGACCAGAAAATCGCGGACCCCGATGACCGTCGCGCCTGTTTTCTCATTGAAGACCGCCGGCCCGAAATCCGGTTTCCATTCAGGCTGTTTGATTTTCTCGAAAAACCCCTCGTATTCACCGGCGCGAATGTGGGCGAGATTGCTGCGCGCTGGATTTTTCACTGCGCGTTCGTAAAGATACACCGGAATTTTCAGCTCCTCGCCCACGCGTTGGCCCAGGCGGTTTGCGCATTCGATCGCTTCCTCCCAGCTCACGTTGCTCACCGGGATGAACGGGCAAACGTCTGTGGCGCCCATGCGCGGGTGCGCGCCCTTGTGCTTGCGCATGTCGATCAGCTCGGCCGCTTTTTTTATTGCGCGAAACGCCGCTTCCACCGCGGCGTCGGGATTTCCCACAAAGGTCACCACCGTGCGATTGGTGCTCGCGCCGGGATCGACATCCAGCAAAGTAACGCCCTCCACCGATTCAACGGCATCGGTAATTTGTCGGATGACGCTCTGGTCGCGGCCTTCGGAAAAATTCGGCACGCATTCGACGAGTTTTTGCATAGGTTGGCCGCGAGATCAGTAACACATTCGCCGCCGGTAGCCAGAAGCTGGCGCGGATTTGGAAGAGCGGCGAATAATTTCTCCAGATTGCATCGCGGTCTCAGTCGCGCCGAGTTGGCTGCATGGGAATCTCCAAGCCGTGTGCGGCAGCGAAATCGATGGCGCGCGAATAACCGGCGTCGGCGTGGCGCAGGATGCCGGTGCCGGGATCGCTGGTCAGCACCCGCTCGAGGCGGCGCCTGGAATTGTCGGTCCCATCGGCCACAACAACCATGCCGGCGTGCTGCGAAAACCCGATGCCGACGCCGCCGCCGTTGTGAATGGAGATCCACGACGCGCCGGCCGCCGTGTTAACCAGCGCGTTGAGCAATGGCCAGTCGGCGATGGCGTCGCTGCCATCGAGCATGCCTTCGGTTTCGCGATTGGGCGACGCCACCGAGCCGGAATCGAGATGATCGCGTCCGATCACGATGGGCGCTTTGAGTTCGCCGCGCCGCACCAGTTCGTTCATTGCCACGCCGAATTCGGCCCGCTCGCCGTAACCGAGCCAGCAAATCCGCGCCGGCAATCCCTGGAACTGAATGCGTTCACCGGCCAGTTTCATCCAGCGCGCGAGGGTGCGATCTTTCGGGAACAATTCGAGCGCGAGCTTGTCGGTGCGCGCAATATCAGCCGGCTCGCCGCTCAAGGCCACCCAGCGAAACGGGCCGCGCCCTTCGCAGAACAGCGGCCGAATGTACTCCGGGACGAAACCGGGAATGTCGAATGCATTTTGCACTCCGGCCTTTTTCGCCTGAGCGCGAATGTTGTTGCCGTAATCGAAAGTCACGGCGCCCTTCTTTTGCAGCGCCAGCATCGCTTCTACGTGGACAGCCATGGAATGCATGGCGCGCTCGATATATTGGTCCGGATTTTTGCGGCGCAACGCGAGTGCTTCTTCGAGCGACATGCCATGAGGCACGTAGCCGTTTAACGCGTCGTGCGCGCTGGTTTGATCGGTGAGAACATCGGGGACGATTCCTCGTTTCACCATCTCGGGCAGTAAATCGGCGCAATTGCCAACCAGCCCGACGGAGAGCGCTTTTCTTTCCTTGCGCGCCTGCTCGATCAACTTGAGCGCCTCGTCAAGCGACCGTGCCATCTTATCGCAATAGCCGCTCTTTAACCGTTTCTCGATCCGGGCGGGATCAACTTCGACGCCCAGGAAAACGGCGCCGTTCATGGTTGCCGCAAGAGGTTGCGCGCCGCCCATCCCGCCAAGACCACCGCTTACAACAAATTTGCCATCCAGCGATCCACCAAAATGCTTTCGCCCGGCAGCGGCGAATGTTTCAAACGTCCCCTGCACGATTCCCTGACTGCCGATGTAAATCCACGAACCGGCGGTCATTTGTCCGTACATAGTCAGCCCCATGCGCTCGAGCCGGTTAAACTCGGCGTAATTGTTCCATTGGCCGACGAGATTTGAGTTTGCGATCAGAACGCGCGGTGCTTCGTCGTGGGTGCGAAATTTGCCGACCGGTTTGCCGGATTGCACCAGAAGCGTCTCATCGTTCTCCAGTTCGCGCAGGAAACGCGCGATCGCTTCGAACGCCTCCCAACTGCGCGCCGCGCGACCCGTTCCGCCGTAAACGACAAGCTGTTCGGGATTCTCGGCGACATCGGGATCGAGATTGTTCATCAGCATGCGCATGGCCGCTTCCTGATGCCAGCCTTTGCACGCGCGCCGGTTTCCGCGCGGCGCGCGAATGGTTCGCTTTTCGGTCATAATTTTTCGGCTATCCCATCAAAATCGCCTCGGCGAATCGCTTCGGCAAGATGCGCAATGTCGCCGGAAAGCGCCCGGTCGTCAGTCAGCGGCGCGGCCACTTTTCGCAGCACTTGAAAGGCGCGCTCCACCCCAACTCCACTTTTCAAGGGACGCCTGTGTTCAATCCCCTCGGCAGATGCCAGCAGTTCGATGGCCAGCAAATGTTCCGCCAGACTGACGATGGCCCGCAGTTTCAGGGCGCTGGTCATGCCCATGGAAACATGATCTTCTTTCCCGCCGGACGTGGTGATGTTATCCACGCTGGCTGGATGCGCGAGTACGCGCGCCTCGTTGACCAGCGACGCCGCCGCCACCTGCGCGGTCATGAAGCCGGATTGCAACCCGGGTTTTCTAGCCAAAAACGCGGGAAGCCCCTCGTTCTTGTCCGGATTCACCAGCCGGTCGGTTCGGCGTTCGCTGATGTTCATCAGATCGGTAATCGCCAGCGCGGCGTAATCGAACGCCAGCGCCAGCGGCGCACCGTGAAAATTGCCTCCCGAAATGACGTCGCCGTTTTCGAAAACCAACGGATTGTCAGTCGCCGAAGCCGACTCAATCAGCAGGATCCCTTCGCAATGAGCCAGCGCGTCGCGCACGGCGCCGTGGACTTGCGGCATGCAACGCAGGCTATAAGCGTCTTGCACCCGCGGATCGCCCGTAAGATGAGACTGACGAATCTCGCTGCCGTCCAAAAGCGATAGCAGATGCCGGGCAACCGCCTTTTGCCCGGGATGCGGGCGCGCCTCCTGCAAACGCAAATCGAATGCCACTGGCGTGCCTTTGAGCGCTTCCAGACTCATCGCGCCGGCGATATCGGCCACTCGGGCAAGGCGTTTCGCGCGCAAGAGCGCCAGACCGCCTACAGCATGCATGGCTTGCGTACCGTTAAGAAGAGCCAGACCTTCTTTCGCTTCCAGCCGCAATGGCTTCAAGCCGGCGCGCTGTAGCGCTTGGGCGCTCGCCATGCGCTCATTTTCGACAAACGATTCGCCTTCACCGATCAGGCTCAGTGCCAGATGGGCCAAAGGCGCAAGGTCTCCGCTTGCGCCGACGGAGCCTCTCTCGGGCACAACGGGCCAGACGCGGCGGTTGAGCATGTGGCAAAGCAAATCAATCACCTCCACCCGGACGCCGCTAAAACCGCGACAGAGCACATTGGCGCGAAGCAGCATCATTGCGCGCACCTCCGGCTCCGACAACGGATCGCCGATGCCACAGGCGTGGCTGCGCACGAGATTCAGTTGCAGCTGGCACAGGTCGGCACCCGGAATTCGCACGTCGGAGAGTTTGCCAAACCCGGTGTTTACCCCATAAACGACGGCGTCACGCTCCACGATTTGCTCGATCACGTTGCGCGAAGCGACGATGCGCGGCTGCGCGATGCTTGAGATCTTAACCGGCTCGCTGTTGGCGGCGACCGCGGCGATCTGCTCGAGATTCAGTTGCTGGCCATCCAGTTCCACAGCCGCACCTTAATGGGAAAAAACTGAGATGTGAAGCGGAGGCCGCAAAACCGCGTCGCGCTTCCGCTGAACAAAAAGAAGGCCAGGCCGAAACACGACCTGGCCTCTTTAGGCGAACTCGCCCAGATAAACGATTGGCGGCGCCGGACTATTTTCCGGTTTTGCCAGGAGGTGGGGCAGCTTCCTTGTGTTGCGCACAAGCCCCGAGTCCCAAAGCACTGGTCATCACGACCACGATCATGATCAGCTTCAAAAGTTTCAATCTATCTCGCCTCCTTTCGCAGCAGGTTGCACTCGGCCTGTTTAG